>TARA_R110002012_G_scaffold211146_1_pt1 | contig 23433 bp, 29 predicted proteins | sample TARA_R110002012 | Tara Oceans TARA_R110002012 (sample SAMEA4396515) | marine metagenome | biome: Westerlies Biome; feature: [DCM] deep chlorophyll maximum layer (ENVO:01000326); material: water (ENVO:00002006), including particulate matter (ENVO:01000060) such as... | depth 40 m | reverse complement strand
CTTTAATTGAGTATTCTTTAATTCCACCCAGATTGATAATTTCTTTTGATGCTCGTGGATCCACTGCGGCTTTCCACAATGACTCGACACAATCGTCAATATAACTAAACGCTCTCTTCTGTTCACCATCACCAAAAATAGTAATTGGTTGACCATTCAAGTGTTGATACATCCAAATACCTAAGACATTTCTGTACTTGTCCCAAATGTTTTGTTTAATACCATACACATTATGTGGACGAATAATACACCAATCAAGATCGTGTTGTTTCCCAGCTATTTCTATGTCCTGCTCACACGCAGACTTTGCAACACCATATGGATCGATTGGTTGTCTTTGCATATCCTCAGAGAATGGTGCTTCTTGATCACCATATACCGCCATACTTGAAGTGAACACCAATCGTTTAACATCATGATTGATGCAATTATTAATTATATGTGCCGTGCATACTGTATTATTTTTATAATTATAACTTCGTATGAATGGACTCAAACCTTCGGCGGCATACGCAGCAAAGTGAAAAACATAATCAGGTTTTTCTTGTTCAAATACCCAGTCAAGATTTTCTGAATTTAGTAAATTTTCTTGATGTCTATTCCAAAATTTTACCTTTGGATTTACATTTTCTTTGTACCCACCAGAAAGATCATCCAACCCAACAACTTCGTATTCTGGATGATTTTCAATGATCCAATCAGCTAATCGCGATCCCAAAAGTCCTGCTACACCTGTAATTAATACCTTCATTTAAAAAGTCACCTTTTCTTTTGCATGTGGTTGTTGCATTGTATATTTTTTATATGGTTCTATTACTTTATATTTAGTGTTAGTTCTGTAACAAGAATAATCAAAACTTAATTGATCACGATAACTATACTGAGCAACCATAGACCACCACTCATCATTTAACTTTGCAATCTGTGGTGTGTTTCTTCGTACAAGAAGATGACAAGCCCCCAATCCATTGTTTTCTGGATAACCATTAAAACGCAAATGATCAACTTCAGCATCAACAATATCAGGGTCTTCATACTTCAATACATCACGAATTTCTTTTGCCTCTGCATACGCACAAGAACGATATGGATTTTTATGTAAAGCAATATCATGTTCCTTCAAAAACTCATCAATATAAAACTGTGGTTTCTCAGAGATAAACATGTTTGAGTCAATATAAATTGTATAATCATAATTTGGAAAATACAAATGTGAATTTATTTTTGGGTGTCGCGAAGTCTTCCTTGCAGTATCAGACAAAACCATTGGTACTTTCATTTCCCAATTAGAAATTTTTTCCTCGTGATCAGTAATCATATAGAGATCCACCCCAGACAAGTCTGGGCAACCAGAAATCTGAGTTGGATCTATGGGAGTATCATACCCACCAATATTAACTGTGTATAGAGCTATTCGCATAGTTCCAATTGTTTCCAATTAAATCGCAAGTAGTCATCAGACCAATCAACCTCTCCAGATTTCTTCTGCTCCAACATCTGTGAATTCACTGAGCAATCCCGTTGAATATCAGTCTCACCATCAGAATCGATTGTCACAAACAGATCATATCCCTCAACGACTGTGTAATTATCTTGACTTGCTCTCCAGAAAAAAGCAGGATCATTCATACCATAATCTTCACAAAAATCTTCATCCCATGCACCAATGCTCCAAAAATCATTCTTTCGAATCATGAATTGACCGGGAGTTATTTTATTTGAATTACTTATCGCAGTTCCATTTGTTCTATAAAATTTATAGATAGTTTTTTCTGGTGCAGACTCAATCAATTCCAGAAGTTTAGTCATTGTTTCCTCTGGGATAATCGTGTCCATGTCTTGTTTAATAAACCATTCAGTTTCTGTTACATCAGCCCCAAGATTCACTGCACCCGGAACATTAAAATAGATATCATCAAGAACTCTATAAACATCAAGATCAACTTCAGATAAAGAGAAGTCAAAATTTTCAGTTGAATTAATCATCGAACAGTCATCAACAAGAACAAACTTTACTTGCTCACGAATTTTAGTGGAATATGAATTCCAATTGGTAATCTGTTTCTTGAGCATTTCGTCTTGATTGTAGTATGTCATTACAATTGTTAATTTCATGGTAACAGGTATCCTTCTCTCTGACCTTGGTTCCAATAGTAACCAAACGAATATTGATTTAGTTTATCTTGATAAAGATCTAACATTGACTTATCTTTCTTTTTACCATCTTTTCTGATATTGTCAAGACAAATAATGCCCGAATTATGATTTTTTACAGAACACAAATCAATTTCATTTGCATGTACATCATACTTATTCAAACCAGAAATATACACAAACGAATACTCAACCAACTGCATCAACGCATCCGATAATTCTGAGCTAGTTTCTTCCATATGAAGGTGTACAATATCTGAGTATGGTGCAGTGTTCATCAAAAATTTGAAATAATTTTCTGATGTTTTTTCTGTTCTGTTAACAGTTATAAATGGATCAATGCAAGTTACTGTCCTATCATATTTCTGTGCAATTTCACAAAACAGTTTAGTAAGTTCACCATCCTTACAGCCAATTTGTATGATGTCCCCCGGATTATTTTTTGTTGCATAATCACATATTGAATAAATTCTTTCTCGTTGCTTTTTTCTACCAAAAGAAATTGGTGTTTCTGAAAAATTATCTTTAAACGTATCCCTTGGTTCCTGATATTGCTCACATAACATTTTAACTTTATCAATCATTTTTTTATCCTATAAAAAAGGTATATTCTAAATTACTACCATTATTTAAATAAATCTGTTGTCCACCTCGATCTGCACAATACTTAAACCCAAGATCATTTAACGTTTCAGAAAAACTCTCAACTGAGTAAGCGTTAGAATACTGTTTTGATTCATGCTCACCGTTTTCAACTGCCAAATAATGTACTCGACTTAATCTATCCTCACCAGATAATACTACCTGCTCATCATATCCTTGACAGTCAATTTTTATCAAATCAATTTTTCTATCTTCAGGAACCATGTCTATTAGTGTAGATAGAGTCATTACTCTAACAGGAACACTTCTTGCTATCGGTTGGTGATATTCATAGTCTGTGTTTGGTTTTAATAAACTACTTTTACCGTCACGGACTGACAAATTATATTCCATAAACTTTTCACCACCCCCAATTGCACAGGGTAAGAACACGTAGTTACTAAAAAAATCTGGGGGCATCGCATCATCCAGATGCATTGGATTTTTACCTTTGGGTAAAGTTTGTGTGTGATACCACATCGAAAGATATGATATCCACATTCTTGGATCTGGTTCTACAGTGACAACAAATGTTTTTTCATCTATATTACGTCTACTGTTTGGTGCATGATAAGATGCACCAATGTCAAACATAATTCGCTCTACAGAGTCTGGAATTATAAACTTTCCATCCTTTGTATTGGGTATTGGTAGATCAAGTGTGAAGAAATCTTTTTTCATACTGACAACCCAACCTCCACACCATCATCATAAAACAATTTACTCTTAGCTACCGACGCAGTTTCTAAGTCAACACCAAATCTGTTTGTCTTTCGTAAAATATCACCGGGTACAGTCACGATGTCAGCACCACACATTTCGGCTTCTTTAATGCTAAACAAACGCTGACAACCAGCCCACAAAATTTCTACATTGTTGTGAAGGGCAAACACATCAACAGCAGCCCGCACATACCCATCCGGAGATTGTCCAGTATCTGCTATACCACCCGCAAAAACAGAAACTATTGTTGGAGTTTTTTTGTCGAATATACCAGAGAGAGACTCAATCTGATCTAAAGTATAAATTGTCGTAACATTTACTTTCTTACCCTCACCATGTAGTCTACTGATGACATCAATTGTACTTTCTCCCAACGGAGACACAATAGGAATTTTAACATAGACATTATCTCCCCATGTCAATATTTCCCTAGCTTCTTTTTCAATATCATTCAAACTAGATGCAACAACCTGAAAGGAAATCGGTCTGCCATTCGCACATTCCAAAGCATCGTTTGCAAATTCTCTATATGAAACCCCCTCCGCGATAGCGGCTGCCACATAAGAAGTATTAGTTGTAAACCCAACAACATCAGGGTGCTTATCATATTCACCAAACACTGCACCATCATAGAAAATTTTCACACTCATTTACCTTGCTCCTCTAGCACTTTATTCAACCAAACAATAGACATCAGTAATGCAAACAAACCATGCTCCCTACTAACCTGCATTCTAAACGGTATGAAACGTATAAAATACATCGACATGTAGAACGCACCTTTCATTTTAGTAGTTTGAGGATCATCTGTCAAGACTTTAGACCATTGTTCTAAAATTGAATCGACAAAGTAATCATCATAATCAAAATACTCGTTCACACATACAGTATTATTTATACTCATATCAGTAAACAAATTTTCTCGATCTTTCCACTCAGAATACCTAGACATTATAGACTGACACATTTTACCTAAATCTAACTCAGCAGCATCAACATAGTCTGAACTGTCCATATCGATCAGTTTTAAGTCTCCTGATTTAGATATCATAACATTCTCTAACGTAAAGTCACCATGAATGGGTCTGAGATGCTTTGGTTTGAGCAGTTTCAGATCAATCCTAGAAAGCACTTCGCGAAGACCGTAATATGGTTTATTGTTTATGAAAACTTCATCTCTATTAATGAATGGATCCAATTCAGAATCTTGTTCGTATATTTTTAATTTTGGATAAATCTTTATATTCAAATGTCTACGAAGCCAAGATAACCCCTCAACTTCACGTTTAAAAGAATACACTGACTCATTCATATTCTCAATTAAATTTGCAATAGAGAATATAGTCTGTGGACTTTTATTTAATTCTGCCAGCGGAGTGTATCCGTCCAGATATTCCATATCATAATAAAAATCATATTGATTATCTTGAGTTCGTAAAATATTGGGAGTACTACCTTCCCACATAAAACCAAGTCGTTTTAAATCCTCTACCTGTCTCTTTATCTTTTCATAGTGTATGATGTTTTCATCAGACTTAATCACTTGCTTTCTGACAAAAAAGGACTCACCATCCCTAATTAAATATGTGGTAGCAAAAGAGTTTCCTTTGAGAACATCAACAACTTCCAAATCACTGTGTTTTGTATATTCATCTATATCAATACCAGAAACACCACCATCTCTAGTAATTTCTGCTCCTACGGCTTGTGGAGTAAATAATTTAGATGGCTTTCGATCGTTAATTACAACTCTAGGACCTGATGGAAGACCCATAACCAACTGGTCATAATCAATCCCAAAATGGCATAACATGTTTACAGTTTCAGTTCTGGTTTTTTCACTTCGAGCTGTCGTCAGAATTACCTGATGTCCATTTTTCTTCCACTTGGATAACTCATCAATTCCAGACAATGTGACGTTAGTGTTTAGATTGGCGTCGGAATGTGGTTCATGTTTCACTAGCGTCCCATCTATATCACAAAAAATTGTGCATCTTTTTCTCAAGTAGTTTACATGGTTTTCCAGCATGTCAGGATCACCATAAAAATATGCTTGATCTATGTCAACTGTCTTCATCACTCTACTTTCTTTTAGCATGGACGAAAGACAGTCTGAGACATATATCCCATCACCAGAAAAACAAGAAATGTCTTTGAAGTAAATACACCCTATAATTCCTCTGACATCAAAGTGCTCCGACTCAATCTTCTCTTTCTCACATATCATTTTGATATTATCACCATCACATACAACTTTAGACCAGTTCTGATATTCATCATCTTTGAATTTCCATACTGGAATTATACAATCCGGATTGGTGTCTAATTTTTTGAAGATGGGATCGACGTTTAAGCTATGGTCACAATCACATATGATACACGCACCACTTAAATTTGCAGACTTAATCGTTTCATATGGACCCTTTGTTTTGTTCTTTAACTTAATAACTCTAACATTGGGATGGTCAATAATATTCTTCAGTTTTTCCTCAACAGAAAACTCAGTATCTTGTTCCTCTGTACAAATAAATGTAACTGATTCAATATTGTCTTGCCATTTTTTAAACGGTCTATAAGTTACCTCAATGAAAGTAGTATCTCCTATTTTCATAAAAGGTTTAAAGACACCACCAAACCTAGATCCTTCACCAGCAACAGGAAAAACTAAATTCACAAAACACCCCTAACTTGAAAGTCTACTCTATAATCATTTAATAAATCAAATAGTTCCTGTCGATGTTCAGTAACATACCATTTACCTCTACGAACAGCGTTCATGGTAGGAAATATTTTAGATCTATATGTTACATTTTTAGGTGGTAGCGGTAAATCAATATCTGGATCCCACGAATAACACCCACGTATATTGTTATCAATCATCCATTGATGTGTTTCTGGACTCTCTAAGTCTCTAGTTTTTTCACCACTCAACTTTGCTGTGTTTGATGTGGCTATGTTATTTTCCAAAAGATATATGAATTTATCTCTATCCCAAAGAGTGGGTTGACCCACGTACTGCCTACTTTCATCTTGTAGGTGCTGTATGTTCTGATACGAAGAGTATTGCTCCACAGTTAAAAAGTCATTGCCATGCTCCTTAAATCTAGAAACAGGAACACCTGATCTAAGCAATTGAGCAAAGCACAAATCAGTTGTGTCCAAGATAATGCGCAGATCAGTTATATTCTTAACATACACATCACCCACAATAAAATTATCATCGTGAGTGTATATCACATAATCATCTTCAATTTGATTCAAACATTCTAACATCTTTTCTGACCAAATAGGACCATCAGTGTAAATGACTGGGGTTACCCAATCCGGTAAAGACTTGCTCACCCTATCAGTAAACAAATAATAATTATCAAACACAGATCCGTTATGTGGTTTGATATGCTTTTCTATCTGAGAAAATGTTATGTCCCAAAGATCATCATACTCTGAGTGTGAATAGGAAAAATAACCAATATTGTGCATAATTTAATTCCCTACAATAGTAATCATAGTAAGTTAAACTCCTTGAATACAGAATATGTTTCTTTTAATTTTTTTGGCATTATATCCGAATCCATATCTATGGACTTGGTTCTTTCTGTCGTTGGTTTATAATAGATTGCTTTTTTTCTATATTCAAATTCTTCATCATTAGAATAACAATTAGAAAAATGACAACCCGAATAAAAATCTGTAGATTTACCCTCATCCCTCCACTGAGGATAATAGGTATCACCAAATGAACATTTTTGTGTCTTACTTTTTAATTGTGAAAATTTAGATGCACATGGGCTAGTCCATCCTTTATTAGTCAATTCATTTATTCTTCTCCAGAAAAAATGCATGTTTAACTGTACAGGTGAATTATTCTCTTCTATGGAATTTTCAATTTTTTCATATGCACTCGAATGAATTATTTCATCCGCATCAACAGAGAAGATTAAATCATCATCCTCTAGATGTAATAATCGAGTAAAATAATTTCTGCTGTATGGTTCATTAACAATTTTCTGAACATCCTCACCAACACCAGATTCATCTTTAACGAAGTATGGATCTTTATCAAGCTTGATCTGGTGATAATCAAATTTATCCACATACGGATCAAACAAATCCCAATACTCGTACAAATCAACGAATTCTTTTTTGATACCACTCTTAGTATGATTAAACTCATACACTAAAAATTTATCTACTTGATCATAGCACTCAAGTAAATTTAGAAATATAAAAGGCACTTCATTTCTAGAATAAAAATTAGTCTTCAGTATTTTCATAATTAAACTTATCTGTGTGTATATTTTTAACTTGACTTATTACTTCTTCACACTCTCTAATTGTAACAGAATATCCACGATTAGCAAGTCCAACTGCAAACTCCAGTTGTTGTGATTCTTCTATTATAGGGCAGTCTGGTTTAAATGTTACATCGGTGATTGTCACGGGATCGTTTACATCATGTTTAGAACAGAAATCATCTAACTGATATGTTAAGTGATCTTCATTTGTTTTATCACAAGCTACGTTCATATGAGCAGTAATTCCCATTTCCGATGCACAACGAATGAAGGCTCTGTTGTCTCTAGGAAAACATGGTCCACCATAACCATACCCATGTTTAAAATACTTATTGCCTATTCTATCGTCGGATCCAATTGCAGTTAGTATTTTATCGGGATTCCCTCCCAGTCTAATAGCAACATCACCTATTGTATTGGCCATAGAAATTTTTGCCGTTAACGAGCAATTCAATCCCACCTTAGTAAGCTCTGCACTAGTTCTATCCATACGATGAACAGTATATTCAGACAAACACATATCATCATAAATTCCACAAATTAAATCACCGGCAGACTCACTTGCTTCCCCTATTATGACAATTGACGGATACACTTGATCTTCTACAATTTGCCCTTGTGCTATGGTTTCCGGATTGAAACTAACAATATAATTTAAATCAGAAACTCTTTCTGCCACAGTATTTGTATATCCGGGCTGCACGTTACTGCATATAACAAGATGTTTTGTTTTCTTTTGTGGTCCTAGAGATTTCAATTGATGTAGGAATGATTCTATTTGATCGTGGTTGTACTTACCATCCATATCAGATTCTGTTCTTAGTGTTACAAAGATAACATCAGAATTCGCTACAGTATCAAATAGAGATGAGGTTCCCACAAAGTTTGTGTAATTCTTTACTAAATCATTTAGTCCAGGCTCAGGGGATCTAAATATTTTTTTGTTTACCTCATAGATGTGTTCGTCTCGGATGTCATATCCGATTACGTTGTAACCAGCTTTCTCTAAATTCAAAGCAAAGCATAGCCCCAATCTCCCAATACCAACAACAGCTAAATTTAACCCCATGTCTTCCATCCTTTATAGTTCGTCTCACCCAGAGAACCTTTAGATTTTGCTTTATGTGGGGCCCATGGTCCATAAACATAAACTTCGTCGGCTACACCAGTTGCCGCTGCCCACCAAGAGAAGGTACTTCTTGGGAATAGTATTTTTTTGAACTTTCTCATATAATTAAAATCTTCCTGAATCGAACCGGAAACCCACTCTACATCATATTTAGCAAATAACTCTATGAAAGAATTTGTATATTCCAGCGACTCATCGACAGACAAGAACGGATAGGTGCTCCTATAGATCTCTGGTGGTTCTCCATCGCCGCCGTGCTCTTTGAGATATTCCATGGCATCTTGAATATCACCAGCAGTCCACCTATCGTGCTTTTTAAGATTTGTAACTATGTGCAGTTTGTTAAATTTTATTTTACTTAATGCATCTTCTAAGATATTTGCAGTGGCACTATAGAGTGCATTCTTTGCTAAAAATCTATTACCCGCCCTGAGATGAATCACTAGATCATCTTCATTTACGTCTTCAACCTTATCGAAACAGTCCCATGATTTTATTCGATTCAAATGATCCGAATACAAATTGTAGTCCTGTAAAAATATTTGGGGTTTGTATATATTGTTAACACCACCAAAATCATCCCCCGGTATGTTCAGTTCTGGAATCCCGGTGTGTGACAGTTGATATCCATTATCCTCACACCATAGTCTTGCGTAAACATACTGAAATATCCTATTCCCAACACCACACGTATCGTAGGTAAAATGTGCAACTTTAGACATACTCAGCCAGTTCTCCTTGGATGTCCATATTCAGTTCTGGCATCCCTCCAGTGTCGTAACTTTGTATGATGAATAATGCAAGGTTCAACTACAAACATACGTAAACCATTTGGTTGTTCCCGCAAAAATAGTTCACGCTCCTGTGATCCCCAAGCATCACGAATATCTTCACTAAACAAAAATTTGTTCTCATTAGAAAACTTTGTAACAACATCTCGGGTAAATGCGTAGAAAAATCCATTTAGAGGATATCCAACCATGTCCATCCAACCACCGTCTATGGTAGTAGTTTCTACCAATCCCTCACCAGCCACTAATGGATTGCGTGTTTGCAAACGATCATGGTTACCACCATCACCATTCGTAAGGGGACCATATATCGAAACATCATTGTGCTCGTGTTCAAGTATGATTCTGATCATATCATTAATGGTTGTGTTTAAAGTCAAGTCATCGTTAAGATTAAAAATTAAATCGCAACCATCATCATATGCAGATTTAACTCCAACATTCCAAGCATAAGTTAAACCACCAATTGATTGATCTTCGATAATTATATAATGGTGGTTATCAGGTTGATTTGTCGTATCTATTTTTTCCTCTGATCCATTATCAACGACATACAATTCAAACGGATAACTACAGGAATCATACAAAGACTTCACACATGCTCCTAGAAGTTCTCGCCCCTGTGATCTTATTTTTTCACTCTGATGATTGGTAATAACAAATCCTATTTTAGTCATTTTTTCGCCTTTCCCAAAAAGACCACTTCCACACAGAATCTAATAGTAACTCATGTGTCTTAGACAAATTATTTTTTAATTCAACATACATCTCATAACCACCATCAACAAAACTATGAAACTGAACCTGAAGATTGTTTACCTTTTCAATATCACCAGACTCAATTAAAATCGGCAGTATCTCGTACTCAGTACCTTCTACATTTATTTTCATTAAATCAATTTCATCATACTTTTTAATTTCATCTAAAATATCCACTACATGAATTTCATCTGATGGAGATGATTTAATATCTTCACCCGGACTACCTTTATGAGAGTCATTGTTTCTTCTATCGTATTTTTCTAAGGTTGTCCCTTCACCACTCAATAGAATTTTCTCTTTACATGTAGATGAACCCAAAGCGAATCGATTAACATGGATTTTTGAATTTAATTTTTCCTCTATGATATCACAATACTTATGAATGGGTTCATATACATGAACATCACACCCATACTTTTCTTGTATCTTGAGAGCAAATTCACCTATGTACCCACCAAGATCCAAAACACAACTACTCTCATCTAAGTATGGGCAATTGTATCGAGCATTTTCATAATGACTATTCCACATTCCCGCTGCCGGTATAATACTCATACTATTGTCACCTTTCCTTTACATTCATTCAACCACCAACCAACCTCAACAAAGGTGCTAAGATACGAACCAAGTATGATTGGGTTTTTACCTAACAGATACATTTCAATGATTGCATCCTGAGAAGCCTCCAGTGTTGACATGTAAGCCGTGCCTGGACTATAATTCCCGTCACCCCGTTTTGGATAATCAAAGACACGGTTTCCGTATCTACGTCTCATCGTGTCTATACAACTCTGGTGATCCGCACAAACAAAGAACGTTTTATCTTCCATCTTGTCCATGTGCTTATAATAATCTTCATAACTAAACAAGCAATGTCGCCGAGGATCGTCAGCCCAAGAGCGCATATGAACAGACACAGTATCATCATCAAAATTCACAGATGAAAATTCTTCTATCTGTTCTCGGATGTATTTTACTGGGGTGAGCTTTCTGACTTGCTCGATGTATGAGTCTTTTATACTCTGTGGTATTCTGTCATACTCGTGATCTATATTTCTACCATTGTTAACTTCAATCTTTTTACGAAGTTTACCGTTCTCGTGTTTCTTGTCGGGATGCTCCTGTGCAAACCATCTGTCAATAGGATCAGAATCAAGAACAAGTAACCTTTCATTGAAACGTGTTTCGACACCTTCACGAACACTATTCAACTCCCAATCACCATCGAACAGTTGATTGAAATCACATGTGGTGAACCTATTCCGAGGCCAAATTAATTTTGCGTCTTCGTCTAGTCTCATGCAGCTAAGAAGACACTTAATTCTATTTCCTAATCCAGAATCAATCGTAGATATAATCATTAACAACTCCTAAAATGTCGCCAGTCTTTTAATTTAATGTGTGGAACAAAACATCCATGTGCGATAAAACTTCGCATTCCCTTTGGCCAACAGCGATCGTGTATTTCAATTTCTTGACCGTTCCAAGAGCACCACTCTTTGGTACTAAAAAGATTCGTTTCGTCATATCGAAACCTTTTATACATTTCTTTTGTCAACCCATAGAAAAAACCATTCAAAGCATAGCCCTGACGATTATCCCATGGTGTGTTCGTCGTTTCACTGAGTTTATTTTTACCGGGTTCAGTTGCTTTCTGGTGATCGGTGGAAACACCATCCGAAAGAGGACCATAAAGTGCAACGTCACTGTGCTCGTGTTTGTCAATAAGATCAACAAAATTGTTTATAGAATAATTAAACGTGAGGTCTTCATTTGTATTGAATACAATATCACAACCATGATTGAATGCCTTACGTATACCAGTATTCCATGCGTGTGTTAGACCACCCTTGGATTGATCCTCGACGTAGTAATAGTGATAATGATCTGGTAGCGCACTCTCATCCAATCTGTCCTTTGATTGGTTATCTACGATGAATACCTCAAAAGGATATTTGCAGGACTTCTCAAGCGATTCTAGGTACGCTGAGAGCAACTCTCGTCCACGCGGACGAATCTCGTCACTGTAGTGATTGGTTACCGAGAAACCAACTTTAACTGTTGGATGATCTTGAGCCATACTCAACAACCTCCTCAGATCCATATTCAATAAGTGTCATGCAGTCTTTATTACCTGTCCTGGCACAACAAAGAGATCCACCCAATTTAGCAAACTGAGTATTCTCCTGTCCAATAACATAACCACAAGATCCAAAAAGATCAATAATCTTTGCTCCGGTCATAGTCTCGTCTCTGCGCATTTTTGGGTTTTCTTTCACCATAGACCAGTTAGCGTTGTCATAACGTTTCTCATGTTCATCCCAAAATACATCAAAACCAACAAGACGACTTTTCATTTCCTGCATAGCTTCGGATGAATCACTAGAAATAAACACTCGCTTAGATCCGAGTTTATCTGATGCTTTTCGAACCTCTCGTTCATATCCATCAAGAGAAACAAATGTGTGCTTACCGGTTTCAATTCCCTTGTCTCCTCGTCTGATGTGTAGACCTACAGTTTTATTATCAATTGATAAACGATCACGAACCGAGTCTGAATATTCTTGATACTCTGGTAACAACTTAAATCCATTAAGAATAGCTCCACAAAATTCAATGTAACTAATTCCTTCTGGTCTCCAACACTGATATAGATCCTTGTACTTCGGGTGATTCCAATAATAATCAAAAGTAAAATGAATCATCGGTCGAGATTTATCTTCGATGAAATCCAAGAACATAACATTACCACCATGATATTCAATCACATCCAATAGCTTGTGTTGTGACAAAGGTTGATAACACTCATCATATAGGTACGTTGTGTTTCTGAATACAACAGTTCTATTGGTAGCGTACCCAATTTGCATGAGCAGTTTTCTTCTCGCAACCATTGCACCAAAACCACCAATTTCCAAATCAGCCAGTAGGAATTTGGTCGATACTAAAGGCTTTTTGAATTGTTGATCCTGTATTTTGTTTGTTATAATTTCTGTAGAAATTGAGTCTGTCATTATCCATCACCTGTTTCCAATAATCAAAATTAATCTTGTCTAAATTATAATTACCTGCCTCTAAATTGCGAACTATTTCTTCGTATTTCTCGTTCATGTTTTTATTAGTAACATCACTAAATCTATTCACAAACCATATAGGTAAATCTTTAAACTCCCTCCACGCCCAACTATCTTTTACAATAGGGAAAGATCCTAAAATTAATGTCTGCCAAATTCGATGACAATCAAATCCGGCACCCGGAGGGCAAACATTAAATTTGTGTCTACGAATCTCGACATAGTAGTCTCTTAGAAAATCGCGATCAAATCGAAGTTCATTATTATACTCCCTAAAGGTGCAATTCTTTTTCATCTTTTCTTTGAAGTAATCATAACACCTATTACGTTGATGCATATTCGTGTGTCTCTGAAAAGAGACTAAAATATTTTTATCTACTCTGATATCATCACCGTTAACATCAAAAAATAGTGTCACATCAGTTTGGGGGTTACCATCATGGTTCCAATTCGCATTATCAATTCCGAGTGGTATATGTACTATGCTTGGGTGTGATTCTGGTAGATTAACATTAACTGCATACCAACGAATAAGATTTGGTCGTAATACGTGAGCAGCTAGTTCTTCATTAATTTGTACGTCACTTCTTCCGGTAACTAAAAAATATGGAACTTTAATTTTAGATTCTACTTCATTTAAAAAGTAAGGAAGGCCTTCACTAATAATGTAAAGCCTTTCACCAGCTTTAACTTTATCTGGATCAATTCCACTACCCAAATCTAACACATGCTTCGTGTCGCGACTTGTCATTATACCCCATTCACAGGAATTTCTAAATGTATATGACGATACGTATGGATAGCTACTTATTGGATGAATCATAAAAAGCCTCTTTTACATTTTTAACAAACCCAAGAGGAGAAAGATATTTCTCCCACAGTTTTCTATTTCTTATTTGCATCTTCAATAACTCGGTATCACTTTTAGAATTATAAAAATCAATAACATAAGTACTGATATTATGTATATCTTTCTCAGGAACAATAACACAATGTCTGTTCCAATCAATTACGTTTTCAAATGGATAAACACAATCGGTATCTACTTGAATTGGTATCCTACCCATAGATAAAACTTCATATAGTCTCATTGAGTGGTTACCCGCACCACGAGAGCAAAGCGTAAACATATTGTCAGTAATATTACTATAATGATCAGAGACTGCTACATCTTTAGCCACACCTTGCGCCCAAAAATAGTCTCGTATGATATAATTCGTATCTATTCTATTGTCTTTCTCCAGACAATGTAACGCATATTTTCTAATACCATGCGCCTCTGAATTAAAAAACCCACAAAATCCTACGGTAGGCTTTTCTGATTTATTTGTAATGTAATTATTTTTGAACCTATCACACCTAAAAACAGGTAAAGCGAACTCATTAGATTTTCTTCTTGATTTATAAAAAGAAGTTCTAAGAACAATACCTTCATCTGAGCTTAAATTTAAAGGACCATCATAATCATCCTCAAAAAGAACCAGTAGCTTTTTACCATGATCCTTTGCAAGTTTGATATATGGTTCTGCTGAAGGCCTTCCATCCGAGGGATCTAATGCAGTTGTCCTCCATTTAAATGGCAACAAAACATAATCACAATCTTCAACCGAAGTCAACTGTATGTGATTTACCCCCTCATTAAAGACAGAAATAAATCTCGTGCGTTCATGTGGATTTAGCACATACGTCTGAAAATAGTGAGACTGCACACCATTTAAAAATGGCAGAGAAAATATCAATTCATTTTTTGCTGTGAGCCACGTTAGTTCTATTTTTTCTACATCAAGGTGTAGTTTTAGTTTCGACAAAATTATCACCATTTAAAACATTATAAAAATTATCATCATCGATAAACCAAAGATTGTTATCCTTAAATCTTTGAATCTTATTTTCTAAACCACTTATATAATTATTGTGAAGAAGATATGGTTGTTCATTAGAGATGTCTGTTTCAAAATATACCTGACCATTTGGGAATAATACATGGGGGAAAACAACTACATTAATATTACTCAATCCGTGTATATTTTTTTCCATCAATATCTGATTAAAAGCTGCCTGATCTCCGGTGGATTTATCTAACTCAATATTCTTCAAATGTAACTCTAAACATTTTTCATAAAACTTTTTTGTTGTATCATTTGATTTAATGAAAACAACACCAGTACATAAACTTTTCCATCTACCGTGAACATCAGAGTCATCCTGAATTAATATATCAATGTTGTCAGAATTACTCTCAGCAAACTCAGTTGGATTTTTAAACAGAACATTATCTGTATCTAAGTAAAACACATCATGTCCACGGTGGAGTGCATCAATAATTGCTTTAATTTTGTAATGTACAACACGATGAAATCCTTTTGTGTTCCAATCCTGATAATCATCATTTGCATGTAGATCAGACGAGCCTAATGATTGCGATACATCCAATTTAGTAACATCAATATTATATTCACTAAACTTACTTTCGGTGTCCTCGTCTATAGTATAAACAAAGATATCTTCCTTGGCAATACCGGATGTTAACATACTATAGACACAATTTAATGCCATATCACTAGCACCTTCATTTGTGTATAAAAGATACTTAACCATCATTTTCTACCATAGTAAACTTGTTACCGTCCTCGGTTGTTCCCATTTTAAATTTAATATCTTCCTCTGGGATATCAAAATTATTGTCCATTCGTTCACGGAAAACAGTTTCATCCTTCATATAAAGACCAGGAGCCTCATTACGTTTATGAAGTTCGTCTGCTTCATTGTGATTACCGGGTACCCAAACGTGCTTAATAATACAAACATTCACATCAGCCAACTTGCCCATCATTCTACACGCAAGAGTCTGTTCATTGTCAGCCCAAATCGAAATGTAATCTGGATTATAAATGTATCCAAACTTCTTGTATAGATCATAACACATAACAGTAAGAGTCATCAGTGCTGGCCAGTCTTTCCTGTAACCATCATTAAAATTCAATGCACCATCTTTATCTGGGAAAACATAATTCATGGCTTTGACAATAACTTCGTCGTAATCTTTAACTTGAGGAATCATATCATCGGAGAACAGCAAAAGAATATCAAACTCTTGGCCCTCCATGTTTGCATTTACAGCCTCAATTTTATTCTTTGAGTCACCATAATGATACTGCAACGTGTGTCCATTTTTTTGTACCGAAGTAGCCATAGAATCAAACCAAGATCGCATCTCTGGATTATTCATGGTTTCATCATCAGTATCACACGTAATAACAAACCGCACAGGATGGTTATTAGAAAGATATTCAACGTATTTTGTGAATACTTCTTTGAATTTATCGGGTCTTGCTCGTGTAGGAGCTTTGATTAGTAACTTTGGCTTCGCAGGGGGTTTCATAATATAGATCTCCAATTATTAATATTATTTTTTACCTATATGGTATTTAGGGATAAGTTCCCACTCTTTTTTTTCTCTATGTGGAATAATTTTTATTTGTGCGAGACTACCGAGATTTTCTTTGAAATCTTCTTCTTCCTCGGTTTCGATTAGTCCCCATTCCAACAACAGATTTACAATTGTATTCCTTCTTTTCACATCACTGTCTGAAATATCACTCTCTAAACCATCCAAAATGAATAGTTCTTTGAAGTGCATTATAGCATATCTACCTCGTTTATGGAGTATATGACATGACTGGAATAATTTTTTTTCTTTCCGAGAAGAGACTCCAATTCTGGTCAACGTTTCTCGTATCTTTAAAAAATCATCCTTTTCTTTTAATGATATTTCTATTCCCAATCCTTGAAAAATATCTTCTTCTTCACACATCATGACTCCTAGTTCATAAAAACGGTTATAGCCGTATTATATAGGGTTTTTACCACCTTTATATAACTTTTGCCTAATCTCGTCGAGATCATCTGGAGTCAAGATTTCTAGTGCTTCTTTGGCTTTGATATCAGAATAGTCATAATATTCTTTAATCAATTCTAAATTTTCAATTGATTCCTTTTTTAACCACTTACTGAAACGTTTTCTTTTACGCATGGATAATCGAAGATAATCAAATTGCATTCTCTTGTCCAAAGAACAATAGTAATTCATCTGGTTTGCATACAGAATAGAATCTGGAAAATAAGATAAACACCTGTTCACAATGAACGGTGTATATTCTTTTTCTACTGTATGATCCTCTGTGTGAAATAGATCTTCTTTGCTGTAATTTAAAGCATTGAGGTATTCCGTTAGCTTCATTTTTTAATGTACTCCACCAATTTCATTATCTTTATCATATTATCACTAGGTTCACTTTTTACAAGATATTCTACCAACTTTATAATTCCCTCTAGGTTATCTCCATATTTGCCAAGAGTACTATTACATGTGCCACAGATCCAACCTCGAAATTTTCCTGTCACATGACAATGATCAAAACAAAGTTTTCTGTGTGTTTTTCCACAACACTCACATGGAGTTCCTTCTGGTGGACGAGAAATACCCAACTTTTTTCTCAAAGTGCCACTAGCATCAGATGGTCGTTTTCCATTAACACCCCGACAAACTTTACACTCGCCTCGACGCTTCATTCGTTCTGGTACATTAGATGGATTTTTTCTGTACGTACCATTCTTATGAAACTCACTCAGAGGTTTTTCTATCTTGCAGCAAGTGCAAACTTTAGTTTCACTTTGGAGTTCGTCAGGAAAAAGACTCATTCTATTTCCATATCCTTATCGATGACTGCAATAATCTTGTCTGATTTGAGCATAATGTTACCGTCTACTATATTGTAGCCATCAGTTTTATCATACAAAACACAATCACCAACACGAAAATTAATTTGATACACCCACCCCTTGGTGTTCATTTCTCCTGGTCCGTGACCAACAACTATACCCTTACCGCAATGTGGATTTTCTTTTGCAGTGTAATGAATTCCTGCGCTGGTTGTTGGTGGGGGAGAGCAAGGTTGAATAGCAACCAAATCTCCTAATGGTAAAATTCTCATTTAAATTCACACTCCATCATAAGTTCGACAATACATGCCGTTAGATTAATTTCTTGATCTGCAACAAAAGCAGCTTTGTGTTGATAATCGGCTAGGATCAAAATTGCTTGCGGAATAGAGGAGGGTGTAACATAATCATGAAGACCATCGTATATTTTTCGGAACAATTCTGTTTGTGAATTATCTAGATTTGAGACAACCCACTTCCTAGCCTCTGTGAAATTCTTAGTCTTCATTGCAGAGGCAAGTTCTTTGACTTGTACCTCCCCAACTTGAGACAAAATTCCAACGTCAATTATTCCGGCTACCGAATACCGCTGAAGTTCATTCAGAACTCGCCGGAAATCAGGAAAATACTTAGTTATCAATTGTGCAAGTATCGAATTCTCGTATGGAATTTTCTCTGTGTCCAGTATATGCTGGATCCGCTCCATGAATTTTGCTGCAAGATTGGGTCTTTCATCGGAGGGAATAATAAACTCAATGTTGGTACAACGAGAATGAATAGGTGAGATGATTCTATTCTTGTAGTTACATGTAATAATGAATCTACAGTTATTAGCAAACTCCTCAATCGCTCCACGAAGCGCAGGCTGGATGCTCTGAGCATTACTGTAATCAAACTCATCTAGGATCACAACTTTCTTACCACCGCTGATAGAAACAGTACTAGCAAAAGTTCGGATCTTTGTTCTGAGTGTATCGATATTGCCATCTTCGGAACAGTTAATTAAAATATAATCTGCGTCCAACTCATTGCACAGAGCACGAGCAACACTAGTTTTTCCGCACCCAGCCCCTCCGGTAAGAAGTAAGTTCTGACACTCACCACTCTTTACAATGTCATTGAATGTGTCTTTCAATGCAGAAGGCAGAATACAATCATCTACCGTCCGTGGACGGTATTTTTCGACAAAAAGACCTGACATGTATATTACTCGCTATATGTGCTGGTTGATTCCAGTGCAACCCAATATGTAACTGAATTGCTACTATTCGAAAACTGACTAACAACCTTGTCGGTGATATCAACATTGTATTCACCGGGAAGAAACTTTAGGTTGTCGATCTTGAAGTGAAAATCAAACGCAGGAGAACCAGCGAGGCCACCAAGATCGATAGAATAGTCGTTACTAGTAGGCTCAGTTTTGTCAAAGACAACTGCTACAAGTCGGCGGTGTTCGTCTGAACGAATCGCCAAGTCAGGCAACTGAAGCACTGATGCTGCTCGAAGAATCTCATTGAAAATTGATTCTGTGAGTGTAAAGCTGACAACTGCTTCGGGCATCTCAAGCTTCTTAGTTGGAACCGTCAACAACGAAGGCTCCGAATAGTAGTACTTGACACACGAACCAGTAGAGCTTTTGATCAGAACATATTTGTCTCTAAAAATAAAATCTGGATCATCGAACAAAGATACTGTACCAAGAAATTTGGGAAGATCCCAAATACCAAATTCAACATCAAATACCTCTTCTACGTTTGCTTCGGATAGAAGATTCTTTGCTGGTGTAATTGTCGTAATTTCAGATCCGGGCTTTACCAAGATATTGGTATTAATTGCCGAATAGTTTTTTAGAACCGACAAGGTTCTTTTAGAAAGCTTCATTAAAAGTCACTCCATTCTTCAAAGGATTCATAATCAATATTACCATTCTTGACATCTCTCAGTAAATCTTTACTGGTATGTCTAATTTGTTTGTTTCGTTTTTTGTTTCTCTGTTTCCTTAGATCAGAGTAATCTTTTTTATCGTATTCATGATTATCACGTTGATCTATTTTACCATCTTTTTTAGTCAAAGCAAATCCTTTATTAAATTTCTACCCATTGTTCACCAGAGCCATCTTGAAGATACCTATACAACTTTCCTGTACTGGTTTTAAACCACTCATCTCCGGCTTTTGCTCCCAGCGGAAGATCATCTTGTACATATATGGAATTTCCTGCCAAACAATACCATCGATCTTCTTTGTCAAACGGGGGATATACCCCAGAAACTTTTTTATTTGCGATGAATGTTTTACCTTCATGTAAAACGATATCGCCTCGATCATACGATATAAGCTGACCACGTTTATCATTAATTTTAAACTCACCCCGATATGATATACCGCCAAAATCGGAAATTGTATTGATTGATGTGTAATTCATCTTGCTGTTCTTAGTATAAGAGTATCTTTATTAACTCTGCCAGTTGGTTCTTGTTCTTTGGCTCGTAAAGTATTTATCTCATTCCGCAGTCTCATCATAGGACACCCAGACAACATCTTTAGCCACTTAGTGTCTTTACGTCCACAGTTCTTGATTATACCAGAATCAAAATTCTGTAAAGTGCTACCCTTAACAGACAAACCACCACTAGATGTGTATAGAGCAATTTTCTTTTGTTTTGTATTATAAAGTAGCACTTCTTTTGCTCCAATTATATCCACAGGATCCACGCTATGAATAGTCTTAAATTTATCAAGATAATTCAAAGATTTCACCATTTTCTCTGGAGAAATTTTCTTCTTTTTTCTCTTGACTGTTCCAGTAATTCTAAATTCATCAACAATAGTTTCTAGATATCCTTGAAGTCTTTTTAGTTTGGTGTGATTCAAATAGGACCATCCCTCAACTAAATCTTCATCTTGATTATCCAATACACAATTAACTTCATCAAGAAGACGCTGAAAATGTTCTGATATTTTTTTAGCTTCTCTAGGCTTTACTCGGTTAGTTCGGATTAAACTTTTTACATTTTTCCTAACAACATTACTATTTGTCTGAAGAGCGGTGATGTATTCATCAATCCAAGTTTCGAGGGTACATGCAGTTTGAGATATCATTTTGGTTTCCAAAAAACAAAGACTGGTTCATACTTAAGGTATTTTCCATTTACCTTACAATAGTTTTTACATTTAGGTATACCGTTATCATCGACTCGATTTTGTCCCGGCATAGATTCCATTGCCATTTTCAATGTGTATTTATAAATCATACCATACTCTTCAAGTATATCTTTAGAATCTTTTTCTAAAGGAAGATATTCGTCCTTTATCTTAATATCTGCGACATTCCAAAGAAGATACCGATCTGGACGAAGATAGTCAACACAATTCTTTAAGGTAGGACGAAGAAATCCGTCTCTCCATGATTGATACGACGATCCATATTTTTTGTAAGACTGATTCTCATCTTCACTATACGCTTCTCTATTGAAATAAGGAGGTGAAGTAAATACCAGATCAATTGATCCCCTGTGCTTTTGAAAATTCTCATCTGTGTGTATCTCCTCGGAACCTAGCTGGTATAGTTCGTAATTATTTGTTGAACTGAAGAAGGGATTGCCGCGATACGTCTCGGTATTGTAAAAATCTGCGACAGAAGAATATTTAGAACTACCATTGTCGTGGAAATTATCAGGATTGGGATCAGTACCAATATAAAGAATATTACGATCGTCACGACAACACATAGCGCCAAGAATTCTACCACCCCAGCCTGAACTGGGGTCAAAGATTTTAATTTGTTCCTGTGACTTGATATCATCAGTAAACCTCTCGTATAGGTATTTAGCAGTCATCGGAGGAAAATTTACAGCAGGTTGTATATAACCAATCCTAAAACATTTAAATCCAGTAGGGAATATACGATTTCCTTTTTTATAAATTCTAATCGCATAAAGTTTTTCGTCTGATATCTCCTCTATGTCAAAAGTAGAATGATGTCGATACGACACCAGATCTTTCCACTGCTCTAGTTGACTTTTCGTTAATTGTAAAATATCACTTTGTTCAAGTTGAAAATAACTACTGTTGAGTCCATCCCGAATCTTTACTTCTTCCAACATGAAATCATGATCTTTAAACAATTGAGGATTCTGGAAATATGTTTCCATCCACTCTTCACCAGAACTGACATCCACAATTGAATATTTTTTGCTGTTTTTGATTGCCGAAAGTGCGTGAGAATAGAAAGAATCTCTTCGAAGATGACGCATAGCGCCACGAATGACACGATCCAAATACTCATCGTTTGCAACCAAATCATAAATTGAGTAACCATTATCTTTTTCGTTGTAGTTTATTCTCGTCTTAAACATATTAGAAAACCACTGATCTACTTCAACACCAGCACGAGACTTATTGATGATGACATCATTATCAACATCAGAAAGTTCATCTGTTCTAGTAAACAGATGAACTGGGTGCTCTGCCAGTTTATTAAACGAATCTATGATATCTTTTTTGTTCTTCCCAGTTCGAGGTGGGCATCCGTATGTATCCCACGCATACGTTATCTCTCTCCGCATACGAACAACCCACTCCTCGAACTCGGAATTTGTCATTGACAACAATTCCTCGAACACCACATTAACATCACTATTAATTACATAATCATTTCTTTCGTAGAACGTTGTCATGATAACTTATTATAGCAACCCATTAAGTGGTGTCAAGCACCAACATTCCAAAAAAGTGCTCCGGGTGAAGCGTGTTGTTTTATATATTCCCATGCCTTTGCATCGTATGTAATTGCAGAGGGGAACGGGGGTATTAGTTTTGCGGGTTTGTTGAAGGGGATGTTGCATTCGTAGATTTTGGCTCTTCCGTAGTCTCCCCGGTGTCCAACAGTAACGCAATGGAAGTCCGCATCTGGCCATGCGAGTTGTAGACCTCGGGTGAGAGTTCCACTGGATCCGACAGTCCATACTTCGTTAGGTCGTACATCGATTGATAAAGCAACCCTAATAATAGAAGCGATAACAGTGTCATCGTGAAAACCAATAGGAAGTAATCTACGTACCTTTGAATCTTGTCCAACATAATCTCTTGCTCGTTTCTCTGTCACTGACAGCATACCATTCGGAACCCATTTCATATCAG
>TARA_R110002012_G_scaffold318214_1_pt1 | contig 23458 bp, 18 predicted proteins | sample TARA_R110002012 | Tara Oceans TARA_R110002012 (sample SAMEA4396515) | marine metagenome | biome: Westerlies Biome; feature: [DCM] deep chlorophyll maximum layer (ENVO:01000326); material: water (ENVO:00002006), including particulate matter (ENVO:01000060) such as... | depth 40 m | reverse complement strand
ACGGCACCCGCCCGCCGGGGCGGTTGACCGCTGTCGGATCGGGCGCGGGCACGCGGGTGATGAAAGGTCTGCCGAATATCCTGCGGGTCACGATGTTCGACACCGCGACAAGCGGCATGATGCACGACCCGCTGGTGCAACTGTCCTGCGACATCGACGATATGACCGGCGAGGAACTGGGTGCGGCCACTGACACCCTGCGCGGCACCACAGGCGTGGTGGATGTGCTGTTGCTGACCGCCATGGGCAAGAAATCCCGCCCCGTGGTGCGCATTGACCTGCTGGTGCGCCCTGATGCTGCCGATGCCGTGGCCGCGCGCATGTTCGATCTGACCTCGACCCTGGGCCTGCGCCGCAGCGTGGTTGACCGGCTGATCCTGCCCCGCAGCATCGAGACGACCGACGACGGCCAGCGCCGCAAACGCACCCGCCGCCCCGCAGGCCATGACACGCTGAAAGTAGAAAGCGACGATCTGGACAGCAGCCCGACGCTGGCCGCCCGCCGCGCCGCCGCGCGCAAGGGCGAGGGCGGGTAACCACCGCTTCACCCCGGGCCCGCGACGGGCTAGGCTGGCGCAGCCTCAGGAAAGCCCGCCCATGACATCCGTTCGCCTGCGTCTTTTGATCCTTGCCCTTGCGCCGCTGATCGTGCTGATGCCGCTGCTGTTGCTGCTGGGCATGACGCGGTGGACGGCTGACTATGACAAGGTGCTGATCGCCAACGTCGAAAGTGATCTGAAAATCGCCAGCCAGTACCTGTCGCGGCTGCGCGCCAAGACGGGGGACGAGCTGAACGCGGTGACCGCCTCGGTCGAGTTCAACGCATGGCTGGACCGGCCACAAGACGAACGCGCCCGCTATTTCAACGAGACCCGCGACCGGCTGGGGCTGACGTTTCTGTATTACCTGCCCGCCGAGCAGGTCGCGCAGGCGGGGGCCATCTGGCCGGTGATCGCGCAGGCGGCAGCGGGGCAGGGCAGCGCGCAGATCGACATCATGGCCAGTGACACGCTGGCCGGGCTGTCGCCGCAGATCGCCGAAACCGCGCGCATACCGCTGATTGCCACCTCGGCTGCCGTGCCCACCACCCGCGCCATCGAAGACCGGGGCATGGTCATTCACGCCGCCAGCCCGATCACCCTGAACGGGCATCGCGGGGTTCTGGTGGGGGGCATCCTGCTGAACCGCAATCTGGATTTCATCGACACGATCAACGACCTTGTCTATGCCCACGCCGGTGCTGCGGGCGCGCGGCAGGGCACCGCCACGCTGTTTCTGGACGACGTGCGGATTTCGACCAACGTGCGTTTGTTCGAGGACGTGCGCGCCCTGGGCACGCGGGTGTCGGCCGAGGTGCGCGCCGGTGTGCTGGGCGCAGGGCGCATCTGGCTGGACCGCGCGTTTGTGGTCAACGACTGGTATATCTCGGGCTATCTGCCGATCACCGACAGCTTTGGCGACCGCGTGGGCATGTTGTACGTCGGCTTCCTTGAGGCACCGTTCAACGTGGCCAAGCGGGATGCGTTCCTGTGGATGATGGCGGCCTTTGCCGCCGTGCTGATCCTGTCGGCACCGGTGTTTCTGTGGATGGCACGGGGCATTTTCGCGCCGCTGGAGCGGATGACGCAGGTGATCAACCGCGTCGGGCGGGGCGATCTGTCGGCGCGGATCGGCCCTGTGGGGGCCCGTGGCGAGATTGGCGAGGTGGCGCAACATCTGGACGGGCTGCTGGAGCAGGTGCAGGACCGCGACTTGCGGCTGCGGGCGTGGAACGAGGAACTGAACAAACGTGTCGACCAGCGCACCGCGGAGCTGAGCGAGGCGAACGCCAAGCTGGAGCAGACGTTCAGGCAGTTGGTGATGAGCGAAAAGCTGGCCTCGATCGGGGAAATCACCGCCGGTGTCGCCCATGAGATCAACAATCCCGTCGCGGTGATCCTGGGCAATGTCGATGTGATCCGCCAGACCCTGGGCGACCGGGCGGCGCCGGTGCAGACCGAACTGGACCTGATCGACAAACAGGTGTCGCGGATCGAGGCGATCGTGGGCAAGCTGTTGAAATTCGCCGCCCCGTCGGATTTTGCCGACCATCAGGAACAGGTCGATCTGGCCCCCGTGGTGCGCGACTGTCTGGTGCTGGTCGATCATCTGATCAGCCAGCACCAGATCACCGTCACCTGTCATTTCGATGCGGCGCCACTGGTGCGGGTGGACACCGGCGAGGTCCAGCAGGTGATCGTCAATCTGGTGGTCAACGCGGTGCAGGCGATGGGCGGCGGCGGGGATCTGACCCTGCGGCTGCACCCCGACCCGCGCGGCGGCGCGGCGCTGGTGGTGCAGGACAGCGGGCCGGGCGTGCCGCCCGATCAACTGGCGTCGGTGTTCGATCCGTTCTTTACCACCAAACGGGGCGAAGGCACCGGGCTGGGCCTGTCGATTTCGCAGACGCTGATCCAGCGGGCGGGAGGGCTGATTTCGGTGCGCAACCGCGACGCGGGCGGGGCCGAATTCACCGTCTGGCTGCCCGAGGGCTGAGCGATCGGGGACAGTGCCACGCAGCGCATCGCCCACCACAGCGCGGGCCTGCGCCTTGTGACCTTTGCACGCGCGGCACGAAAAACCGGTCTTAGGAACGTTTGGTAAGAGTGGCATCCGAAAGGCCGATGCGGCAAGGATTTACATAATATCCGAACGGCACGAAGGCCGGAAACAGGGGGCACCACCGCATGATCAAAAGGCTGTTGATTGCCAATCGCGGCGAAATCGCCATTCGCGTGGCACGCACGGCGGCAGCCCTTGGGGTGGAAACGGTGGCGGTGCACACGGCGGACGACGCGACCTCGTTGCACATCAAACACGCCGATCAGGTGCGCGTGCTGCCACAGGCGGGCGTGGCCGGTTATCTGGACATCGCCGCCCTGATCGCCATTGCCACCGACACCGGCTGTGACGCGGTGCACCCCGGCTACGGATTGCTAAGCGAGCGGGCAGATTTTGCCGATGCCTGTGCGGCGGCCGGTCTGATCTTTGTCGGTCCCGATGGCGCGACGCTGCGGCGGCAGGGGGACAAGGTGTCGGCCCGTGCGCTGGCCGAGGATGCAGGCGTGCCGGTGTTGCACGGGTCGGACCCGCTGGCGACGGCGGCGGAGCTGCACGCGTTTTTTGACGCGCAGGGCGGTGCGCCGCTGATGATCAAGGCGGTGAACGGCGGCGGCGGGCGCGGGATGCGCATCGTGCGGGACGCGGGCGACATCGACGCGGCATTTGCACAGGCGCGGGCCGAGACATTGGCCGCCTTTGGCGACGACCAGCTTTATGCCGAACGGTTCCTGCAATCGGTGCGCCACATCGAGGTGCAGATCGTCGGTGACGGGCAGGACGTGACCCACTTGTGGGAACGCGACTGCACGGTGCAGCGGCGGCACCAGAAGGTGATCGAACTGGCCCCCGCGCCGCACCTGCCCAACGCCACCCGCGACGGGGTGCTGCGCGCGGCGGTCGCCATCGGACGGGCCTGCGACTATCGCGGGCTGGGCACGGTGGAATTTCTGGTCGAGGCTGGCGGCGCGTTTTATTTCATCGAAACCAACCCGCGCATCCAGGTGGAACATACGATCACCGAGGCGATCACCGGCCTTGATCTGGTGGCACTTCAGCTTGGGCTGGCGTCGGGGCAATCGCTTGCCGATCTTGGTCTGACCCATCCGCCCGCGCCGCCCAAAGGGTTCGCGGTGCAGGCGCGGATCAATGCCGAAACGCCGGACGGGCAGGGCGGGTTCACCCCCACCGGCGGGCGTCTGGACAGCTACGCGATCCCGTCCGGTCCCGGCGTGCGGATCGACAGCTGTGCCTATGCGGGCTACAGCACCAACCCCGCTTTTGACAGCCTGCTGGCCAAGCTGGTGGTGCACGACACCTCGGGTGATCTGGGGCGGCTGTTCGCCCGGGCCGAGCGGGCGCTGTCCGAATTCCATATCGGCGGCGTGGGCACCAACATCGGCTTTCTGCGCGCCCTGCTGAAACGGCCCGAGATCACCGCATGGGACGTGGACGTGCGCACGCTGGACACGCAGGCGCTGGATATGCCTGCGGATGCAGGGCACACGCGGTATTTCGAGGCAGAGGGCCCCGAGGCCGCCGATACCTTTGACATCCCCGACGGCACCACCGCCCTGCGCGCGCCGATGCAGGCGATGGTCCAAGAGGTGCAGGTCGCCGTCGGTGACCAGATTGCCAGGGGTCAGGTCGTCGCCCTGTTCGAGGCGATGAAGATGCAGCACACGGTGCTGGCCGAAACCGGCGGCGTGGTGGCTGCCGTCTATGCGCAGGCGGGGCAGACGATTGCAGCGGGCACGCCGGTTCTGGCCGTCACCCCCGATGATACGCTGGACGCGGTTGCCACCGACGATGCGGTGGCCGACCCCGACCACATCCGCCCCGATTTGCAGGCCTTGAACGACCGTCTGGCGCGCACGCTGGACGAAAACCGCCCCAAGGCGGTCGAACGCCGCCGCAGCCGCAACCAGCGCACCACGCGCGAGGTTGTCGCGGCCCTGTGCGCGGGCGGGGATTTTCACGAATACGGCCAGCTTGTTCTGGCGGGCCAACGGCGCAAGCTGGGGCTTGATGCGCTGATCGACATTTCGCCCGCCGACGGGATTGTCACCGGCGTGGGGTCGATGAACGCCGACCGCTTTGCCGAAGACCGCGCACAGGTGGCGGTGATGGCTTACGATTCCACGGTGATGGCGGGCACACAAGGCTATTTTGGCCACCTGAAAACCGACCGCATGATCGAAGTGGCACGGGACCGCGGGCTGGCGTCGGTGTTCTTTGCCGAAGGCGGCGGCGGGCGGCCCAATGACGACGATTTTGCCGAAACCGTGCAATCGGGGCTGAAGACCACCACATTCGCCGCCTTCGCGCGGCTGCGCGGCTGGGGGCCACGGATCACGGTCAGCTCCGGCTTTTGCTTTGCGGGCAACGCGGCGCTGTTCGGGGCGGGCGACATTCGCATCGCCACCCGCGAAAGCTGGATCGGGCTGGCCGGTCCCGCGATGATCGAAGCGGGCGGCATCGGGGCCTATCACCCCAAGGACATCGGCCCCGCGCCGATGCACGCCGAAACGGGACTGGTGGACATTCTGGCCCAGGATGACGACGCCGCCATTCAGGCCACCCGCGACGTGCTGTCGTATTTCCAGGGACCGCTAAGCGACTGGGACGCCCCCGACCAGCGCGCGTTGCGCCATATGATCCCCGAGAACCGCAAGCGGTCGTATCTGATCCGTCCGGTGATCGCAGGGCTGGCCGACACCGGCAGCTTTCTGGAACTGGGTGCGGACCACGCCAAGGGCATGGTGACAGGGTTTCTGCGGATCGAAGGCCGCCCCATGGGCGTGATCGCCAACAACCCGCAGCATCTGGGCGGCGCGCTGGACGCGGCGGCCTCGGCCAAGGGCGCGCGGTTCATCAATCTGTGCGGACGGTTCAACCTGCCGGTGCTGTCGCTGTGCGACACGCCGGGCTTCATGGTCGGCCCCGAAAGCGAGACGCAAGGCGCGGTCGCGGCGGCGTGTGATCTGATCTCGGCGGGGGCCAACCTGACGTCACCGCTGTTCTTTGTCTGCCTGCGCAAGGGCTATGGCATCGGCGCACAGGCAATGGCGGCGGGCAGTCTGGGCGAACCTGCATTCTCGTTGGCGTGGCCCACGGGGGAATTCGGCCCGATGGGGTTGGAAGGCGCGGTTCAGCTTGGCTATCGCAAAGAGCTTGAGGCCGAAACCGACCCCGACGCGCGGGCGGCGCTGTATGACCGGCTGGTGGCGGACCTCTATGCGCGCGGCAGTGCGATCAACGTCGCCTCGACCCATGAAATCGACGCAGTGATTGATCCGGCGGACACCCGCGGCTGGATCGCCAAGGGGATGCGCATGGCGGCGCGCACGTAATGCGCGCCCCTGACAGATTTTCGGAGAGGAGGGCGGAATGACCCGGAACCAACAGATCGAAGAGCATATCGCAGACCTGCGCCACCGGCAGGCCGAAAGCTGGCCCAAGGGCGTATCGCGCGACATCAACCACCGTCTGGGCCAAACCCCGATGAGCCAATACCTGCGCGCCGAAGCCAAGGCACGGCCCGACGATGCGATGGTGCATTACTATGGCCGCACGCTAAGCTGGGCCGAAATCGACGGCGCGTCCGACCGTTTCGCAGGGCTGTTGCAGGCACGCGGAGTGAACGCGGGCGACCGTGTGGCGGTGATGATGGGCAACTGTCCCCAGTTCCTGATCTGCTTTTGGGGGATCATGAAACTGGGCGCGATACTGGTGCCGGTGAACCCGATGTTCAAGGGCATCGAGCTGACCTATCAACTGAACGACAGCGGCGCGCAAACGCTGGTGTTTCAGGACGATCTGGCGCCGCTGGTGGCATCGGTTGCGGGCGACACGCCGGTGCGGATGATGTGGGCCACCGGGGCCGCCGAAATGGCGGGCGACGGCGGCGCGGTGCCGCGCCCCACCGGCATGGGCGATGCGCCACAGGCGGACGGGATCGAACGGCTGCTGGACGCGCTGAAGACGGCCACGCCCTTCGCCGGACCCGATTGCACCGATCTGGATGCGGTCGCGGCGCTGAACTACACCGGCGGCACCACGGGCATGCCCAAGGGCTGCGTGCACACCCACGGCGATATGCTGTACACGGCGGCGTCATTCTGCGGCTGCGCGATGGCCGATGCGGGGCCGGACGACGTTATGGTCAACTTTTTCCCGATGTTCTGGATCGCGGGCGAGGATCTGGGCGTGCTGGCCCCTGTCTACACCGGCGCTGCGGTCAGCATCCTGCACCGCTGGGACGCGGTGGGCTGGATGGCGACGGTGGCCGAACATCGCGCCACCATCGTCACGCTGCTGGTCGACAACGCGGTCGAGGTCATGCGCCACCCGCGCGCCCGCGACCATGACCTGACATCGCTGCGCACCACCTCGGTCTGTTCCTTTGTCAAGAAACTGGGCGCCGCGTTCCGCAACGAATGGCGCGCGTTGACCGGCGCCACGATGGTCGAACTGGCCTATGGCATGACCGAAACCAACACCTGCGACACCTTTACCCTGGGCCTGCAAGACGATGACTATGACCTGCAACAACAGCCGGTGTTCGTGGGCCTGCCTGTGCCCGAAACCGACATCATCATTTGCGATTTCGAAACCGGCGCGCTGAAACCGATTGGCGAGACCGGCGAGATTTGCCTGCGCTCGCCTTCCGTTTTGAAGTCCTATTGGAACAAACCGGACGCGACGGCGCACGCCCTGCGCGATGGCTGGCTGCACACCGGCGACATCGGACTGGTGAACACCCGCGGCTTTGTGCACTACCTGGGGCGGCGCAAGGAAATGCTGAAGGTGAACGGCATGCCGGTGTTCCCCACCGAGATCGAAATGCTGCTGGGACGCCACCCCGCAATTCTGGGGTCGGGCGTGATTGGCCGCAAGGACGAGGCCAAGGGCGAGGTGCCGGTCGCCTTTGTCCATCTGGACCCCGAACAGGCCCACGGCATCGACGCCGACAGCCTGCGCGCCTGGTGTCGCGAACAGATGGCTTCGTTCAAAGTGCCGGAAATCCGGCTGGTTGACGGGCTGCCCATGACCGCCACGGGCAAGGTCAAGAAAGAAGAACTGGCGGCGCTGCTCTAGCGCGCCGGTGCGCCGCTGCGCCGGTTCAGGGCGCGGCGCGTCACGCCTTGTGGATCGGCTCGGCGGTGAACACACCGCCCTGATAGACGCTTTGCGGGGCGTCGGCGGGCGGGCGCGGGGTGGCCTCGATCTCGGCGCGGAATATTTCCGAGTTGTCCTTGGGCCGCCAGCCGACCAACTTGGCGGTTTCAGTGTTCCACCAACCCGCGTTGTTGTCGGACACGCCCCAGATGACCGGACAGCCCAGCATCGGCGCGCGGAACACGCATTCGATCAGCGACACGAAATCATCGGGCGACAGCCAGGTGGACATCATCCGCCGGTCGCGGGGTTTGTCCAGACACGACCCGATGCGCACCAGCGCGGTTTCCTGTCCGAATTTCGAATGGTACATCGACGCCATCGCCTCGCCAAAGCATTTGGACACACCGTAAAGCCCGTCAGGCTTGACCGGATCGCTGACGGTCAGCACCTGATCCTGACGATAATAACCGATGGTGTGGTTCGACGTGGCAAACAGGATGCGCGGGTGCCCGTGCGCGCGGGCGGCCTCGTACAGGTTATAGACGCCGGTGATGTTGCCGCGCTGGATCTGATCCCACGACCGTTCCACGGAAATGCCGCCCAGATGCAGAATGCCGTCGCAGCCCTGCACCAGATCGTGCACGGCGGCTTCGTCGCCCAGATCGCAGGGCACGACCTCTTCGTTGTTCTGCGCGGGGTCCATGTCGGCAATATCGGACAGGCGCAGCACATCGGCCATATGGCCCAGCCGCGCGCGGGCCAGTTTGCCAAGGGTTCCGGCAGCGCCGGTGATCAACAGTCGTTTCATGGGGCCTCTTTCGTCATGGCGTTTTGTCGGCGGATGCCGGGGAGGAGTGTAAATACATATGATGACTTTGCACAAGGTTTGACAAATTTGCCGCGATACCGCTTTAGTCATCACAGAAAAGGACCTGTGCCATGGACGAACCGCCGCCGCCAAAATCGCCCCTCGTCCCGCAACGCGCACGGGGCAACCTTGTGGCCGGTGTGGTTGCCGCGCTGCGCGAACAGATCACCGCAGGGCGCTATGCCGTCGGGGACAAGCTGCCATCCGAAGCGCGCCTGACCGAAACATTCGCCGTGTCGCGCACCGTGATCCGCGAGGCGATTGCAACGCTGCGCGCCGATGGTCTGGTCGAGCCGCGACAGGGCGCAGGGGTGTTTGTCCTGCCGCCCACCGAACCCGAGGTGCGCCCGTTTCAGGTGGTGGATGTCGACAAGATTTCCTCGATAATCGAGGTGCTTGAGCTGCGCACAGCGGTCGAGATCGAGGCGGCGGCACTGGCGGCCACACGCCGGTCACCCGCGCAGGAAGACGAGATTTATCAGGCCGAGGCCGAGGTGCGCGCGCTGGCGCAAGAGGGCCAGCCAACGACGCAGGCCGATTTCCGCTTTCACCGCGCGGTGGCGCTGGCGGCGAACAACCCCCGCTTTGTCGAGTTTCTGGACATGATGGGCGAGGCGTCGATCCCCCGGTCGCGTCTGGAAGGGGCGGGGGGACAGCACAGCACGGACAGCTATATCGCGCTGATTTCAGCCGAACATCGCGCGATTGCCAACGCCATAGCACAGGCCAATGCCGATGACGCACGCGCCGCGATGCGCCATCATTTGCTGGGAAGTCAGCAACGCTATCGCAATCTTTTGCGCGGTCCGTCCAAATAGATCATACAAGTTGTTGACAGATGTCTGATAAGTTGGCTACCCCTTGGCCAACCCCTGCAACCGGAGCATCCCATGAACCCGCTTGATCTGAAAACATCCCTTGGGTCCGGGCTTTTGTCCTTTCCCGTGACCCCCTTTGGCGCGGACGGCGCGTTCAACCGCCCCGTTTACGAGGATCACATAAGCTGGCTGTCGCAATACCCCGCCGCCACGCTGTTCGCCGCCGGTGGCACGGGCGAGTTTTTCTCGCTGAAACCGTCGGAAATCCCCGAAATCGTGACCGCAGCCAAAGCATCGGCAGGGTCGATCCCGATTGTCGCAGGCTGTGGCTATGGCACGGAAATCGCGGTGGACATCGCGCAGGCGGCGGAAAAGGCCGGGGCCGATGGCATTCTGCTGATCCCCCACTATCTGATCGACGCGCCGCAGGACGGGCTGTACGCCCACGTCAAACGGGTCTGCCAGTCGGTCGGGATTGGCGTGATGGTCTACAACCGCGACAATTCGATCCTGCACCCCGACACGCTGGCGCGGCTGTGCGACGACTGCCCCAACCTGATCGGGTTCAAGGACGGGTCGGGCGACATCGGTCTGGTGCGTCAGGTCACCGCCAAAATGGGCGACCGGCTGATGTATCTGGGCGGAATGCCCACCGCCGAACTGTTCGCCGAGGCCTATCTGGGCGCAGGTTTCACCACCTATTCGTCGGCGGTGTTCAACTTTGTCCCCGGTCTGGCAATCGAATTCTACGACGCCCTGCGCGCCGGAAACCGCGACCGGTGTACCGCCATCCTGAACGATTTCTTCTACCCGTTCATGTCCATTCGCAACCGCAACAAGGATTACGCCGTGTCCGCCATCAAGGCCGGTGTGCGCCTGCAAGGGTTTGACGCAGGGCCGGTGCGGTCACCGTTGACCGACCTGACCGATGACGAGATGCAGATGCTGGACAGGCTGATCGGGTCGCACAAACGCTGACCTAGCCTTGGGTGCCGTTCAGACGCGCGCGCAGGGTCAGGCGCACGTCTTCGGGCAGGCCAATCGACTGTAGATAGCTGCGGAAGGTGCCGTATTTCGCGCGGATCGCGTCCATTGTCGCGGCCAGCGTTTCGGCGGGGCTTTCCAACATGCGGGCATAGCGTTCGGTGTCGCCGCCGTTGGCGCGCGAGATGTCCAGAAACTCGGCCACCAGATCGGGGATAAACTCGGCGGTCAGCGCATAGTCGGCGATGATCTGTTCGCGGCGCACACCGGCGATGCCCAGCAGCAGCGCCGCGATGATGCCGGTGCGGTCCTTGCCTGCGGTGCAGTTGAACAGAACCGCGCCGTCGTCGATCCGGGCCATTTCGGTCAGGATTTCGCAGATCGCATCGCCACGGGTTTCCAGCGCCGTCATGTAAAAGGTGAACAGCGGATGGTCGCCCTCTTGCGCGGCGTCCGACATCGCTTGCGGCGACAGGTCGTCGAACAGCGGCAGGTTCAGATACCGCACATCTGCGTAGGCAGCAAAGGGATTGGGGGCGCTGGCCACCTCGGCGCTGGTGCGCAGGTCGATGACCGCGCGCAGACCCTCGTCGTGCAGGCGGCTGATTTCCTGCGGTGCGATGCGGTGCAGGCTGTCCGACCGCAGGAACCGCCGCCACGGGATCGGCGTGCCTGCACGTGTCTGGTATCCGCCAAGGTCGCGGATGTTGAACGCGCCCTCGACGGGCAGGTGCCGTTTGCCTGCGGTCATGAGAACGCCAGCAGGCGCGCGCGGTCGATCACGCCCAGTTCGCGCGCTTCGGGTGTCAGGGGGACAAAGCTGACGGTCAGCCCGCTGTCGCGCCAGTCGCACATGCCGATGGTGCGGCCTTCGACGATGCGAAGGTCGCGGGTTTCCAGCAGGTCGACGGTGGAATTCAGCCCCATCGAGACGACGATGGGAATGCCGTGCCACTGGGTGACCTGATTGATGTGGATGTGCCCCGACAGGATCGCCGCCACATGATGCCCGCGCAGCATGTCGGCCAGCCGGTGGGTGCTGTCCATGTCGATGCTGCCCCATGGCAACCCGTCGGCGTCGATGCGCGGCGGGTGGTGCATGACGATCACCTTGGGCAGCTCTGCGTGACGGGTCAGCGCCTGTGCCAGATAGTCGAACTGTGCGTCGCAAATGGTGCCCGCCACGTGGCCCGGCACCATGGTGTCCAGCGTGATCACATGCAGGCCCGCGTGCACGGCATCGTGGAAATAGGGCGCATCGGAGGTGGCGTTTTCAAACACCTGATGAAACCCCTCGCGCTTGTCATGGTTTCCCAGCGCCAGCACCAGCGGCGCGGCCAGCGGGGTCAGGATGTCGCGGATCAGCGCATAGCTGGCCGAATCGCCCATGTTGGTCAGATCGCCGCTGGCCACGACGAAATCGGGCTGGCGGTCCATGGCGTTGATGATCCCAACCACCTGTTCCAGCATCGCAGCGTTTCCGGCCACATTGGCCGACGGATCGCCCGCGTCGGGGTGGGATACGTGGATGTCTGTCAGGTGAACGAAACGTGTCATGTGGAAACTCCTGCGGCCTTCAGCAATGTTTGGGTATAAGCATGGGCCGGACTGCGCAAGACCTGCGCGGCGGGGCCGGATTCCAGCGGTTTGCCGTGCTGCATGACCAGTATCTGGTCGCAGATCGACGCGACGACAGCCAGATCGTGGCTGATGAACAGGATGCCCAGCCCCAGATCGTCCTGAAGGTCCATCAGCAGGTTCAGGATCTGCGCCTGCACCGACACATCCAGCGCCGACACCGCCTCGTCCGCGACCAGCAGGGCGGGGCGGGTGACGATGGCACGCGCAATGGCGATGCGCTGGCGCTGGCCGCCGGAAAACTCGTGCGGGTATTTGTCCGCGTCGCGGGCGGGCAGGCCGACCTGTTCCAGCGCCTCGGCGGTGCGGCGGGCGGTGTCCCCGTCGCTGCCAATCGCGCGCATGGGTTCCGCAATCGACCAGCCCACAGTGCGGCGCGGGTCGAGCGATCCGAAGGGGTCCTGAAACACCATCTGGAATTTCTGCCGTTGCTGGCGCAATTCGTAAGGCGACAGGGCGTGCAGGTTCTGCCCCTGAAACAGCACCTCGCCCGCGTCCGGTGTCTCGAACGCCATGACCATGCGGGCGAGGGTCGACTTGCCCGAGCCGGATTCCCCCACCACGCCCAGCGTTTCGCCCGCGCGGATGGTGAAGCTGGTGTTGTCCACCGCCGTCAGCACCGGCGCCGGGTGCAGCAGCGACGTGCGCGGCAGGCGGTAGCGGCGGGTCAGGTTGCGGGCGTCCAGCAGCGGGGCGGTCATGGCGCGGCCCCCAGCAGGTGACAGGCGGCAGAGCGGTCCACATCCACGGCGTGATCCACGGGGCGGGTGCCCGCGCAGTGCGGCAGCTCGACACTGCACCGGCCCGAGAAACGGCAGCCCTGGGGCAGCGCGGCCAGCGGCGGCACGGTGCCCGGCAGGGTTGGCAGGCGGCGGCGCTTGCCATCCGCGTCACGCGGCGGGACGGTGGGGTCGGGGCGCGCGGCCAGCAGCCCCTGCGTATAGGGATGCGCGGGGTTGGACAGGACTTGCGCGGTCGGGCCGCGTTCGATCATGTCACCGCCGTACATCACCACGATGTCCTTGGTGGTGCGCGCCACGGCGGCCAGGTCATGGGTGATGAACACCAGCGCCATGCCGCGTTCGCGCGCCAGCCGCACCAGCAGATCGGTGATGCGCAGCGCCACGTTCGCATCCAGCGCCGTCGTCGGTTCGTCCGCGATCAGCAGCGCGGGGTTGCACGCCAGCGCCAGCGCGATCAGCACCCGCTGACGCTGGCCGCCGCTGAGCTCGTGTGGGAACATGCGCAACCGCGCGGCGGGGTCGGGAATGCCGACTTCCTCGAACAGCGCCAGCACGCGGTCCTGCGCCTGTGCGCGGCTTAACCCCTCGTGGACCAGCAGCGGCTCCATCACCGTATCCCCGATGCGGCGCAGCGGGTTCAGCGCGCTCATCGGCTCCTGAAAGATCATCGCAACCCGCCGCGCGCGCATCTGCTGCCAGGTGCGTTCCGTCGCGTGGGTCATGTCGTGGCCGTCGATGGTCAGCCGCCCGCTGAGTGTTGCCGCGTCAGGGGCCATGCCCATCAGGGCCAGCGCCAGCATGGTCTTGCCCGACCCGCTTTCACCGACGATGCCCAGCCGGTCGCCCTGACGGATGTCCAGCGTGGCCCGGCGCAGGGCGGTGGCATGGCCAAAGCTGACGGAAAAATCGGCAAGCTGGAACATCTAACGCTCTCTCGACAGGCGGGGGTCGGACATGTCGCGCAGCCCGTCGCCCAGCAGGCCAAAGCCGACAACCGCCACGACGATGCACAGCCCCGGATAGATCGCCAGTTGCGGCGCAAGATACATCAGCGTCTGCGCCTCGGACAGCAGGCGGCCCCAACTGGACGCGGGCGGTTGCGCGCCAAGGCCAAGGTAGGACAGCGCCGCCTCGGCCAGGATGGCAACGGCGAATTCGATGGTCGCCTGCACGATGATCGCGGCGGCGATGTTGGGCAGGATGTGGTCGCGGCTGATGGCAAAGCGGTTCATCCCTGCCGCGCGGGCCGCCAGCACATAGTCCAGCGTCCACACCTGATTGGCCGCCCCCCGCGTCACACGGGCAAAGACCGGAATGTTGATAAACGCAATCGCCAGCACGGCATTTGTCAGCGACGGACCGAACACCGCCGCCAGCATGATCGCAAACAGCAGCGCCGGAAAGGCAAAGCCCAGATCGGCCAGCCGCATCACTCCGTCCTCGACCCAGCCGCCAAGGGCCGAGGCCAGCAACCCCAGCGCCACGCCGACCGACCCGCCCAGCAGCACCGCCACCAGCGCCACCGCCATCGAATTGCGCGCGCCCGCCATCAGTTGCGACAGCACATCGCGGCCCAACTGGTCGGTGCCCAGCCAGTGGGTGGCCGACGGGGGCGCGAACTTGTTCGAAATCGTCATCAGCGTCGCGTCATGCGGTGTCCACACCAGCGACAGGGCGGCGGTGCCGACAACTAGCGCCACCAGCACCGCGCCAAGGATGAAATTGACAGGCCACCGGCGGGTCATGTGCGGGCCTTCAGGCGCGGGTCGATCACCACGTACAGCAGGTCGACCACGAAATTGGCCGTCACCACGATGGCGGCAAACAGCATCACCAGCGCCTGCACCGTCGGCAGGTCGCGGTTGGAAATCGACTGGAATATCAGCCGCCCCAGCCCCGGCAGGTAGAACACGTTTTCGATCACGATGGTGCCCGTGACCAGCGCCGCAAACTGCATCCCCACGATGGTCACGATCGGCACCAGCGCGTTCGGCAACACATGCCGCCACAACACCCGCCGCCGCGACAGGCCCGTGGCGCGGGCGGTTCGCACGAAATCCTGCCGCATGACCTCAAGCGCCGACGACCGCGTGACCCGCGCCAGCACCGCCGACTGCACCACGCCCAGGGCAATGGTCGGCAACACCAGCGACCGCATCGCCGCCACCGGATCGGACCAGCCCGCGAACCCGCCGGGCGGCAGCCAGCGCAGTTTGACCGCGAACAGCAACACCAGCAGCATCGACAGCCAGAACGCAGGCACCGCGATCCCGATCTGCGAGATGAACATCACCCCCCAGTCGCCCACCTTGCGGTGCCGCGCCGCCGCACCGATGCCCAGGCTCAGCGCGATCACCAGCGTAAAGATCATGCCCGCCACGGCCAGCGATATGGTCATCGGCAGCCGTTCCGCGATCAGCTCGGACACCGGCACGCGGAACGAATGGCTGATGCCGAAATCGCCCTGCAAAGCGTTCCATATCCACGAGACATAGCGCGCCAGCACCGGCTGGTTCAGCCCCAACTGTTCGCGCAGCGCAGCCAGCGCGTCGTCGGTCGCGTCCAGCCCCAGAATGGTCAGCGCCGGATCACCCGGCAGCACATTCATCACGGCAAAGACCACGGCGGACACCACAAACAGCGTCGCCACGAAACCGGCCGTCCGGCGAAAGATGAAATACCACATCCGCTTGATCCGGCCGCAGTGCCCGAAGCCCTGCGGCCGATCCTTGTCAGCCTGCGTTCGTCACACCGGCAAGGGGCATGTACAGAACAGGGGAGGACGACCAGTAGCCTTCGACGCTGGTCTTGAAGACACCCAGCAGCGGCAACTGGAACAGGAACACATGCACCGACTGGTCGGTCAGATACCGCTGGCCCTCTTGCAGCAGCGCGTCGCGCTTGGCGGGGTCGGCCTCGGTTTCGATCTGGCCCCACAGGTCGTTGAACTTGGCGTCATCGTAGCCATAGAAATAATCCGGCCCGCGCGCAAAGTTGCCCATGTCGTTGGGCGAGGTGTGCGCGATGATCGTCATGTCATAGTTCTTTTTCTTATAGATCTCGTCGATCCAGAAGCCCCATTCGACGTTTTCAACCTTGGCGTCGATGCCGGCCGCGGCCAGTTCCGACTGGATGATTTCAGCCGACCGTGTGGCATAGGGGAAGGGCGGCACGCGCAGGGTCATGGTGGTGCCTTCGACACCCGCGTCCGCGAACATCTGCTTGGCCTTGGCCGTGTCGTGCGGATAGGCGTCGGTCAGGTCCACGTATGCGGTGCCGTGCGGGGGATAGAAGCTGCCGATGGGCACGGCCTGACCGTACATCGCGCCTTCGATGATCTCGTCGCGGTTCACGGCGGTGGCCACGGCGCGGCGCACGTCGATGTTGTCAAAGGGCGGTTTCGAATTGTTCATGGCCAGAATGACCTCGCCCTCGGTCGAACCGATGTTCACGCGAAAGCGCGGGTCGGCTTCGAACTGGGTCAGCAGCTCGGGCGCGGGAAAGCCGGGGAAGGCGTCCAGCTCTTCGGCCATCATCGCGGCGGTGGCGGCAGAAGGGTCCGAGATAAAGCGGAACTCGACCTTGTCCAGCGCCACATTCACCGCGTCGCGGTAATCGGGGTTTTTCACCAGCGTCAGGCGGTCGCCCCGGGTCCAGTTGTCAAACTTGAACGGGCCGGTGCCCACGGGGTTGGTGTTGTTGGTGTCCGCCGATTCCGACGCCACGATGGCGCTGTCGCCCTGACCCATGTTGAACAGGAAAAACGCATCCTTGCGCGACAGCTTGATCTCGATCGTGTGCGGGTCGATGACCGTGACGCTTTCAATCGGTTTGAAAATCGACTTGGACGGGTTCACGCTGTCTTCGGCCATGGCACGGTCGAACGAAAACACCACGTCGTCGGCGTCAAAGGCGCTGCCGTCGTGGAATGTCACGTTCTGGGCCAACTGGAACGTATAGGTCAGCCCGTCGTCGGACACTTTCCAGCCGGTCGCCAGGTTCGGTTTGACCTCGCCGTTTTCGGCCACGGTGGTCAGCGCCTCGAACACGTTCATCGTCATCATGCCGTCGATCGACGCGGTGGCGTCGGCGGTCGGGTCCAGCGTGGTCGGTTCCTGTTGCAGACCGATGATGATCTGGTCGGCGGCGGCCGCCAGCGGCGACAGGCCCAGACCCAACGCGACCGTCGTCGCGGCGAAGATTCTTGAAAATTCAGACATTGTGACACCCCCGGGGTTTCGTATCAGAGACAGGTGGCCGTCAGCCGCCCATATGCCTTTAGTCTGCGCAGGCGGCGGGGGATGGTCAATGCAATTAGGGGGCCAAAGACCGCCGTCGCGCAAAACTTCATGAATGTGTTACGATGGGTCATGCCTGCTCGGTATGACGTAACGCTATGGCGTGTCCTGCGGGCGGCGGCAGGTGGCGCGCAAACCACAACCGCTGCGGGCAGATCATGATTTTCTGCCCCCGAACGATACATGGGATTGCTATTTTTCCGGTTCCGGTCAAAGTGCCATCCGTCAACTTTTATCATGGTGCAAACTACATGCAGGTCAGTGTACGCGACAACAATGTCGATCAGGCCCTCCGAGTGCTTAAGAAAAAACTTCAGGGCGAAGGGGTTTTTCGGGAAATGAAGCTCAAGCAGCATTTCGAAAAGCCGTCCGAGAAAAAAGCGCGTCAACAAGCCGAAGCCATTCGCCGCGCGCGCAAGCTGGCCCGCAAAAAGCTGGAGCGCGAAGGGTAACCCAACCCCTTTGCCGCAAGGAACATCCGCGCATGTCGCAGGCTGTTCTTTATATTTTTCCGCAAGTTACAGGAAAAGCGCATTCCAGCCTGGGATGCGCTGCTTTGTGTTGCCTTACGCGTATAATCCGATTTATGTAATGTAGCGGCGCTATTCCGGCGCCACTTCACCCCAGGCTTGCAGCTTGCGGTCGATGGTTTTGCGCGACACGCCCAACCGGCGCGCGGCCTCGGCGCGGTTGCCGTTGCACAGGTCCAGCATGTGCAGCATGTGCCGCTGCACCACCAGGTCCAGATCCTCGATCGCGCGCGCACCTGCGACCGATCCTTTCCCCGAGAATTCATCGGGAAAAAAGCCCAGAATCACCGACCGTTCGATCAGGTTGCGCAGTTCACGCACGTTGCCGGGCCAGTCGTAGCGGCGCAGTTTCAGCAGCGTGTCGTCGTCCAGCCGCAGCGCGGGCATCCCCAGGGCGGTCGAAAACTGTTCCATGAAAAGCGCCGCAAGGTCGACGATGTCTTCCGACCGGTCCTTCAGCGGGGGCATCTCGATCTTCATCACGTTGATGCGGTGGTACAGGTCGGCGCGGAACCGCCCCTGCGCCACCGCCTGTTCCAGATCGGCGTTGGTGGCGAACAGAAACCGCAGGTCCAGCGGGATTTCGCGTTCGGCCCCCTGCGGGCGAATGCGCTGGTCCTCCAGCACCCGCAGGAACGCGGCTTGCAGCGGTTCGGGCATCTGCGCCACTTCGTCCAGAAACAGCGTGCCGCCATCGGCCAGCAACAGCAGGCCGGGTTTCAGCGTCGCGTCGCCCTCGACCGACCCGAACAGTTCCGGCACGATCCGGTCCGGCGCGATGGCCGCACAGTTCACCGCCACGAACGCCTTGTCGGCGCGCGGCGACATCTGGTGCAATTGCCGCGCCGCCAGCTCCTTGCCCGTGCCGCTGGCACCGGTGAACAACACCGGCGTCGGCAGCGGCGCCAGCCGTTTCAGCAGGTCGCGCACCGCAGACAGCGCGGGCGATTTGCCCAGCATCCGCACGGTCGATCCCGCGTCCAGCTCGCGGCGCAGCAACGTGTTGTCGCGGCGCAGGTTCTTGCGGTCCAGCGTGCGCGACACCGCGCCCAATATCTGATTGGTGCGGAACGGTTTCAGGATAAAATCGCTGACCCCCGCCCGCAGGGCTGCAATGGCGGTTTCCAGATCCGCATAGGCCGTGATCAGGATGGTGTCGGCGTAAAACCCCTTGCGACGCTGTTCGGTGACCCATTCCAGACCCGTCTTGCCCGGCATCACATTGTCCAGCACGACCACGTCGAAATGCGCCTTGTCCAGCATCTGCGTCGCCTCGGCGGGCGACGCGGCCTGTGCCACCCGTTTCACGCGCGGTTCCAGCATCTTGACCAGAAAATTCCGCATCCCCGGTTCGTCGTCAATCACCAGCACCGACGCGCCAGCCAGCGTGCCGCCGTATTCGTCACCTGCCATGCGCGTCCCTCGTGTCAGTCCAGCCGGACGTTGTCACTGGAATAGACCTGTTGCGAGGAAAAGCCCATCTCGTGCAGCCCGAAATAGGCCACGACACCGATCACGATCACGCCGGCAAAGCCTGCAAACATCATTTTCATGGCCTGTCTCCTGTGTGGGGCGCGGTCATTCTGCGGGCCTCCGGTATTCATCCTCTTTGACCTTTTCCAGCCAGATCGAATGGTGCTGTTCGGCCCAGTTCACGTCAACCTCGCCGGTGCCCATCGCGTCATAGGCGCCTTCCATACCCAAAGTGCCGATATAGATGTGGCCAAAGATGATCGCCATCATGACAAAGCCGATGATCGCATGCCAAAGCTGCGCATATTGCATCTCTTCCTGCGGTGTCAGATCGACGGGCAAGGTGCCGTACCCCACCGCCTGGGGCAGGCCGGTGTCGTTCAGCAGCGCAAAGCTGTGCCCGAACAGCGGCATGTCGAACGGGAACAGCATCGACAGCCCCGACACGGACACCGACGCGCCCAGCACGATGACCGACCAGAAGATCAGCTTTTGCCCCGCGTTGAACTTTTTCGCGGGCGGGTGTTTCTTGCCGATGATGCCCCCGCCATAGCGGAACCACGTCAGGTCGGTGCGGTCGGGCAGGTTGTGCCAGACCCACATCACGAACACCATCACCAGCGCGATCATGAACGCCCACGAGACGTTGTCGTGAATGAACTTGGTCCCCGTCAGCAGGACGGAATTGAACCCGTGGCCAAAGGCCGGGATCAGCACCTTGCGCCCGAACAGCGACAACAGCCCCGTGATCGCCAGCAGAATGAACGACCCCGCCAGCATCCAGTGGGCAAAGCGTTCAATCGCCTTGAACCGCGTGACCGTGCGCCCGGCCATCCCGTCCTCGACCCGCACGCGGCCGCGCAACAGGAAGAACACCGCCAGAATGGCCAGCGTGCCCAGCAGCAGCCAGCCGCCATAGGTCGGCAACGGTCCGCGCCGCACGTCCAGCCACCACATGCCGCCGTCCTGCACCAGAACCTTGCCGCGCGGGTCCATGGTGGTCACGGTCACGTCAGCCTCGTTATAGCGCAGGGCGCGCCATTGTTCGGCGTCGGATGTGCCGCCCAACGGCCCCAGCCCCGGTGCCGTGCCTGCATCGCCGCCGATGTTGTTCCGGCGGAAACTGTCGTCAACCGCAAGCCCTTGTTCGCGGCGCAACACATCCTGAAGTGTCTGCGCACCGCCGGTCGCGGCGCGCGGGGTGTCGACGTTCACCGCGTTTTCAGGCGGGCGCACGTCCTGGGCCGTGGCGACACCGGCCAACGCCAGCATCGCAAATACGAATAGTGCCATCACATGGCGCAACATGGGAAATCCCCCGCATGAAGTAGGGTGAAGTGGCGGCCCGCCACAACGGGGGCCGCCAGACCTGTCATCAACACGGACCAGCGGCCCGTGACTGGACCAGTGTCGCGTGGTTACTGACCCTTCTGGTCGTAGGCTGTGCCCCAACCCCATGCGCCGGACCCGAAACCACGGGCCACCACACGTTCGCGGTAGATGTCCGACACCATGTCGCCGTCACCGGCCAACAGGGCCTTGGTCGAACACATTTCGGCACAGATCGGCAGCTTGCCTTCTGCAATCCGGTTGCGCCCGTACTTCTGGAACTCGGCGGCCGAGTTGTTTTCCTCGGGGCCACCGGCGCAGAAGGTGCACTTGTCCATCTTGCCGCGCGAGCCGAAGTTGCCCGCCTGCGGATACTGCGGCGCACCAAAGGGGCACGCGTAGAAGCAGTAACCACAGCCAATGCACAGGTCCTTCGAGTGCAGAACCACACCTTCGTCGGTCTGGTAAAAGCAATCGACCGGACAGACGGCCATACAAGGCGCGTCCGAACAGTGCATACAGGCGACCGAGATCGAGCGTTCGCCCGGCTTGCCGTCCTGAATGGTCACCACCCGACGGCGGTTGATGCCCCAGGGCACCTCGTGCTCGTTCTTGCAGGCCGTGACACAGGCGTTGCATTCGATGCAGCGTTCGGCATCGCAGAGAAATTTTGATCTAGCCATTCTCTTGTCTCCTTACGCGGGCATGATTTTGCAAAGAGTCGCTTTGGTCTCTTGCATCTGTGTGACGGAATCGTAGCCATAGGTCTGCACGGTGTTGGTGCTTTCCCCCAGAACGATGGGATCGGCCCCCACGGGGTACTTGTCCCGCAGGCTGACGCCTTCCATGTGGCCGCCAAAGTGGAACGGCATAAAGGCAACGCCTTCGCCGACCCGTTCGGTGACCATGGCCTGCACCTTGATCCGCCCGCCTTCCGGCCCTTCGACCCACACATCGGTCCCGTCACGCACACCCAGATTGTTGGCGTCGCGCGTGTTGATCTCGATGAACATGGTCTGCTGAAGCTCGGCCAGCCACGGGTTCGACCGCGTCTCGTCGCCGCCGCCCTCGTATTCGACCAGACGGCCGGAGGTCAGGATAATCGGGAACTCCTTGGAAAAGTCGTTCTTCTGGATCGACGCGTACAGCGTCGGCACCCGCCAGAACGATTTGTCCTCGTAGGTCGGATAGTCTTCGACCAGATCGCGGCGGTTGGTGTACAGCGGCTCGCGGTGCAGCGGTACGGGATCGGGGAAGGTCCAGACCACGCAACGTGCCTTGGCGTTGCCGAACGGCGCACAGCCGTGGGCAATCGCCACCCGCTGGATGCCGCCCGACAGGTCGGTCTTCCAGTTGATACCGCCGACAGCCTCGACATAGTCCGACGGCATGTCACCCTGTTGCGAGGTTTCGCCAACCTCTTCGGTGCCGTTGTCTGCTTTCGCCGGGTGCTCGTAACCGGCGACCTGTTCGATCGAACGACGCTCGTCCGCCGTCAGATCACCGTCCCAGCCCAGGTCAATCAGCATCTGCATGGTGAATTCAGGGTATCCGTCCTGAATTTCCGACCCGACCGAGTAAACACCCTCGGCCAGCAGGTTTTCACCGTCGCGTTCCACACCGAACCGGGCGCGGAAGGTCAGGCCACCTTCGGCCACCGGCATCGACATATCGTACAGGTTGGCCGTGCCGGGGTGGTTCATCTCGGGCGTGCCCCAGCAGGGCCACGGCATCCCGTAGAAATCGCCATCCGCCGGACCGCCATTGGCCCGCAACGTGGTCTTGTCAAAGGTATGCTGGTTTTCCATGTGCATCTTCATCCGCTCGGGGCTTTGACCCGTATAGCCGATGGTCCACATGCCCCGGTTGAACTCGCGGGTAATGTCCTCGACCAGCGGTTCCTCTCCGTTCACCTCGATGTTGCGGAACATGCGATCCGCAAAGCCGAACTTGGTGGCGAACTTGTGCAGGATCGTGTGATCGGGCAGCGATTCAAACAGCGGCTCGACAACCTTTTCCCGCCATTGCAGCGATCGGTTCGACGCGGTGACAGACCCCGAGGTTTCGAACTGCGTCGACGCGGGCAACAGATAGGTGTTGTCGGTGCGGTCGTGCAGCACGGCGGAAACGGTCGGGTACGGATCGACCACGACCAGCAGGTCGAGCTTTTCCATCGCCGTCTTCATTTCCTTCTGACGGGTCTGCGAGTTGGGCGCATGACCCCACAGCACCATCGCTTTGGTGTTGTCCGGCTGTTCCAGGTTTTCGCGTGCCTCAAGAACACCGTCGATCCAGCGCGAAACGGGAATGCCCGTCAGCCCCATCATCTGCTTGTCCTTGCCATCGGCGCCCTTGATGGTGCCAAAACGGCCCTTGAGCCAATCCAGGTCTTCTTCCCAGACGCGCGCCCAGTGGGCCCACGATCCGGCAGACAGACCGTAATAGCCCGGCAGCGTATCGGCCAGAACGCCCAGATCGGTCGCCCCCTGCACGTTGTCGTGGCCACGGAAAATGTTGGTGCCACCACCGGCGGTGCCCATGTTCCCCAGCGCAAGCTGAAGGATGCAATAGGCGCGGGTATTGTTGTTGCCGTTGGTGTGCTGCGTGCCACCCATGCACCAGATCACGGTGCCGGGGCGGTTGTTGGCCAGCGTGCGGGCCACGCGTTTCAACTGTGCCTCGGGCACACCTGTCACACGTTCAACCTCGTCCGGTGTCCAGTTGGCCACCTCTTTGCGGATCTCGTCCATGCCCCAGACACGGGTGCGAATGAATTCCTGATCCTCCCAACCGTTGTCAAAGATATGGTACAGAATACCCCACACCAGCGCCACGTCCGAACCGGGCCGGAAGCGCACGAATTCGTCCGCATGGGCCGCCGTGCGGGTAAAGCGCGGGTCGCAGACGATCAGCGGCGCGTTGTTCTGTTCCTTGGCTTTCAGCAGGTGCTGAAGCGACACGGGGTGCGCCTCGGCGGGGTTGCCGCCGATGATGAAGATCGCCTTGGAGTTGTGGATGTCGTTATAGCTGTTGGTCATGGCGCCGTAGCCCCATG
>TARA_R110002012_G_scaffold62737_1_pt1 | contig 23467 bp, 19 predicted proteins | sample TARA_R110002012 | Tara Oceans TARA_R110002012 (sample SAMEA4396515) | marine metagenome | biome: Westerlies Biome; feature: [DCM] deep chlorophyll maximum layer (ENVO:01000326); material: water (ENVO:00002006), including particulate matter (ENVO:01000060) such as... | depth 40 m | reverse complement strand
GCACCCGAAGATCGAACTCAGCTGTGGAAGGCCGTCGAGCTTCCACACGAGCCTACCATTCACCGGATGCGCTGGGCAAAGGCATCAAACGGCAAATTTCACCTCATAGTGGTGCCCCTGCACGGCAGAAACAACAAAGGAGGCGAAGGAGACGGGGTGAAAATCATCGCCTACGAATACCCAAAGAACGTTGAAGGTGCCTGGAGTAGCGTGGTTTTAGATAACAACATGCACATGACCCACAACCTGGATGTGGTAGCTTCAGGGCCTAAGAGCGGTAGCTTGTATTTTGGTGGCAAGGAGGGTGTGAGAGTCATTCAGAATTTCGCAGGTAAGAGCTCCTCAGGGTCAGCCAAAAAGATAACAGGAATGGAGTACGGAGCCGGAGAAATACGGGTCGGCAATAGCCTCCTCGCCACGATTGAGCCAATGCACGGGAACGCAGTGGTGGCTTACCTGGGAAATGAAAGGACAAGGGTAGTGCTGGACGACCAATTGAAAGAAGGCCACGCCCTGGCGGTGGCCGATTTTCTTGGCACCGGCAATGAGCAAATCGTCGCCGGATGGCGAGTGCCCAATGCCGAGGGAAAAGTAGGTATCAAGCTGTATCAGCAAGTAAGCGGGGGCAAGTGGGAGTCGCAGTGGGTTGACGACAATGGCATGGCTTGTGAAGATTTGCAGGTCATGGATTTGAACGGCGACAGCAAACTGGACATTGTAGCCGCCGGAAGGGCCAGCAACAACCTGAAAATCTACTGGAATAAATAGCTTTTTTGCGGCAGCCGCCCTATGACGATGGAACAATCACCAACACTTCCGGGTGTACAGAATTTTCGATGCTATTCCACCACTATCTCATCAATCAGCATATTGGCTGGCCTGCCTGCTCCTGGATGCCAGCCCGGTGTGTTGCCTATTGAATAAGCCTTCACTTTGACATACCTGGCATTTTGTGGGGCAAACTCACCAATGAAGTCCCGCTGCTGCCCTCCGTATTGATCAATGGGCAGGGTATTATTCACAGCACTCACAACGGTGTAGTTCTCTCCATCGGCCGACAGTGAATACTCCACCTTCTTTGGGAAAAGCCTCAGCCAGAAGCCATATTGAAAATAAGCCGACTCAATCCGGCGCACGGGTTGTAGTTCCTCCAGGTCGATCACCACTTCCAGATCTTGTCCCGAAAAGCTAAACCAGTTGTAGGTGTAGTCCTGGCTGCCACGGACGCCGTCGGTCAGCATTTTGGCATGCTCAGCCGTTACCGCATCATTGCCCGGGCTGATGAAAGTGACCTTTTTACCATAAGCCAGGTGCTCGTTCATGCCCTGCGCCAGCAGGCGATAGTTGGCTGTTCTGTATTCGTCGGGCGAGGTACTCCATTCTTTCACCTGCGTTACTCCTTCCCGAATACACAAGTCAGTGAAGTCGTCAACTTTTGACCGGAACTTAGTGCTGGCCTCCCAGCGATCTCCAAATTTTTGAAACACCCCTCCTTCTCCAGCAAACTTCTTCTTTGCTTGTTCCATCCACGCATATTCAAGAGGAAGCCTGGCTATTCTTACCCGCTCCAACAGCTCGGCTGAATCGGCAACGGCCAGCTCAGCCGCATTAAACAATTCCTCGTACCGCTTCATCAGTTCGGGTGACAGGTAACTTGTTGACGCTTCGTTGGGCGAACCAAAAATCCTCAGCGGCTGCCCGGAGGTAGCCTGAGCCTCCTTCATTTCATTGATGTACTGCTGTATAGGCTTCGCAGCTGCTCCATAGTAGCCGTTAAGAAAATCACTCATCAGCTGCGCCACATCTTCTTCGGGGTTCCACATCAGCTTCGATAGCAGGTAGGCCCTCAAGGCTGCAAATTCGCCGCCCACTTCCCGATTGCCCTGCTCGAAGAGTGCATTTACACCGTTTTTGGCAAAAAACTGAATATTCGGCTTGAGGGTGTGAAGATTTGGGAAAGGACTGACCAGGTGATTGAACTGGATGACATAATCCCACACAATGATGTCTTTGGCGATCTTGCCCCAGTCCTGCACGTCCTTCACGAAATCGGCACTGGCAGAGTCTGCTTCAATCGGCTTGTCTCTGTAAGCCTCAATGCTGCAAAGCATAATATTGACGTTGTCTCTCGGAATCAAAGTTTTGGGAGCGGCCCGGCCATACTCGTAGGCCAGGGTAGAAATCATCTTATCCGGAAACTGGTCGGCCACCTGGTTCACAAACTGGATGATAGAACCTGAAGGTGAGCCCTCCCGGTCATCAATGGCCTTGCAATTGTCGCAGGTGCAGAAATTCCGGTTATCATTTTGGCTGACCGACCAATATTTGGCTTCCGGGTTTTCTGCTATTTTCCGGCGAAGGTTCTGGATAGTAATGTCCAGTACGTCGTGGTTGGTCAGGCATAGCTGCGTAGGCAGCCGCTTGCCATTCACCATGGCGAAGTACTCAGGATGTTCATCGTAGTATACATCTGGCGGCACCAGCTCATTGAAGGTATGCACCCACATGCCCCAGTCAGGCCTGCCACCCTTTGCATCATGATCAAGCTTGTGCCAGTCGGTGTATTCCTCGTCCCAGGTAACTCTGTAGTGAGTATCTCTGAAACCAATCACCGGCACCTGTAGGTCGTCAATTTTGTCCAACACAATTGTTGCCTGTTTGGGTACCACCTTTACCTTCGGTGAATACATCCGGCATCCCAGGTACTTCTCCAGAAAGCTGTAAACACCATAAAGTGTCCCTTTTTCATTACCCCCTGCGATAATCAACCGCAAACTATCAGTCCTGATCAGGAAGCCGTCTTCTTTCAGCTCATTGAGGTTGATGGGGAGTCCCAACTCGCCCAGCCTTTCGTTTTGCCCAAGCACTATCTCGTAGCGGCTACGGCTCCTGTCAGCTTCGATAATCGGCAGCACAGCCCCCGAAATTTGAAGCAGGTAGTCCTGCAATACGTTGGCAGCTTTTTGTTCATCGGCCGTGGCTGCCGACGGAACGACAATCCGGTAGAGGGTTTGTCCTTTATCCGCAAGGATTATTCTCTCTGGCGAGTTGTCCTCCTTCTTTTGTTTGCTCTTTTTTTGGGCCAAAAGTGGACTGAAGCGGCCTCCAATTAAGAAAACAGCTATGAGGCAGGTAAATATTCTTAGTACCATGATAGTGTGTTGTTAGCTCAGGATAGCACAAGCAGTCGGGAAATGCAATGAGAATTAATGTGTGAGGCTACTTTTGTCTCTGAATGACTCTATTGCATCTTTGGGCTTTCTTCAAAAGACGCTTAATTGCTCGCCAAAAATGTCAGTATTGCGTTTAAACTAGTTACTTCCACGCCTTCAGCAATCCTGTAATTGTCGGCACCAGGTGTAATCACGTGAAGTATTTCTACTTGCAAGTCCTCTTTTGCCAGGTAGCTGCCCCTGGTCAACACAGGAGAATTCGTCAGCTTGATTTCAGCGGCTAACAGCCAGCGGCCATTTCTGCGTACCAGCAAGTCAACTTCTGCCCCATCCTGCGTCCTGTAGAAGAACACCTCATCATCAGTACGAAGCACCATCAACACCTGATGGATAACAAAACCCTCCCAGGAGCGCCCTGCCACTATATGCCCTATGAGATTATCATAAGTTGAAATATTGGACAGGTAATGCAAAACGCCAGTGTCACGCATATATACTTTGGGAGATTTTACGATCCTTTTGCCCACATTCGCATACCATGGTTGCAACAGGATAATCAAAAACGCATTTTCCAAAAACATCATATACGTTTTGACAGTGGGCACAGTAAGCCCTATCGACCTGGCCAGATCACTATAGTTCAAAATTCCACCATGCACCGAGGCAATCATCTGAAGCAATTGCCTGGTAACATGAGGCGCAGCAGGCAAACCATAAAGGGGCAGATCCCGCTGAATATAGGTATTAATAAAGCTTCGGTACCACCTCTCAACGAAACCCCTTTTGCCCGACAGAGCAGGCTCTGGAAAGGCTCCATACATCCACAGGTTGTCAAGCGAAACCTTATGTTTCACCTCCATGAGGCTCAGCGGCGACATTTCCAGGTAATTGATCCTTCCTGCCAAACTCTCAGAACTTTGCTTCAAGAGTGCCGGAGAAGCCGACCCCAACACCACAAACCTGCCGGGTCTTCGGTTTTCGTCTACCAATGCCCTGATCAATGGAAAAAGCTCCGGCTTGTGCTGAATTTCGTCGAGGATGATCGTCTTATTGATATGAGCAGAAAAGAATAGCTCCGGATCCTGAAGCTTGTTGATATCCGAATCCTTCTCAAGATCCAGATAAATCATTTCAGCTTCAACGAAGGCACTTTTGACGAGTGTAGTTTTCCCCACCTGCCTGGGGCCGATAAGGGCCGTAACTGGAAACTCTTCCAAAGAAGTAAGGTATTCTTTTTCTATAATCCGCTTAATCATCCCTGCAAATTTAAAATAAACTTTTAAAATTGCAGAGATGATTGAAATTATATCTTGTAGTCAGTAGTTCATTTTTTGCCTTGAAAAGATGGCTGATAAGTAGCGTTATGCAACCTTCCATGTATCTTTTGAGCTAATACTTTTCTCTTTGATTTTAAAAGCTGAAATTCATAACCGCTACTTAAACACTCCTTATGCAAAAAACTTCACCGCTATTTTTAGCCTGCTCATTCCTGTTCTTAGGGGTTGTGCAAGCCCAGATAACAGACCTCCGCTCACTGCTGGCACCCGGTGCAACTGTCGAGCTACTTGGTGACGGTTATAAATTTACCGAGGGGCCAACACCCGACAAAAACGGCAATGTGTACTTCACTGACCAGCCCAACAACACCATTCTGCGTTGGGATGCCACCTCCGGCGAAATAAGCACCTTCGCTGCTGCTTCCGGCCGCTCCAATGGCCTGTATTTTGACAAGAAAGGCAACCTGGTAGCCTGCGCCGACATGGACAACCAACTGTGGTCGTGGGACAAGAACGGAAAGCCCACTACGCTGATCGAAAACTATGACAACAAGTTGCTCAACGGACCCAATGACCTATGGGTCGACAAAAAAGGTGGTATATACTTTACCGATCCGCTTTACAAAAGAGACTACTGGATCCGTGACCCGGCCATGCAGCAAGATGGGCAGCATGTCTACTACCTGAGCCCTGGGGGCAAAACCCTGACCCGTGTGGCCGAAGACCTCAAACAACCCAATGGCATCGTCGGCACCACCAATGGAAAGAGCCTGTACGTGGCCGACATAGGCGACCGTAAGACTTACGTGTACGACATACAGAAAGATGGTTCGCTGGCCAATAAGAAGCTATTTGTCGAAATGGGCTCCGACGGCATGACCCTCGACAGCCAGGGCAATGTGTACCTCACGGGCAGAAGCGGCGTGATGATTTATGATAAAAGTGGCGCTGAAATCGGCAATATTCCTACAGGAAAGGGATGGACCGCCAACGTGTGCTTTGGTGGTAAAGACCGAAAAACCCTTTTCATCACAGCCATGGATGCCGTGTATGGCGTAAAAATGAATGTTCCTGGTGCGAAATAATTGAAGCTAACAAATCAATAAATAATGAAAAAGAACGCCCTTCTGATCCTATTCCTGGCTGCTTCAGCAACCAGCATTTTCGCTCAGTCCAACATGAATGTCGGAGCTAAACCGACAAAAAAGGCCGTAGTCTACTTCGATGGCACCCGTGATATGCTGGATAAAAACTGGACCTACTGGGATGGCCCCAGGCTGGCTGCACAGCTGCCGATCAAATGGCAAATTGTGAAAGACCCGGTTGACGGTGGCACAGCCATGAGCAGCAACGACCCTGCCGGGGCGGGGGGCAAATATGGTGCGGCCGATATAGTGACCAACAAGAAATTCCGTGATTTCCGGGCCCATGTAGAGTTCCTCATTGTCAATCCCGGCGGCAACAGCGGCGTCTATCTGCAAAACAGGTACGAAATCCAGGTGCTGGATGGAGATTCTACCAGCCATGGCCTGGGGGCAGTAATCAACGAGTCGGAGTCTCCTTACTCTGCCTACAATGGCTTGGGAAAATGGAACTCGTATGACATTGTCTTTCGTGCCGCTCGTTTCAAGGATGGCAAACTCACTGAAAAACCAATGGTAACCCTGTACTTCAATGGCAAAAAGGCGCATACCAATCAGGTCATCAGCCAGGTGTGGGGCGGGCCTAACTCGGGCATCGATGGCGGCAATGATGGTGGCAAAGGCATCACCGACGTGCCTGGCGGGCTTAAGCTACAGGCAGAAGGCCACGATGTGTTTTATCGTAATATCTGGATTGAAGAACTTGATTTGAAGAAGGCTGATACAGATTTTTAATCGCTAAAGAATTATCTGCCATTTTGGTGTGTTTTCAACCATGTAAATATTTTCTATCTTTAATTAACAAAGAAACGCTGTATGCCAGTAGAAGTAGAAAAAAGACTCATCAACGTTGAAGAATACTACAAAATGGCAGAAGTGGGTATTCTGAAAACGGATGACAGAGTTGAGCTTATCAATGGTGAAATATACGAGATGAGTCCTATAGGTAGTAAACATGCGGCGATCGTCAACCGTTTGGCGAGACAGTTAAATATTTTGTTTGAAAAACAGGCAACGATTGGTGTGCAATCCCCTGTTAGGCTAGACAATAAAAATGAGCCTGAGCCCGATATATCTATTCTTAAGTTTAGATCCGACGATTATAGCGGCTCGCACCCCAGTGTTTCTGATATACTTCTGGTTATTGAGGTAGCCGACTCATCTGTCAAGTATGATAAAAACGTAAAAATGCCTTTTTACGCTTCGTTTGGCATTCCCGAGTATTGGATAGTAGACATTGACGCTAACGCCATTGAAGTTTTCAAGCGACCGGGTAGCAAAGCCTATGATGAAAAACAAATCTTCAAGCCATTCGATATCATTGACATACTCGGCAAGACATTGGTTGTGAAGCAAATTCTCATTTTAGACTGAGGGCATTCGTTTATCTAACCCTAGCCAAAACAGTCTGCTCTATGTGTTTGTCAAAATCCCTCGTTCATGAATAAGATCAATTCCATAGTCCTTGCAACATCGTGCCTGGCCCTTTCCTTTTGCCAACAGGAAACATCAAAAGAATCAATCGAAGCTTCTGCCTCAAAAAAAGAAATCATCGGCTATGTGCCCGGCTTCCGTGGTTTGCTCGATGAAAAAGATATCGACGCCAACAAGCTGACCATCATCAACTACGCCTTTGTAGACGTAAAAGACAGCCTGGCGTGGTTGACCAATCTGGAGACAGATAGCGTCAACTTCAGAAAGCTCAATTACCTGAAAAAGGACAACCCTGCTCTTAAGATCGTGATCTCCATCGGCGGCTGGTCGTGGAGCGAAAACTTCTCTGACGCTGTGCTCACTGACAGTTCCAGAGAAAAGTTTGCTAAGAGTGGCGCCAAAATCGTGGCCGACTACAACCTCGATGGCATCGACATCGACTGGGAGTATCCGGGGCTCAAAGGTGAGGACAACGTCTTCCGGGTTGAAGACAAGGAGAATTTTACCCTGATGTTTGAAGCCATCAGGAAAGAGTTGGATGCTTTGGCAGTCACCACTGGCAAGAAATACATTGTCTCCACCGCCCTCCCCTGCTTCCCGAGGCTTTTTGAAGTTACCAATATGGGCGACGTAGCCAAGCATATCGACTTCGTGAACATCATGGCCTACGATTTCTATGTCGCTGGCGATACCGTTGGTCACCACAGTAACCTCTACCCCTCCGAAAGCTATGAAAAAGAAAATTCTGCTGACAAAGCCGTGAAAACCTATATCGAGCAGGGAGTTCCTGCTGAGAAACTGGTGCTGGGCGTACCCTTCTATGGCCGTAGCTGGACGATGAAAAGCAGCGATAATCTGGGCATCCTTCGCCCCCGAGACGAGGTGATAAGAGGAAACAACGGCTTTACGTTTATCAAGGACAGCCTGATGGCCAAGCCGGGGTTCGTACGCTACTGGGATGATGCGGCTAAGTCACCTTACTTGTTCAATGCCGAAAACAACCAGTTGGTGGTGTACGACGACGAAAGCTCTGTGAAGCTTAAGTGCGAATATGTTAACGACAATGGCCTCGCCGGTATCATGTTCTGGCAATACGCCAGCGATCCTAAGGAGTACTTGCTGGATGTGGTGAATGAGCATTTGGATTGAGAAAAGCATCCCCTCAGAGTCTCCTGCAAGGGACTCTGAGGAAATAAAATGACTGCGAAATAATATGGGCATATTCTTCTTCCTTATTGTCGGAACTATGCTCTATTGCATGGCACAGAGAAGCAGTATGTACTTTCAAATTAAGCAAGCTTATGATCCAAGAATATCTGACCTAAAAAGCGGACTGGGGTTGTACAAAATCAATATTCCTTCAAATGTGAAGGGACATTATATTTTCAAACCCTTGATCCCTTTCCATCTGAAAAATAACGACCACCCTAAGACAAATGCGGCTTTACTTTCAAAGTTCAACAGGCTTACCAAACTCTATGTTGTTAGCCTTTGTCTGTTCTTAGCTTACGTGACAACAATGTTTTTATACTTGAACTTCAGTTGAGCTGAGAAAAGCGCTAAGCCCATCGCCTCGTCATGCAGTTTTGGCAGTGCACAACTATAGCTTCATCACTAAAACTTCAGTTTCGTGTATCCCTGGGCAGTAGCTCGCCTGATCTTTTCGCAAAAAGAACAAAAGGTCCAAGCGGGGTCTGGCATACCAAACCCAACGAGGTAAGGGTTCAAGCAAAAAGAGAAGCGACAATTGCTTAAATTAGCAGAAGAGCATATAGCACAACTAACTGAATACTGGAATGCCTACTGTAATAACTGACAAAACAGACATTAAATCCATCGACGAAATACTTGCGAACTTCAAGGACAATGATCAGGTGGATATTTATTCGTCGGAAATGTCGCCAATCGAAACAGCTATTGTATTCAATGGTTTAAAAATCAGTAATGTTATAGTCCAGAAAGAAAACAATACAATTCTTTTCATCTTGAACAATAGCACCGTGTTACAACGTCAGATTAGCCAGTTCAAAGGGTTAACTTCTGCCAGCCTCAAACAATTAAGTAATTTTGAAAACATGGGAGACGGTGTGCTATGGCCGGAAATCCCAACAGCCGACACTTCATTAAAAAGCCTTATTCAAGAAGAGTTGCTTCAAAAATACAAGCTTCAAATCGCTTAGTAGCACCTGGCCAAAACTAGATTTTCACTCAGAGTCTCCTGCAAGGGACTCTGGGACTGAGGACATACAAAGACTATGAAAATCGGAAGTATAGCTGTCATGTTTGTGCAAGGAGTGGTGATGTTTTTTAGTGGACTATGGCTGCTGATATTTGCAATAATCCTTTTCATCAAGCCGACCATGTCAGGTCTTTTTGGTCTTGTAGTTGGAATTGGGATTGTTATAGGGTTCAATGCTCTTTATCTCAAACTTCGGGAAATTGAGGTGGTTGGACAGAGCATTAATATCAGAAACCTACTATCTAGCAATAGTTTTAAACGAGAAAACTTTATTGCTGTCAAAAAAACGTCGCTATCGCCATTTATATTTAAGCTAGAGCTTTCAGATGGAAAAGCTTTCTTTTTTGCAACGGACATAAGCACCTTCTTTACATCTATGGATTCAGATCACGCTATCAACAAATTTAGTGACCAGATTGCCCCAAGAGCTAGTGCAGATGAGTCGTAGCATTTTCGCATCAAAATCTGGTGCAGTAGAGTCTCGCAAAGTTTAAGAAAAGGTTCCAACAATTCCGATGAGAAACAAAGAATCATTTACTCCAGTGGAATATCTTGGTTTCTGCGCAAGATGGATTGCAAATAATTTAGCTAGAAAGCACCAAAATAAGGAGAAGGTATCTTTCAATTGTTTTAAGCATCAAAGAATGGGTTTCTTTGATTTCATTGTGGGCTTGGTTATTCTATTCCTAATATTAATTGTCTTGTTTATTTTATATTCTTCCTTCTTAGGTCGCTAAAAAGCCTAACTGACAACAAGGAATAGCTTCACTAACAAACTAGATTTTCACTCAGCGTCTCCTGCAAGGGACTCTGAGAAATACGCATCACCCCTCCCTATAAGGCAACATCAACTGCACCCTCGTGCCCGAGCTACCTACGCCAGCAAGGTCCTCTACCATCATTCGTATTTTGCTTTTAAGGCCGGCGTTGAACAGCTCAATCCGCTCGCTGGTGATCACACCCGCCAGCGACTTGTGGCCTTCCCTGGCCTTCACCTCACTGGCAATTCCTTTGCCATTGTCTTCCACGGTCAGCAGCACATACTCACCCTCCTGCCGGAAAGTGATTTTCACTCTGGCTCCGTCCATTTTGCCTTTCAGCCCGTGCTCCAGGGCATTCTCAATCAACGGCTGGGCAAACATCGGCGGAATCGATACCTCCTCCGGGTCGATGGCCTCGTCCACTGTCAGCTCATACTCAAAGGAGTTGTTGAACCGCAGCAGCTGCAACTCTAGGTAGTTTTCCAGCGTAGCCACCTCTTCGTCCAGCGAAATGAAATCTTCCCGGGAGTTCTCCAAAATCTGGCGCATGAGCCGGGCAAAGCGGCTCATAAAAGAAGCGGCATCCTGTGGTTTGTTTTGCAGCATATAGTTTTGGATGGCCCCCAGGGCATTGAAAATAAAGTGAGGATTGAGCTGGCTTCGCAAAGCTTTTTGCTCCAGCTGGGTCAACGCCTGGGTTTGCCTGTCGGCCCTCTGCCTGTAGTAAAGCACCAAAATAGCGATCACCAGCAGCAGCACAATCGCCCCGCCAATGATCAGGTATCGCTGCTGGCTGAGCTGCAACGCCTGTATCTCCGCCATTTGTGCCAGGCGGTCGATCTCATTCTCCTTTTTCTCCGTTTCGTATTTGATGTTCAGGTCCGATATCTGCAACGCCTTGGTTTGGTTCAGCATGGTGCTGTCGAGCTTATAAAACTTGTGCAGTGCCTCCAGTCCTTCTTTGTACCTGCCCGACGCCCGATAAGCATTGCTCAGCATCCAGTAAGCGTCTGATTCTTTTTCAATGAATTCAATGTCGTGAGAAAGACCGGCTCCCAGCTCGGCATACCTGATCGCTTCGGCCGTCTTCCCTGTCTTGAGAAATATCTCCGACAGGTTCACATAAGCTGCTGACAGATTTCGTTTCTCCCCCACCTCTTTGCACAACTCAATCGCTTTCAAGTGGTTCGCAATCGACTCCTTGTACAGCCCCATTCTGCCCTGCATTTCAGCCAGCCCTTCATAAAAGTAGGCCTGCAAAAACTTATTGCCCTCTACCCCGGGGCTTTCAAGTGCCTCCTGGTAAAAGTAGGTGGCAGAGTCATACATATTGAGGGCGGTGTAGCTATTGGCCATGTTGTAGTTGACTATCGACAGGTTGGCCTGGTTGGTTTGACTTAGCAACTGCTCACGTGACTTTCGGAAGTACCTGATGGCCAGCTGATAGTCTTCGTTCTGATAATAGGCAGCACCAAGCGTGATAACAGCCCTGTTTATCATCGATTCGTCAGGAATTTTTTCCGCCAGACTCAGCGCCTTGAGCGAATAAAAAACGACGGAATCGTTTTTAGAGAAGTCGCTGTAATAGCTGGCCTTTACCAGGTAAATCTGCGCTGCCATAAAGTCTGACTTCAGTCGCCGATTGATCAACTCAGCCTGATTGAGCACAGCCAGGGCCGAATCTGTTTTACTAAGCTTCAGGTAGCTGTTGGAAAGATTAACCAGACTCCGAATAGTAAACTCGTCGTCGCCCACCTGCCCGAACAAAGCTGCTGCTCGCCCATGCCCTTGAATGGCCCTCTGAAACTGCTGCTGACAGGAGGCGTTGTCCCCCATCAACTTATAGGCCCGGGCTTGGTAGCTGACGTCTTTGGCTTGCCGAGCCACCTCAAGCAATCGGGCAGCCAACGAGTCAGTCTTTGCCATATCCTGGCACAGAACACTACTTGCTTCAGTAAACAGCTTCTCAAGTTCGCTGGCGCCCGACTGCTTAGCATGTACATTCGCAGCAAAAAGGAGCAGAAACATCGGGACAAACTCCCTCACAAAACGTTGGCGCATAAAACGGAATAATTATGGGTTAGGCAGCAGACAGGCACAGCGTGGCCACAGTGCACACTGGCAAAAATACACGCCGACGTCAACTTTTCGACACCAGAGAAATAAATTATGAACCATAACCGAGTAGATGCATGGAAGAGGAAAGCCCAAGACCTAAAGCTGCTCTTTAGTTCGGCTCATGGCACCTGCCAATCTCCGGGATCGCAAAACCTTCCCAATCCTACCCTTTGTCCGCAGCCAATATCGCCTGCAGCAGCACATTGGCTCCGTTTGCCATGTCCTCCGTTTTGGTGAATTCCTTAAAGGAATGACTGATGCCACCTATACTGGGCACGAAAATCATCGCCACAGGAGTAATCATTGCCATGTTTTGAGAGTCGTGGCCTGCACCACTGGGCATAAATTTGGTACTCAATCCCAACTTTTGGGCAGAGGTGTGGATAATCTGCTGGAGCCCTTTATCAGTAAGTGCCGCCTTCGCTACGCTCGGCTGTCTTACAAAACTGATTTTCGTCTTCGTCTCTTCGGCAATGGCTATCGCTTGCTTTTCTATTTCAGCGAAAAGTCGTTCGATTTTTTCAGGCGACAAATCACGCATCTCCAGCCCCAGGGTCACCTTGTCGGGAATGACATTGTATGCCCCAGGGTAGGCATTAATCTTTCCTATGGTGCCTACCTGGCTTCCTTCTGTCCCTCTGATCACCTCATTCACTGCAATAATCAATTTTGAAGCTGATAGCATGGCATCCTGGCGCAAACTCATGGGGGTGGTTCCTGCGTGGTTGGCAAAACCATCCACTGTCACCTCCCAATGCTCTATGCCAACTATCCCTTCCACTACACCAATCTGCAGGCCTTCCTTTTCCAAAATCCCTCCCTGCTCAATATGCAATTCTAAAAAAGCGTGGATGTCGCCTCTCTTGCGGCGGGCGTTTTGAATAGTATCAGGGTCGCCTCCAAGCACTTTAACACCCTCTGAAATGGTGAGCCCACTATGGCTTGTTTGATTCAGTATTTCGGGCGTGATCTTTCCAGACAGGGCTTTGCTGCCAATCATACTCCCCTCCTCATCAGCGAAAATGATCACTTCAAGGGGATGATCGGTCACTACCTTGTTTTCGTTGAGCACCTCAATTACCTCCAGCGCAGCAATTGACCCAAGCGTGCCATCATAATTACCACCATCAGGCACCATGTCGATGTGCGAGCCAAAGGCGATGGGTTTGAGTGTAGGCTTCTTCCCTTTTCGTTTGCCAATGATATTCCCAGCCTGGTCGATGGTTGTTTCTAGCCCCGCCTTCTTCATCAGGTCAACAAACCACGCATGCCCTTCAACATCGCCCTGAGTAAACGCCATCCTGTAGCCGTGGCCTTTGTCGTTCCGCCCAAATTGAGCCATCCCTGTAATCCGGTCTTCAATTCGCTGTGCATTAACATTCAACATGCCACCACGTAAAACTCGTTTAAAATTCAATTGTATAGTACCCAGAAAAGTGATACCGAGAGTTGTCAATGAGGATTTTTTGATAAAGCTTCTTCGTTGCATCGAGCGTAGATGGAGATTCTTAAGAGAATAGAAAGGACACTATTTGTGAATCAAATATCCCCTAATATATCAATAATTACCTTTGCTTCTAACGAGGCCCTCCAAATGTCACGCCTCAGAATAGAGAAGTTGCCATTGGTGTGTAGCCAGTTGACCAAGTGAAAAAATAAGTATTAACTTTCCAGTCTATTAAAAATCCCTGATTTAACCTGACATGCAAAAGACGTCTATCCTCCCAGCTTTCTTCCTATTGTTCACATCACTCATCATCAGCTGTCAGCCTGCTGCCGAGATCAATGAAGCCGATGTGACCCGTATCATCACCACCCTGGCCGCCGACGATATGGAAGGCAGAAGAATGTTTAGCCCCGGCATTGAAAAAGCGTCAAAGTTTATTCAGGGCGAATTTCAGTCCATCGGATTGGAATATGTAGACGGCCTGAACAGCTACGAGCAAAAGTTCGATATGTACACCATCACCCCCAAGAGCATGGAGGTTACGATCAACGGACAGGCTGTGGCTGAAGAAAACCTCACGGCCTCGGTTAACGGTGAAAGGCTCAATATTACCAGCCCCAACGAAGTTGAAGTGATCACCGTCAAAGCTGGCGACGACTTCCGGGGTGCCATTTCCAAAGCCAGAAGTGCGGAGGGAAAGGTGCTGATACTGGCCGATCCTTCTCATAAGGGCATTTTCGAAAGATACCGTGGTTTCTTGTCGGGGGGTAATCATGTGATGGCATTAAACGATAAAGCTTATGTGCTCGTGTTAACCGAAATTACCGAAGTGAGTTCTCTGAACATAAGTGTAGAGAACGATGTAAAAACAGAAAGCCTGTCGAACGTGGTAGGCAAAATCAGCGGAAAGCGCCCCAACGAAGTCGTGCTTTTCAGCGCTCACTACGACCACCTGGGCATCAGAGGCACCGAAGGAGATACCATCTACAACGGGGCTAACGACGACGCCTCGGGCACCACAGCCGTGATCACTTTGGCCAAATACTTCAAAGACATGGGCACGCAGCCTGAGCGCACCATTCTGTTTGCTGCCTTTACCGCCGAGGAAGGCGGCGGCTACGGTTCGACGTATTTCTCACAACAATTGAACCCTGATGAGATTGTGGCGATGTTCAATATTGAAATGATAGGCAAGCCTGCCGTGAGCGGGCCAAACACTGCCTGGGTGACCGGCTTCGACAAGTCCAGCTTTGGTGAGTTGTTGCAAAAGGCCGTGAAGGGCACCGAGTATGAGTTCTACGCCGACCCATACCCCGACCAAAACCTATTTTATCGCTCCGACAATGCTACCTTGGCCCGATTAGGCGTGCCCGCTCACTCCATCAGTACCACGCCCATCGACGTCGACAAAGACTACCACCAGGCATCTGATGAGGTGAAAACACTGGATCTGGCGCACATGACCAACTCCATCAAGGCCATTGCTGCCGCTGCTACTGGCATGATCTCAGGAGAAGACACGCCGACAAGGGTGGATCCGGCCAATGTGAATTGAGGGCTTACTAAAAGCAAGGTCGGCAGCAGTTTTTTGAGTGCTGTCGCCTTGCCATATACTCCGAGCAGTATTGCTACGCTACTCAATCCTCAATCGCCTCAATACCCTGCTCCTTCAACTTCTCGAGATGATCCCTCATCGTTTTGAGCTGCTCAGGTGAGTGCCCCTGCCATTCCCGGACCTCACCGGATACCTGAATGGGTTGTGCGGTTCGGTACGACTTGGTTGGATTGCCTGGAAACCGTTTGTTTGTCAGGTTGGGGTCATCTTCAAAAGAGCCTGTTGGTTCCACTATGTAAATTCTGCCTGGCTCTTCGCCAACTGCAAGCTCCGCCCCCCAAATGGCGGCATCCAGCGTGGCGCTGAAGTAGACGTAAGCCGCCTTTTTCCCCGATCCGTAGTTGGACTTAAACCCTGGTGCTATCAGGTCTCCCGGTTTCAAATTTGCCTTCGTTCCATGATAGTATGTCGGCTTTGCTGCCTCGTTTTCAATGCTTTCCGTTTCCATTACCGGTGTGTTATTGGTGAGCGTTCTGCCTTGCTTATTGGCAGCACTTGATGCTGTGAACATTCAAAAATATTCATCTCAGCTCTTCCAAAACACCATTTTCGGCTAAATTTTCTACGGTACAATATGCTCACAACTACGACGTTAACCATACAACGAACCGCTTCCCACCTCCCTTTTCATTACGACGACGAGTTGTTTGAGCACCGCACACTTTACGAAGAATCTCCTGGGGTAAACATTTCGCTGGCTAAGTGATCTCATTTTTATCAGGTGGTGGAATCTTAGCCTCCAAACAATGCTGTTTGATAAACACCTCCTTTGATTTTATTCATTAATTCCCGTATAAATTCATAATGTTTAACATACTGGTTAGGGATATCAATTTTAGGAATGTTTTTAGAAACGAGTAGCTGCGATTTAATCTTATCTGAGCCAATTGTTTTCTTCATTTTATAATGTTCGGCACCATTTATTTCAAATACCACTTTTGGAATCCTGCCCTCATAAATCACTCCATCAAATTCTTTTTTGTTTACAGCAGAATTGTTTCTTTCTTCCGGAAACACATCTATTACTTTCACATTTCTTTCAAAGCGGGAGCCCTGTATTGTGCAAAAATGGTTCATGGTTTTATAGAATTCGTTTTCAAATTTTGAATCATTCGAAAACCCGATTGTAAACCTGTTGGCGGTGCTTTGCGGAATTAGTGTAGTGCCATTTTTTTGCACGTAATCAATCAAGGTATACAAATCATCATCTCTCCTTGATAAAATATCAATTGCCCTTTTATCGGCCACCACGATCAAATTTTCCTGCGCCCTTGTAACTGCAACGTTAATTAACTGACTGTTGTTTTTTATCCAGTCGTATGTTCTCGACGTTGTGTTTCTTGATATGGAAGTGGATATGATGATGGTTCTATTCTCTTGTCCCTGTATTTTGTGGATCGTACCACAACTTACCGACGAATCTATTTCTGCATTTGCTTTTGCCTTTTCCAGGTAATGATTCAGAACTTCTTGTTGGTTTCGAAATGGTGTGATGATGAAAACATCCGTTAATTTGTTGTCTGCTATAAATTTTATGATCTCTTGTGCTTCTTCAATGTTTGCATTTCTATCCTTTTGGTTGACATTATTCACATCGATCAGTTTCACCTCACCAATGGCTTTAATCTTCGAAAGGTTTAATTTGTTCTCATAAAACCGCATGTTTGAATAATTGATGATCTTCTTACCACAGCGATAATGATAGCTGAGCAAAATATCCCTCGAAATATTATCAATCCCTTTATAAACGGATAGGATAGAATTATTGTAGTAATCGTATGCCTGATCTATACCGAACTGGCGCATCAAGTGTTGATTTCTGCTTTCTTCAAAAACAACAATCGGCTTTAGCTGGTTGGTGTCGCCAATCAGTACCATACTTTTGCACTTTGAGACAGGAATCAAACTGGTGGCTATATCGCACTGCCCTGCTTCATCCATTACCAGCAGATCAAATTTGTATTTTCGTCCCAGCTTGCGACCGGATATATTGGTAGTCAGAATAATGGGGAATACTTTTGTGAGCTTCTCCAGGTTGTCGTCATCTGCGATCCATTTATTAAATTCTCTTACCTGCTTTTCGGACTCCTCAATATCCAGTATCTCGATCAACTGATTATAATCCTTGTGTTTCAAGCGCTTTGTGTACTTCAATGATTCGAAGTAAAAAAACTGCAACAGCTGTTGACTATCTTTTATCACTTCAAATAAATTGTCCAGATCATCATTGGCGATTTCAGGGATCTGCTTGAGTTTTACTTCAATGGCTTGCTTTTCTTTTTCCAACAAATGATTTCCGCCTTTTGATAGCAGACTGCTGACAAACGACAGGTTTTGCGTCTGTTCTATTCTGGTTTCATGATTTTTAATTTTCTCAAGCAATTTCCTGTTTTTCTCTTTCGACTTTTCTTTGAGATTAGACAATAGTTCTTCCTTAGGTACATCTCTGGTTTCAAAAGCATACCGTTCTTTAATGAGATGCAGTGCCTGAGCTACACATTTGTTGTTTCCAAGCCTGAGTATGGGAAGCAGAATTTCTTTGTTTCTGTACTTGCCTAAGTATAATTTATCTTTAATCCCATCGATGGGTACATTGTTATTTGACGAAATCAGTAGCGTTTTGCCATTGGTCAGGCAATTCACAATTACATTCAATATGGTTTGTGTTTTGCCCGTTCCGGGTGGTCCCTGCACATACGTGATCGGGTATTTTAGTGCATTGTAAATGGTCTGAATTTGATCAATATTTATATTCCGGTCATACAGTGCAATGTGAGGCTCTTTTCGGTTTTGCCTGTCCAGCAATGATAAGTTTTGAAAGAATGCCCTTAACGGAACCTCCATTTCCTTGAGCTCATATGCTTTATGTATGTCGTCGTAAATGCCAGAGATATCTATCTGTGCATACCCCAGCACAACTACTTCAGGCCTTGTATTTGGCAATTCACCAGTTTTGAAATGGGTTCGCAATAATTCTATGGCATCAGATTTATTGTCTAAGTACATCGCTTCAAAATCTGTCGAGCTCAAATCGGTGTAGTACGACAGTGAATGCTTTACATCTTCGATATAAAAATTTGTATTGAATTGTGTTTTACTACCCACATGCAATGTTTTGTCTACAGGATCAAGCGTGAGTTTTCTAAATGCAATTACAAATTTCCCCTTCGAACGTATATCAATTGAAAACTCACTTATAGCCAGCTCGTAATCATAATACTTGTTGTAATCATTGTGATAGATATCTTTTATAATCTGCTTTTGAAGTTCGTCGCTTAACTGATATGGATTTTTAATGGCCAACTCTGTCAGATCCACACCCGGAATTAAATGAGCTTTGTATAAAAAAGGGTCTTTATTGGCCTTGTAGCATTCCAGGTAGTAGTTCAGTATATTATTGTCATACCGGTCAAATTCATACATCTGCAAACTTTCATCTTCATCCAGCCTTCGAATAAGTTTCTCTGGCACATTATAGTGTGAAAATTTCAGGATTTCGGCAGTCTGAATGGCTGAAATGAATATTTTGGAATCTCTGATGGGATCATCTTTTGTAACGTTGAACATGTTTACCCGCAGTTCATCTCTTTCATTGATATCCAGTATGCTGATCCAAAAAGGCGTAATCTCTCCACTCTTATTTTGATAGGTAATGTTTAGGTATTTTCCTTCCCTTATGGCTTTACCAATAAGTGTAGTGATTTTTTTGTCAAGCATTTCCCAGATTTCTATTCTTCACGATTCTGAAAACTTATCACTTGCTCTTGATTTTGTTTTTTTGTGTTGGCTTTGTCTTGCCACTAACGTCCAACTAAAATGAGTATGCGTCCCGGTTGCCAGAAGCACAAAAGCTTCTGGTTTGCACTATCATATCAAAAGGCTCAGTTCGCATATTCATTTTAGTGTTTGTTGTGCGCAGTAGTCTTTTTAGTTTTTTCAAGCTTATCAATTAGGTTGTCAGCAAATTCCAGATATTCTGTTCGCTCGTGTTTTGATAGACCATAAGATTCATGAAGAATGCGATTTCTTAAATCAAGCAGTTGCTTTAACTTCATCATTTCATTATCTGATGAAGTGTAATTCTCCGATAAATATTGGAGGATTGAGCGAAAAGAGTGCTTGTCTTTATCCGAAAGTTTTTCTGATGCAAGACGTTCTATTATTTGCCACCTTTTGACAAGATCGAGATCAGAGTCAGAAGTCACAGCAACTTCAGATTCCTTATAGTTTCCAATAGAGATCATTCTTTTGGGTAAAATCTGTGCGTAAAAATATCCCACAAGAGTTATCAAAATCCCAACAATTGCAATGATTAATCCTAGGTCTTGTTCAATATTGAACTTGTTGTTTTGCCATAAATATATAGTTATTCCAGCAGCAGCATAAGTAGCCCCACTCAGTGAAATAAGAGTTGACCATCTCTTTTTTCTGTCTTGATAACCCTCTATGTTTGACTTACCTTTTAATTCTCGATCTTGAGCTTCAATTATGTCTCTAAGAGAAATTTCTCTATCAACAGTTTGTCTTCTTTGAGCTATTTTAAAAGCCTTTTCTAAAAGACCATTGTAGTATTCCTGTGAGAGTTCGTCAAGCGCTTCCTTAGCAGCAGGAGTTAACTTATTCAATATTTCGTCCTTATTCATTGCTGTTGTCTTTGAAGATTATAAAAACAGATGATACCACTGCAACTAGAAAAACAAATAGGAATAAGATAATATATCCTAAGTCTTTAAACTTGTCAGTATCAAACAGTCCTCCTGTAAACACAGAAGAAATGAACGCCACTACCTGAGCTATGATAATGTTTGTTGGTTTTCGCTTTCTAAGTCTATACTTCTTGGTGTATAATACCGCATCATTAATTATTGCAGCTGTAATTTCATGATTTGAAGAATCGTTTCTACTAGCTTCAAGGCGGTTCGCCTCATCAAGGACGTCCTCGACATATTCCTTAGAAACCCTTGTCAACTCTGATGAAGCGGATTGACTTAGGTTTTGAGATTTCTCGCCTGAGATGTCAAATTCTATTTTCATTTAGGTCAAGTTCGTCTTTTTCATATTGCGCACAACGATTGTATAAACCCCAGTCGGCCCCGGCACTAGCATTTATATTCCAAATAGCCGCAGGTGCCCGTCTGGTCAACATGTATGCATGCTTGCCCGCTGGTCACCTTGCGTTTTCGGTGCTCACTGTCCCCGGCTGTATGCCCTCCCCCTACTACAAAGCGTTCACAGGTAAAAAGAAAGTCGGATAAGACAAACCGCTGGCTGGTAAAAAATCCGGTAGAAAAAAGGTCATGCGGCCGGAGGATAAAAATTACAGAAATAATACTAGTCAAACGCCGTGTAATTTACCAGCAGTTTCGGTAGTATTTTTAGAAGAATGGCCAGTCCAGTAGAAAACCGTCTGATGGTCGCCAGGCTTTCACTCCCTTTTGAAGGAAGCTGGCCTGGCAGAAAAAGCAGTGCGCTGCGCCGTAAGACTACCCGTACATCGCCTTCTGTGGATTCGGAGCACTTTACTGCTCGCCAGGTACAAACCTTGCCAAGAGCAAAAATTGTTGATTTTAGTTTCAGCCTGCACTACGCTTATACAATGTTGTGGGTGGTATTTCATTCGGGTCAACCGCTTCAATTTTGCCGTTCCTAACCACAATCATGAGGCTTTTCTTTTGCTTTTTGTATTCGACAAGCCTTCTGTAAGTCTCTTCAAGTCCTTTGACTATCCTGTCCCGTTCTTCTTTCAACTGTTCTTTAGTTCCCATAGTATTTCCTTTTCAATTCTCCCCACTGTTCAACATTATTAATAGTTTCTTCATTTAAAGCCCCTTCTGCTATAATCTCGTAATTATCTCCAGAGTTGTTTACAAATAGCCAGTTGTCAACTTTGGGAAGAAACAGGTTGAAAAAATTTTTCAGACCACTTTTATACCTCCTCCTGATGACGTCTTCCGGAATATGGTGACCACCTTCTTTTACTCTTGTCTCCACTCTTGAAATGGCCAATTCTTCCGAATTGAGCCAGAAAAACAAGCAACTCACCTGGTAGTCCAATTGCTTTGCCCTATCAATAAACTGAACATAGCTTCTGGTCGAAAGCGTCGTTTCAAAAGCAAAACTTTCTCCTGACCCTAACAGTTTTTTAATCCTTTCCAACATCAATCTGCCTGCTACAATTCCCGCTTTCTCCGGCTGAAAAGGAGAGATTCCTTTGGCAATTTCATCCGCATTTACAAATTCCCTACAGTCAAGAATCTCTGGTAAAATAGTATATGAAGCGGTGGTCTTCCCCGCTCCGTTACAACCTGCTATGACATATAGTTTTTTCATTGCACTCAAATATACAATTTACTACCGATGATATCAGATGCTGAATCTTACCCACAACGCTTGAACAAACCCCAGTCTGCCTCCGGGCGTTCACTCCATCCCCAACCCTACTCACTGCCTTTTTCAAGAGGCACACCTGCCTCGGATGGATAGCTGGCCTTGCAGAAAAGGAAGTGCGCTGCGCCGCCACATGGAGCCATCATTACCGCAAGAAGGAGCTTCCTACGGCGCTGGAAGTTGTTACCTGCAGCGCAAGAAACACCCACGTATGCCGCAACCCGGAGCCACTTCTACCGCAAGACGGAGCTGACGCTACAGCAAGAAGTACTCATCTGTTGCGCAAGAAACACTTACTCATACTGCAAGACGGAGCCACTTCTACCGCAAGAAGTGTCCGGGTCTAGCGCTAGATGTGTGAGGGTCTACGGCCAGAGTTGTGTGGCGATTGCTGTATAAATATTAGTTTGATGCGCATCGAATGGTAGTTTTGATGGGCATCGAAGGAGTGGTTTGATGGGCATCGAAGGAGAAAATCTTGCGCCGCACCGGAATGGCCTGGGAAAGGAAGAGATGATGGCCTCCAGCTATTGAGGCACTAAAATCGGGCCAAATGAAGAAGAGGGAAAGAGGACTCTTTTCTTTATCTCCCTCATAATTAACAAACGGGTATACTTCCTCTATTTTTTTACCTTGCCCATCAGAACTAATTTTGACTTGACTCGTTAGTTGTATGTATATACATATAAATAACTGAAAGGAACACAATATGTCAGCCATCATAAAAGTAAAATCATTAGGGTTTCCCTGGGAAACCCAGGATCCCTTCCTCTTCTGTGTGCACCATGCCGATGCCTACCCAAAAGGCAACGACAGCATGGGGCCGGATGCTTCCCTGGCCGGAAGGGCCATTGGCAACGACTTCACCATCAAAGACGGCTGGAGGATGTACCACGGCTCAAAAGTACCTGGCTTCCCGGCCCACCCCCACCGTGGCTTCGAAACCGTGACCATCGCCACCAAAGGCCTCATCGACCACTCTGATTCTCTCGGTGCCGCCGCTCGCTTTGGCAATGGCGACGTACAGTGGATGACCGCCGGCAAAGGGGTGCAGCACTCGGAAATGTTTCCGCTGCTGAGCAAGGAAAACGGCAATCCGCTGGAGCTGTTCCAGATCTGGCTCAACCTGCCACAAAAACACAAGCTGGTGCCTCCTCACTTTGCCATGCTGTGGAATGAAACCATTCCCAGGGAAGTGGTGAAAGACGCCAATGGCAAATCGACTGAGGTAATGGTCGTGGCAGGTAAACTGGGCGACAAAACCGCCCCTACGCCCCCACCTCACTCCTGGGCCAACGAAGCCGACCATGACGTTGCCATCTGGACGATCAAAATGGAGCCGGGCGCTACGTTTACGGTGCCTAAAGCTTCGAAGGGAGCCAAAAGGTCGATTTACTTCTACAAAGGAGAGCTACTGCAGGTGGAAGACCAAAGCATCAATGCCTACAAAGCTGTAGAGCTGCATGCCGATCAGGAAGCGGTGCTGGCGAACGGCAAGGAGCCTGGCTTTATCCTGATGCTGCAAGGCAAGCCGATTGGTGAGCCAGTGGCGCAGTACGGCCCGTTTGTGATGAACAACCAGGCAGAGATCCAGCAGGCGATGCAGGAGTACCAGCGCACGCAGTTCGGCGGCTGGCCCTGGCCCAACCACGAGCACGTGCATGCGAGAGAGAAAGGCCGTTTTGCTATCCACGCCGATGGGAAGGTAGAGGAGAAAGGGTAACCAGTAAAGAGGTCGCTCTGGCCATCCAGCAAGAGCGCCCTCTTTACTTTTTGTTCTTGCTAACCGCACCCCGGTCTGTCCCCTGACAGACAGGAATAATGAAGTGATGAAGTGTGCTGTCAGGGGACAGCCCACGGGTACGGGAGTACCA
>TARA_R110002012_G_scaffold317513_1_pt1 | contig 23483 bp, 27 predicted proteins | sample TARA_R110002012 | Tara Oceans TARA_R110002012 (sample SAMEA4396515) | marine metagenome | biome: Westerlies Biome; feature: [DCM] deep chlorophyll maximum layer (ENVO:01000326); material: water (ENVO:00002006), including particulate matter (ENVO:01000060) such as... | depth 40 m | reverse complement strand
CCGGCAGCCGTTGCTAATTGAACTCTTCCGGCAGTAGCTGACGCACCTCGTGCATCTCCCTCTACACCTAATTGTGTGGCTGCTTGTGCTTGTGCTAAAATAGTATCTTGTTGCATCTCATAGGCTTCCTTGTTAATAGACAATTCATCCATATAATTTACCTCAAGTTTTTTTCGTGCCTCTACCATTGCTTCTGCTGCTGCATCATTTGCTGCATCCATTTTGTTTCTTTCAGATTGTGCTTCCTTAAAAGATAATGCGGTGGTGCCTGCTGAAACTGCTAACCCTCCTATAGCGAGTGCCGTTGATGTCATCATTCCCATATTATAGTTTTTTTATTAATTCACTCGTATATGCATCACCTTGAATATAGCCAAGTTTTTCATATACGTCAATTAATCCTTTATGTTTTATTAAAGCATACACATATTTATGCCCTGTTTTCTTTGCCAAATTTGTTAAACTGTTCACTAAAATATTAAGGGCAATTGCTCTTTCAGGTTTTTTTCGGTAGTTTTTATTGGATATAATCCAATCTACCCACGCAACTGCAGAATTAGTGGTATAAATAAATCCGGCACAAACAGGAATATCACCGTCAACCACCATTAAACCTCCGGTGCCATTCTCAGGGAGAAAATCTTTTTCTATAGGCACCCATTTCCAATCCTTCCACCATTCTATTAGAATCGTTTTGTAATCTTCGTCTATTAGTGGTCTTATTGTTAATCCCATTTGTCTTACAAAGATACTAATTTTAAGGAAATGATTTCATTACTTCTGATTCTATTGCAAACAATTCAGTTGGGTTAACAGAATCAGTAAGACTCAACACAAGCTCTACTTCACAATAGTGACCTAAAATGCCGTGAGATTCCGCTATAGGGTTTTTGATATATAAAAAATAAGCATCTTGAATAGGAATAGGATTAGTAGCTCCTACTGCCGTACCGTCAACAATAATTTGATTAACTCCATTTACTTTATTTACAATAATGTCAGTAACTATACCGGCATATATAGGGGTGTCATAAGGAGGAACTGCATAATACAAATCATCACCCACACTAATAATACTTCCAATTGATATGCTCAAATCAAAGTCTATTACATATGCTGCAGCCGGACCTGATACCGCAACACTTCGAGCTATCCCATTTAGCGACCTCAGTTCCCATTGAGTTTCATCAGTAGAAGCTCCGGAAGGTCCAATATTTCTTACAAACGCAAACCACGCTGCTTCCTTTTTTTCAAACCACTTCTCACTTATATATCCTGTAGCTTGGATATCACTCACTAAAGTAGCTTCCCAAGCCGCATCACTTTCTAAGTTTAAGGTTTTAAAAATTTTATTTTCTAAAGGAGATTGATTAAACACAGTAGTAATAGTAGACGAGCCGACTTCACCATAAAAGGTATTATGATTATTATTAGTATTATGCCTATATAAGTCTCCTCCATTAAACGTATAAAAATACTGATTCATCCCTATCATCCACTCCGGATAATAAGAATAAAAGGAAGGGAATCCTTGTGAACTCTCGGCATAAGTTAGTGTGTAATTGGGTCCTGTTGGCATTTGTTTATTTTTTATTAGTGTCTTTAAAGACACAATTAGTGTTTATGGACAAGCACCTATACTTGTTATTACTCCATTTGTATCTACTGTTATTTGCTTTTGTCCTGATGGAGGATTTATAGTATAGACTCCTGCCGGCACTCTTACGTTTCCAAATTCATCTTGAACATAAAATTCGTGTATTGCCGGCTCTCCTGCTACTCCTCCACGATTCGGTACATTATACCAATCATTAGGATATACTGAACTACATTCTTCCTCTATGTCACTTGTAGGGCACGATGTCAGCAATATCGGACAGTTTATTTCTACATCCCACGAACTTGCTCCACAAGGACTAAATACTTCGATACTCATATCTTCAGGTGCAGCCAAGTTTTTTGGAATATAAAGAGTACAATATCCCGGTATCGGAGTAGTTAAATTTACATCTGTTGCCACTCCTGTTACTATTCCTGTGGTCCCCACCAAATCAAATGATGTTCCGTTCCAATTATATTCATTTTCACCTGTATATCCTCCACCTCCTAATGCTGCTGCTATACCACAATCAGAAGCCGTTAATCCTAAATAAGTATAAGTACTTGCGGAAACGGCAGAAAGGTATCCGTGTGCTATACTTGTTAGTTCATTATAAGTATTTCCAAAATAAGATACTCTTATCCCATCGGGAACATCTTGAGGGTCAAAATAAAGAATTGTACATCCTACTGCTGATGCAGTATTAAACGTCACTTTATAAATTCCTTCTGTTGCGAGGGAATTGATACCGGTACCACAAGGGAAAGAACACGAAGGACAAGTTTGAACCGCACCTAAAACACCTGCTACTTGTTGACGCACAATAGTCCCATCAGAATACCATCCATCCGGAGCCTTAACAGTCATCGCTGCATTTGTAAAAACTGCAGTTGCGCCTGCTAAGGTTGGTGAATCTATAAAGTAATTTCCTAATAGTGCCATATTATGTTTTTTTAAATTTTATTCGCATCCACAATTTGTTTTAGTTACAAGGAATCCAAGTGGGAATGTAGCTTCCTCAATATCTTGTAAACATTGACTTTTACTTCCACCCGGTGCTATTAAGCCTGTATTAGCTGCAATTCCGGCACAGTTAATATAATCTACAGAACCATTAAATAACGTAGGGTTGCTTATGACGTAAGTACCACAAACCTGTTGACAAGTAGAAACTAAAGATGCTGCACTAATAACATCAGTTGTAGGTTGACCGGTGCGATAAAGTGCTTTATATACACAACCCGGATGTCCTACAAGGCTAAATAATCCTCCAACACCTACGGGATATATTCCGGCATCTACGATTTCATAATTAGGGTTAGCAGGGACAGATTCATCACACTCCTCCATTAGCCATCTATCATCACAATCACACTCATCGAAAACTATTTCAAAGATTGTTCCATCCCAAACATTAATATTCGTTGCACAGAATGAAATCGAAGCTAACGAAGGCACATCTAAAGTAACAGGACTTACATCGTCACAAGGAGTATAGGTAATGCTTTGAGTCATAACATCTCCGTTAGTAACTACATATTTGTTACATACGTCATTACAATCAGTATCAATAGTCTTTGCGTCAAGAACTGCATCTATTAGCTCTTCCGAAGTTCCGATTACTTCAAACTTACACCCTGCATATGTTGGATTGGTAATAGTTACAATGTCTCCTATGATGGCTCCTATGGTATTTAATACAATAAAAGTTACCGTAACACCCGTTCCTTCAACTTGGCATCTTTGAATTTCAAGAACCTCAGTTCCACATTCACAACACGCTGCATCCATATCTCCCTCATCAAAACATAACTCTATTTCTGTTGCTCTTCGGTAGTCATAGATTAAATACAAATATTGGTCACTACTTGACGGCATTGTAAATTGAGATTGGAAAGTGTTTGGTCCACCTGTAATAGGAATAGCATTTGTGGAAGCAAATAGTAATGCCGCCATATCTACACTATTATTTAGATATAATGTATTACTTCTTAAATATCTCAATTCATCTACTGATGAGTCAAATTCATAGTCGTCTATTGGTAAAATTCTATTACTTATGATATCCACAGTAGCTCCATCGTTGGGAATAAATCCTGCTCCTTGTGGTCCTGAAATAGCAGAGTATTGAGAAATTAATGGGGTAGTAACTCCTGAAACAAACTCCACCTGCTCGGAGTGAAGTGGTGAAACAAACATACCATCTACCCATCTAAATTCATTATGAATAAAAGCTCCTGCATCATTGTCAAGTGTATAACATACTTGAATAATAGTGATTTCTTGTGCATCAGGACAGTTTACATTAATTTCTATAGTAGTGGTGCCACTATCTACTTCTACAGACAAATCTACCGTATCAACGGCTACATTGTTTTTATCTACTACCAATGGAGAACCTGCACTATTATTTACAAACCCTGTGGTAGTGGTTACTGCATTATAGGTCGCATCTATTTTTACATTAGAAGTAGTAGAAATAATATTGTAGTCTATATTTACATCTCCTACAAGGTTTCCTACATCTACACAAAACTCAAATACTTCCCCTTCTTTAACCGTAATAGTTCTACTAATTCCGCACTCAATACAAGCCGGTATATCAGGCAACAACCGAGTGTTAGAGCTTAATACAAACTCATTCATATACGGGTCGTACCCTCCAAGCTTCTGTGTATTAAAGGCTTCAAGAAACAAATCTCTAAACCAAGACCTCATCCCCGCTTCGGAAATAACTTGTAGTTGTTCGTTTTGAGCAGAACTTCCTTTTAGTTGAATAACTGCTCCTCTTTTTGCATCAGTAAAAAATTTATTTGGACCCCACCTTGCATAACTTTCAGGGTTTTGACTTATACCAAAGTCTTCTATCCGTGCAATTTGAGTTCCTAATACCTCCGGTACAGAAGCTATTGTCCCACCGCCTACAGAATCTGACAATAAGTTTTTCCCTTGCAACACATAGGAAATTTTATCTTCTTGTAAAGTAAGAACATCAGTTTCCCTGCCGTCAAGCAAATACACAGGTCCATATCTTTCTTCAAGTGGTTTAAAGTTTAATAACCCAAGATTAAACTCATTAAGTTTATTTACATTGGATTCATCATTATATATTCCACTATACGTTAAATCAGCATATCTACGCATAGCCATATAGCTTTCGTTATTAGTCGTAAATACTCTGTTTCCTAATGTTAGAACCTTGCCCGTAATAGAATCTTGAATTTGAAAACTTTCTACACCATTTCCGAAAGCATAACAATTAAAAAATTCTGTTTTAATAATTGCCGGTAATCCTGCAGTTTGGTCCTGTATGTTCCCTTGATGGTAGCCGGTTGCTTGGTCTATTGGATAAGATTTGGAACTTTCAAACCACACATCAGGTAAGGCATCTTGAGGTTGTGTTTCAAAAACAATTAAAGAGTTTCCTCTAATTATTTCAATATTTGCTTTTAAGACGGCTTTCTTTTTATTGCCGCTATACCCCTTCATTCCCACTATGCAAAAGAACTGTGCACCTGACAAGGTGTCGTCATCGAAGAATTGAACTCTTAAATCTAAATTACATATAAAATCACTTTGCAAAGGAACGGGAAAACCCGTTGCAGAAGATTCTAATAAATAAGGTAAATAATCGCACGTAGGAACACTTGCACCACAATCGGCTTCAGAAATCACTCCACTACCGCTTAATATACTTTCAGCATTGTCTCCATCCCACCACGCTTTGAAAGAAGGATAATCCTGAGAAGCAGTTAAAGTAGTATCAATTAAATACTTTCTACGTTCTACTCCGGAGGTAGCACAGGATTTTCCCTTACGCAGGTTGTCTATGCGTATATTTATCCTTGAACCTGCCGGAATATCTACAGGAACATAAGCAAAGTTTCCCGGTCCCGAAGGAGGTCCGGTATAATCAGGATTAGGCAAAAAAACAGGGTAAGCAATCAAGCTACAATCTCCGCTTGTGTCTTCTGTGGAAAGCTCTCCACTTGTAACAACTGAATTTGGACCTACTTCAGTAGCAAAATTATTAGCTCTCATTTTAGCATATACTCCTGCAGGAATAGGAATTTCTGTTCCTGTTGAATCTTCAGGAGCAGGAGATAAAAAGTCTTGCTCTTGTGCTATTTTTTCTAAAACCGATGTTTGCACACATCTTGTTACTGAGCCTGTTGTATCTAATTTTACTCTTAATAAATCTCCTTCTTCTACCTTTCGTGAATTTTGACCTTCAAGCAAGAAGTAATCAGAACCTGATACCGGGTCCCGAAAAAAGAACTGAGTATATACATTCCAATAATTTTCCTTGTCTTGTTTACACACAAATTTATAACGAGTTGCCCATTCAGGAGCTATTTGAGTTGTAGGTATAGTTACTTTTATTCTATTAGCGAGAGTTGAATTTTCGCACGGTACTTCAATAGAGTTGTTTGGACTAACCAAAGCCGTTGTAGCTCTATTGTAATCATCCATATACACTATTCCTATTTCATAACCACGTTTTGTATGTAAGCTTTTAGGGTTTCCAATCTCAGAAAAAGAAGCTTCAAAAGAGGTAATTTCGTAATATTCAAATACTTCTTGGGTAATAGCCACTCCTGTTGGGTCATCCACATACCTTACTATAGGAAGAATAAAACCTATGTTAGGAAAAAAGGGAGCAGGAGTAGGAACAATTTCTACCGGTTGGTCAGGAGCACTTATACCACTTTCATATTTAGTTAATCCGTCAAGCGTATTTAATACAGAGCAATTAAAGTTATCAGTAAATGTAGTTCCTACTCCACAATTAGGTACTGTTTGTATATTAAGCGCACTTCCTATTTTTTCTACAAAATCTGTACTTGTCGCTAAATCAAATGCACTTGCGAATGATGTGGGAAGTAGGTATGAAAACTGTAATGTAGTGGAAGGTGTAGTGTCAGCAGGGAAAGGCAAATCTCCTGTAAAAAATGAATGTTTAAAAGTAATTTGAAATTCAAACAAAGCTCCCTTCGTTAAATTCAATGACCCAATATCTTCTACTATTAGTTCTGAATTAGTTCCGGTTTGAGGTCCATCCCAAGTATAAGAAGGATTGATAGTGGAAGTGGTTAAATCAGTTAACCCTACCTCCTCAGAGGTAAGAGATACCACATATTCAAGTTTAGTCGGGAATCCATTTAGAGTGGTTAAATCATATTGCTCTAAATAGTTTCCATAAATTATCCTATTGCCCATTAATGTTTGAGCTTTTGCAAGGCGAGGAACATTATCATAAAGCCTGAGAATTTCAGATATCGGCAATACCGTAAATATCTTACTGCTACTAAATGTATAAGAATAATCCGTATTGTTTACAAGTCCTAACTCATCTTTGTCAAGTTTTTCAAGAAGCCGGATACTTCCGTTTTGCATATCCTTCCATAACAAATCAATTCCTGTTACAAGCTCTCCTCCTGAGTTATAATCAATAATTGCTAAATTAGTATTGTTAAGCATTCCATCATTTAAGCTCGTAGCATAAGAGTAATTAAAAGGACTTGGAATAAAGGATGGCTCAGTAAATTGAGAAGTCGCTGAATAGTCATTGTCTTTATACTTCCATCTATATGCAAAACATACAAATCTATCTTCTAAAAAAGTATCTTCTGCAACGGTGGAACTTGACGAAAGAATTGGAGAATCAGCAGGTGGTTTTTTTATTACAAGTAACTCTTCTTCAGTAATAGAATCTATAAGCGCTACAGGGTCCGGATAGTTTCGGTTTACATTTATAAAGCGTGGTGGATTGTAGTCATCAGTCCAAAATAGCAAATCTTCTACAAGGTTAATGCCTGTAATTAGATATGTGTTATTAAAATTTAAAGTAGTATTAGTTCCTGTACCATCGTCAATACTAATAACGTGATAAGTAAGTACATTGGTAAGGGTATTTAAAGAAACTATTAAATCAAGTTTTTCGGGTGCACCTAAAGCAAATGCAGGGTCGTGGACAAACCAATATAAAGTTTCAGTAGCACCATCCTCAAAAGCTCCAATGCACCGTGCTTGACCCGATAACGCTTGTCCATCATATTGCAAGGTGGTTAGCTGAGTATTGCCTTTGGCATTTTCAACTGACCCTACTTCAGATTGTTCAGTTGAGCCTAAACGCACATTCATTGCGTCTACGTATTCTCCGTTGGGAAGTAGCCTTTCATCAAGGCTTTTATTCATTCTTCCTAAAACAAAATTTCTCTGTATATTAGCCATACTATTACTTTAACCATTTATCCTGTCCTCTTAAATTCATTAAGAGCCTACCGGGGTGTATGTTGCTTATTCTAATTTTAGCATTGCGTAATAGTGCACTTTTTCGTTTTTTTGCTCTTGTTATAATGTATTCTTGTACCCCAAGTTTAGAATTAAGAAGAGAAAACTCAATAAATGCATAAACATACTCTTCGAAAAGTTTGTTTACAGAAATCTCACTAATGTCTCCATTCTCCATTCCATCGGATACATATTCAAGAACACATAGTTCACCTGCCATTCCGGAACTAAAGTTTATTACTCCTGCTTTTTTATTTATACTAAATGTGGGATTAGAGTTAGCAGTTTCGGTGTTCAAGCCAAACCTATCTCCTATCTCCCATCCAAAATACCAATACCCCTCATACTCCCAACCTTGATAGCCATTAAATATAGAGTTCTGATTAAGATAAATAGATTTTTTACCTCCGGTTATTCTTGCCAAATCAAGGTCAGAAAACTCAGGACTTAAAGCACTTCCATCTTGGTCAAATAAAATTCTACAGTTATTATCTTGCAGATAAGCATTAGACCAATTGGTTTGAATATTTTCTGTCAATGGATATAAGAGTCCGTTTTTAAATACCGATATCCTTACCCAATTTACATAATCTGAAGGCAAGACATATCTTAATGTATTACAAACTGCAAGTTCTAAAATTTTAATTTCCTTAAATGCGTCATAATTTAATTCTTGAATAGCACGTTTTGCGTGAAACAATATCTTATACCTTTCTTCATTATTTATCAAGCTATGATTTCCTGCATACATTAACATAAAGTTGTTAACAATATCATATAAAGAAACATATTGATATGAACCCCAATTAGCACTTTCGGGATTATTCCCATTGTTTTCGTAATATTCGTATTGTGATATATAAGCCATACTTTATTTTATTTTTCGTCTTGTTCTTCTTTTGCTTCAAGCTGACCGGCAAATTGTACTGCTGCTACCTCTCTAATTGACATACCTGCATATTGCAATATTTTTAATACCAATGTCGGCTCATCTGAAATAGTTAATTCAAAATCTTGATAATCAGGCTGAGATTGGTCAAACGATGGCTCTCCTCCAACTAAATTAATATATGTCCATTTAGGGTCATTTGGATATCTAATATATTGACATTGAACTGCTCCTATAGTATTTATACTGCTCGGAAACAATGACAAGGTTGGTTCTTCTTGCGTGTATGCCGGAAACAAAGTAGAAGGTGCAGTTAACATAGAATTGTTAAGCATTGTTATTTTGCTATGTGTTACTTTCTCAGCTTCATTCACTATCGCATCATCATATACCACATATGCTTCAGGTGTGGCTAAGAATATATCTGCATCAATACCTAATTGAGTGGCTGCTACAGACGTAACCAAAGCCGTTTGGTTGGTGACTATATTCCCTACAATATCCCCTATCTGCACTCCTGCTGCTTGAAAGTCAGTCGTGTTATCTACTAATGTAGAAGCCACTATCGCAGTATTACTTCCACTTGTTAATAAGCGAGTATATGCAAGGACTTTATTTAATAAATAATAATTGTCGTTGGTAGTTATAGGACTTGGTGTAAAAAACTTATTATTAGCCTCGTGTAATAAAAAATTAGTTACCGAAAAAATATTTATTACTTCTTCATATCCTTTGGCTATATCCGCATATCCCATTCCGGATTGTCTTGCGTTTTCTTTTTGTATTTGATAATTATACTGATAAAAATAATCTTCAAATATATCCAATTGTGCTTGTTTAGCAAACAGATTAAAATCTGCCGGAGAAATATATCCATAGTTGTTTTTATTCAATATAGACAATACTGTATTTCTTACTGAATTTATCATTGTTAAGTTCTTTAACTTTTCTCTTTACAAAGATAATCAAAAAAAAAGAGAGGATTGGAAAATCAACCCTCTCGTAATAATCCATATAAATAGACGTTGTAAATCTCTACGCTTATGAAGTAACTATTGCGCTAATTGTAATAGGGGAATCTATTACTGATGCCGTGTACGCTTGAGCATTTAATGCTACTAACGTACTATTTAGTTCGGTAATAGCTTCTTCCTTAGTAGTTGCGCCACTCAAAATAGGAGTAATAGTAACTCCGGTAGCTCCGCCTAATATTCCACTCATTATTCTACTGAACAGGATATCGTCATCCCCCACCGGCTGAATTGAGTTAGGTGACCCACCAACAAGATGAGTTGCTACATAGGCTCCTTCTTCGTAGACTTTAAATCTTATATATTTTTCCATTGTAAATGTTATTAAAAAGTTTGTTATTAAGCGGTTACAGACGCTATACTATCTACAGGCTCGCTTAATGTAGGGCATTTTGTTACTATCTGACTCCATTTGCTTTGTGCTGCAGAAATTAAAGCACTCTGCACGGCTATTGAATCATTATCATCTAAAGCAGCAGCAGATGCAATTCTGCATTTCCCACCATCATAATAATATATTGAAATCGAAGAATCTCCTCCGAGACCGCAATAGGATACCCCATCTGCTCTAACCAATCTTTGGCTGACAACTGTGGTTTCACCTACTGTTGTAGTTAATGTTACTGATAAATATTTGCTCATAATAAAAAAAATTATTTGTTAAACTTGTTACAAAGATAACAAAAAAAAAGAGAGGGATTTTACCTCCTCTCTTCACTAAAACACTTATGAAAACAACTTAGAGTTGAGAATCTAAGAACGATAATACCTCTACTCCCTCATCGGTTTTAAACCAATCACCTAAATATTCAATAGGGTCAGCACCAAATGGGATAGTTGTCATTCTTTTCTTGTTACCTTCTAAATTAAAATATACATCTTTCTTTTTATTTCTATATGCAAGTAATTTGGTATCAAATAACAATTGTACTTTAGCTTGTATTTTCAAACGAGGGTCTGATACGGTACGTAAAAACCCTTCAGGATTTCGTTTAGCAAATACTAACACATCTCTTTTTAATTCTGCAGTAGTCATTGTAGTTACATCACGAGTAAAAATAACCCTGCCTAAATTTTCAAGTTGTTCTATACTCATTTTTTTAACTTCTACTAATGCATCTACCTCTCTATTCATTACCTCCAATTCCTGTTGTGCATCTTTCTGAAGATTTACTTCTTCAAATTTTTTACCATTTAAAGGATGAAAATGCAAAAACTCTTGTAATACAGGGTTTGTACGTGGAACTCTTAACATTCCATCTTCAAAAATAATTGGAGACACAAGAACATTTCCATCTTGCTCATCTTCAAAAGGAGACTTTTGATTACTTGAATAACGCAAACTTCTGTTTACACCCTTGTCTTCATCAAAATAAAGCAATGGTTTGGTACTACTGTTTCTTGAGGGAATAATACAAGACAGAGGTGTCTTGTTTCTTGTTAGCTTATAAATCCTATCTTTTAATTCTAATTTCATTTTAATTCAATTTAATTTTTAAAAAATAAAAAGGGGGAGTGTCTTTAAAGACACCCCCTCTTTTCTTACCTATTACAGATTAGTCTTCAAACAGTACGAAGTTGTTTGCACCCATTGTACATACACATCTTTCTGATAAGAAGTGAACCTCCATAGCATCTAAGCTACTTGTAGCTGCACCACCTGCAGAACCTGTTATCCAAGTCTTGTATCTTCGGTCTTCAGTTTCAGAAGCTCTATATCTTACGTGAAGATAAGGTCTCTTAGCATTCTTACCTAATACTTGGTCATATACAGACGTTGAACCTGCAGGAACCAATAGACCATTGATATGACCTGAATTTACCCCCGTAGCGTTTGAACCTCGCATTGTTGGGTCATTCAAGTATTTCCAATCAGTCTTGTAGAAATCGTACCCTCTTCGGAATCCTGAGAATCCTAAGTTAAGTGCCATTTCTTCATCATTGTCAAATAAACCATATGAAGTACCACCTACTCCGTAAGAGTTTTGTGCTGCTAACATATCATCTATTGCAAATCCAAAGCCTCTATCAACAAATAATACGTTTTCTTCGATAGCTCCTTGAGCATCAAGTCTTCCGATTATTGTATCAAAGTCTGCAAGAGCATTAGGGATACCGCCTGTCCACAAGTTACCTCTATCACCAACGGTATGGAAGATTCCTTCAGAACCTTTGTTACCATAAGTAGGGTTAAGTAGTGGAGTAACAACACCTGACAATGCTTCTGCCGGAACTGCTTCAACCATTGCAGTCTCAAGATAGTCGTCAAAACGTAATCTTGTTTCGTGCTCTGATTTCATATACCAAAGATATCCTGCAGCACCATTTTCAGTCGTTACTTCAACCCAACCAATTTGAGCCATATCAGAACCTGAAACTGCATATCTGTCTTTAATAATAATAGGAGAGTTCTCAAAGATGAAATCATCTGATTCAAGAGACCCTTCCATTCCTGTTGTTCCTTTTCTAAATTCAGAACCATAAATCCAAACTGTAGCATCTGCATTACCTACACCTGTACCTGCAGTTACTAATCCACCTGCTTCATAAAAAGCAACTGTAAATTGAATTGGAGAAACAGTTAAGTCAACATTAGTAATGATACCTTTGTTTTCTCCTGTGCCGCCATTTTGACTTACAATTACAGTTTGACCTTCTCTTAAGGCAATACCGCCTTGTGCTGAGAATGGGTCTTGACCTGTAGTAGGTTGTCCAACCGGAGCAGCAGGGTCATTAACTTGGAAAACTGCTTCGTCAGCAGCCAAAGCTGCAGCAGTACCGCATTGAGTATACTTAACGTGCAGCCTGCCTTGCTCTGCCCATTTTACTAAATCTGAGTTAGAAGGTAACTCTGCACCTACTAACCTTAAAAAAGAACCTATTGTTCTGTTGCCATATCTTTCAAATTCCTTCTCATATGTATCAGGTAGATACTGATTAAGAAAATCAAAGTTGGTAATATAGTTTGTTGCCAACGGCACCTGTTGTGCTGATGGCTGAAGGTCAAAACCGGGACCTGAAAAAGCTCCTGCCATTTTTTTTCTATTTTTTAGTTATTATTTTTTTTACTTTTAATTGTTAAGCCTTTACCCGATGAAGGGTTCATAGCTCTAATTTGCAATCCATCCTTTCGAGCTACTTCCGGTGCTCTGCGTTGTTCCATATCAACATTTTTCATTTTTTTCGTCACATCTTCGGTAGCATCTGATTTGCCTTGCTCATAAAAGAACGTAGCAAACTTATCAGGATTCATTGCGATAGCTAATGCTTTATGATAACCGTCAGCATCATTAATTAAGCCTGTCTTTTCATCTATAAACTTGCCTACAAAGGCAGAAGAATCCATTTGAGCTTCTTTTAATTTGCTTCCTTCACCCGGACTAAAAGTTAAAGTAGTATCTCCAATTTCGAAATCAAAACCTTTGAAGTCTTGAAATACATTGTTGGTTTTATTAACAAACCAATCTCTTTTTCTTTTTATTTCCTCTTGGTTGTTTTCAGCGTTAGCTAAATATTGCTTATAACCATCAAGTTCTTTTTGGTCCGCCTCAGAAATACCACTTCCACTTGACTCAAGAGGTTGTTTATACATTTCTTTTTGTTCCGTAAAAAACTTTTTAGCTTTCGCAATAGCTTTTTTCTTTGCCAACTTAATTTTCTTTATATCCTTTTCTTCGTCAAGGGCTTCATCAAATCTGTAATCATCCATTAGGACATCTACATCTTCTAAATCTGTAGCCTCACCACTCGAAACAAGATACTCCGATAATAGTTGGTCTTCTTGCATAGAAGAAAAATCTCTGTTTAGTTTTACGTAATCTTCGATTCCCCTTCCTGTTTTTTTCTTATACTCAAAATATCCTTTAACATCTTCAGGTAGGTCTTCAGTTTCTTCACGATGTGAAAACATATCGTCTACCGATGTGAACTCTTTTGAGTATCTATTTTTAATAAATGAAAGAACGTCTTCCTCGTTTAACTCTGAGGATTGAGTTTCTTTAATCTCTTCCTTAACAGGCTCTTCTTTTAAAGATTCTGTATTATTTCCTGCTGCCTCTATTTTAGATGTATCTATATTAGCTACAGTTGGTTCATTATTTTCTACTTTTTCAAGTAGTGCTTTTTCTGTTTCTTGTACAGATTTTTCTTCAATTCCGTCTACTGCTTTGACTTTAATTTCCATTAGATTAGATTTTTTACAAAGTTAATAAATATTTTCTTAATAAAATTTAACACTTCCATCTACGTCTTGCTTGTCTTATTCTTGAGTTAGGATTGTTTTGTGTTTTGGCACTACTTCTTTTTAATTGCCCTAAACTTCTTGCACAATAAGACTTTCTTCGTTTAGCATCCTTACTGCCTTTTTTTACTTCTCCTGTAACGGCAGTTTTTAGTTTAGAACCCGGATTTGCTTTTCTATAAGCAGCAACACCCTTTTTGGTCATTCCTGCTCCTTTTTTAGTAGGTCGGTAATTACCGCCCTTACCTACTGTCTTTCCTATAGACTTTGCTTTAGTCCTTCCTTTTGTTGCCATTATCTTGGAGAAAATTCTGCCAAATCAAAACCGTCTAAACTGTCTTCATTAGATTCAAAATTCTGAGGAGGTAAGTTGTTTTTACGCTGATTAATTAATTTAGACTGTTGAGAATTTTGTTGACTAATGCGTTTTCCTTTTGCGCCTTCTCTTTCGGTCTCTCTCTCTTGAAGAGCTTTCTCTGAAATATCTCTTAATTGTTGATTATAGTCAAATTCTTCTGCCATTAATCCGCTTTTCAGTTGTGCTTCATTATTCATCTTCTCAATCTCAAATGCTATCTCTGCTTTCTTTAACTGCATTTTTCCTTGCATCTCTGCTTGGAGCTTTTGCATTGCGACTTGTGAAGCCATTTCTTGAGACTTTAGATTTTGTTGTGCAACCATAGCTTGTTTTTGCATTGCCATTTTTTCATCTTGGTCTTGCTTTTGTTTACGTTTTACTTTTAACAACTGATTAGCAAGTTTAAGATTTTTTATTTCTCTTATATCAATAGCGTCTTCTAAATTAATATCATTTTTAGATAAAGCCATTTGAATATTTGCTTCAAGCATAGCTTTTTCTTCTTCATCAGGAGAAATTTCTATAAATATTCCAAAATCATATATGTACAAATCCGAAATATCATTTAAAATAGATACATTGTATTTTCCAATTTTATTAGCAAAGTCATCTTTAAAGTCGGCATACTCTAAAATATCTGCTACTCTATAGGTAAGTGCCTCTGCAATACTTCTAAACAGATACAAACTTGCATCAAGGATATGACGAGTAGCGGTATTAGAATTTAATGCTGCTAATTTTTGTAATCCAACTAATGAGTTAGGGTCAGGTGTGCTGCCGTCTCGTGCTTCGTTAAGTCCTGTTACTGTTCTAATCATATTTAAATAGTGATTATAGTTAGTAATAAGCATTTGAGTTTTGGATGCTCCTGAATTAGAAGTAAGTTGTTGAATGGGAACTTTAGCTTGATTATAATCCCCATCTTGCGTATAGCTCCTTCCTACTACACTACCTGTTTGGAAATACATCCTAAGAGCATCTTCAGGGTTATAGGCATTTCCTGTTCCTAAATCTACTTCATTAAGACCATCAGCATCAATATAAACACCATCAGGGACTACTCTTGAAATAACTTGTTGTAGTTTTAAATGAGTTAGTTGAATTAAATCAGCAAACGGAATCATTCTCCTTACAAGAGATTCAAGTACCCCTTTATACATTCGAGGTGCACAAGCTACATAGTTAGGCAAAGCGTGCTGACTTGCTGACTTAGGTCTTACCATATTTTTAGCAAGTTCCCATTTTAATACAATATTAGTACCCATCACCATTACCCCATCATACCATACATCAATGGTTTTTTCAAACTTTTCAAACTTACCATCCTCCATCATTTCTAAAGGGGGATTAAATTGGTCGTCTTTTTCTATTACTTTACTTCCACCTGACTCCATTATCTTTTTCTTATAAACCATTGTTTTAGTGGTTTTATAATTAAAATACAATAAAGTGCAGGTATCCCTGTAAAATATGTCGTTTTGATAAAACTGTGCTACATTATAATAATCAAACCACGTTTGACTATATTGTGAAATCTTTTCTAAATCGTCATTTGTTAATGTAGGGTCAATTTTTTTACACTCAATAATTGGAATAGTTTTTACTTCACCCCAATAAAAACAATCTTTGAAATAAGGGTCTTCAGTATAACTGTACACCATATTTGCAGGGTCTACATATTCCACCTGTACTCCTGAGCCTTTTAAAAACTCGTGTTTAGCCACTCCAATTCCTAAAACCGTCATATCATAGTCTACTCTTTTACGAACATCTATATAGTGGTTTTCTGCAAGTATAGTATTAATAGCTTCCTCTTCTGCAATCTCTATAGCAGGTTTATACTTTAACTGCATATATAATGATAACTCTTCATCATTTTCCGGAAGTTCATCAGGAGGAACAACAAAAGGGTCAACACCGGTTTTTTGTTGAATAATTTGCAAGGTCGGCTTGGCAGCCATTTGACCTGTTATCATATCTTGATATTTAGAACGTTTAGCTTGAGACATTGCATCTTGTGCATATGCCTTTACTTTAAACATTCTATCCGACATTCCATTTACAACAATGTCTACAAATTTGGGAATAACAGGAACAGGAGTCCAATCTAAATTTAGATAAGACAAATCTCCATCAATTGCTAACTCGTTTTTATATTTAGCTATAGATTGTTCGCCTCTTGCGTATAAGCGTAACCGATGGAAGTCTCTCCATTGACTGTAAAATCTGCATCCATTCCCATCTTTGCGAAACCACTCATATTGAATAGCTTGTCCAATCTGCAGTCCATATTCGTCAGTTGCTTTTTCGGCATCCGAAACAAATTGGCTTGGGAATCCTGCAGATGAAATATTTAGGTTAACCTCTTTCATCTAATTATTTGACTTGTTGTGCCATCATTACTATACCGTGCAAAGTTAATCATAATTCTTGACTCTTTTTTATCAGGTTGATATAAATGCCTTTGACAAGCCATTATAGCTAATCCTGAGCTAATAGATGCATCAAATTTAGTTCGGTTAGAAATGTCAAACTTTGCCCAATCTTCTAAGGTTCGAGTAAAAGGCATACTTCCCATTTCTTCGTCTTCATTATTTGTTATTCCTATAAACTTTTCAATATATGACTCAATAGCGGAAGCGTGAGATTGTTTTATGTCTTCACTTGAATTAGGTATACCTCCCAACTCTTTCTCCGTTTTAGATAGCTTGGTAAATATTTTATCCGGTCTATTCATACAATACCCCCTGTATCCTCTATTTTTAAAATGATATAACAAACGAGGTTTGTTGTTTTCTATAAGTATAGGCATTCCATAAAACACACAAGCCATTAATACATCTTCAAAAAATATTTCAGCAGTTTGAGGTCGAGCTATGTATTCTAAAAAAAACTCATTACTTGGAGCTTCTTCCATACTAAACTTAGTCAGTCCGTGTAACGACCCATTAGAACCTACTCCTCCGACTGTACCGCTTATATCATAAGAGTCACATCCAAAAGCACCAATATGTTCATTGCCGGGATGTTTAGTTCCAAGCTTAGTATATTGATGGTTTTGAATACCTTTATTAGGCACCCAAGAAATGTAAAACCTTCCTCTTTGGTCCGGTGAAAATATTACTTTACTATCTTTCACTCCGTCTTTCCATTGAAATGAGCCACGAGTAATATGTTGTTCAGTAATAACCGAATCATTATAATCAATCTGTTGATATATTCGAGTGAGGTTAAATAATGACTGCCGGCTTTCATCCCTAAAAGCGTGAGACTCACTACGAGGGAACTGCCGATAGTACTCATTTAAAGCATCCGGGTCATTCTTTAATGACTCTACTTCATTCTCCCAATAATTTAAAGCACTTTGATAGATATAATCTCCGTTAATACCTTCTACTTCTTCTTCACCAATAGTAAGAACAGGCATTCCATAACGGTCTATAAATCCCTCCATATTCCATTCCATAGGAATAAATAAACTGTATAGTCCACTTTTGGTTTGTCCATTCTTATTTCTTTTAAGAACATCTGAATCATAAAATAATTGTTTGAAGTTTCCACCACCTTTGCTTAATGCATTAGAAGTTGACCCCATCATACATTTTCCAATTATCTTACTACCTAACCTAAGACAAGTTTTGGTTACTCGCCAATTATTTAGTATATTGTTGGGTTTTATCCATTTCCCGCTTTCATCGTGAGCTAATAATAAAAGTTTTTCTCCATCATAAGAGTTGTCATCTGTATTTTTCCAATCTATTGTAGTGTCCAATCCTTCAATCATTTCCTCGTCTATATCATACATATTGTTTTTAGTAATCTTAGATGCAGGAACTCGATAAGATAATTCAGTTTTAGGTTTATCCATTCCATCCATAATAGGTTTGAAAAAGAATGGTAGCCTATTGTTTATAGGGACTACTTTATCAGTAAACATTTTTTTAGCATCACTACCTGTCTTAGATAAAATGCCAATACGGGAATCTTTAGCAAGTGTTGCAGTATTTACACATTCGGAAGATGACATAAAAGAAAATCCGGAACGTCTAATTTTTAAATATATCATCCCAAAACTTCTTGAATCCGCTTTGCAGGCTTCCCAAAATATAAATAACAACCTATTAGCTTCTCTAAATTCCGGATATCCTACATCAATATTGGTCCATTGCAAATACATATAATGAGCACCTGTTATGTAAGTAGGAATACCATTATTCATAAACCAAAAGCCGTACTCTCTATTATCAAATTCTGTTTCTATATACTCTACCCATCTGCTTTTAAATTGAGAAGCCATTTCATTCCAATGAAATATAGATTGAATTTTTAATAATTGTTTAGGCAACTCTTTTCTTTCCCAATATTGTTTAGATTTATCGAAGTGTCTTTGAAGACACTCTTTTGGAGCTTTAGGTAACGCAATAGTTAAGCCGCTTATTGTTATAATGTCTCCTATTTCACCGGACTTAGATATAACTATTACATCATACTTAAGATTATACCCATATTTCCACGACCTATTACGATTTTTATTAGTAATAATCTGTTTAGGGATATAGTCTTTTATAACCTTATATAGTTTTTTATTTTGACTTTCGTTCAGCAAATCCTTGTTTGGTATCTATTTTATTATTAGTATTAGTCCCCTCAATGGCTTCTCTTTCTTCCTCAAGTCTTTTTAAAATTTCAAACGCATCAAATATAGCAAGCTTTTTAGTAGCTGCAGCATTCTTTAATCTATCTGCTGCTAAATCATCTTCAGGGTCCGGCTTGATAATTTTTTCTTTCGCAACTTTTATAAGCTGCTCTACGGCTTGATGACCTGCTTCAATTATTCTTAACTTTATATCTTTAATCATAATATTCTTTTGTATATGTATTATGTCCTCAATTAGTTACCGTATCGTCTGTTTTTTTAAAAACATTACCTGCACCATTCTTGCATTTGTTCCCTTTCCAAAATTTTCTTTTAAATTTCTTGAGTGTTTATAAAAAGAGTCAAAAATAAATACGCTATTAAACTGTGCTTTGTGAATTAAAATAGGAACTTCATTGTCATCATAAAGAGTAGTTCCATACCCTTCGGGATATTCCTCGTTTAAATAAAGAATTAAAGTTTTATCTCCGTGCATTTCATCAGTATGAATGAAATTAGGCTCTTCTTGCTCTGACGATGATTTTCTTACAAAGTTCATTACTATTTCATACTCCGGCATAAAATTGCTAACTAAAGAATACAGAGCATCCTCTCCCCTCTCTTGTATTCCTTTAAATATTCCGTTTTCTGCTTGGACATCTTCAAACTTCCCGGTTTTGATACTTTCAACGTATTCTTCCACTTCGGGCAATACGTTATGGTATAGCATTGGTATCATAGAATTAAAGTTATGGAGTGGTCGTACATTCGCCACAAAATTTGATTATCTATTTTAAATTCATATTCTTGGTCGGGTTTATAGGTAACCACATCACCCTCCTTTACTCCCTTTTTCTTTAAGTCATCATTTACAATAACCATCTTACCCATTAAGGGTTCTTTAGTGAATGGTTTAAAAATATAGCTTTCGGTAGGAGGGATAGGTTTTAAAAAACAGTAGCGGTCATAGCCATACCACTTGTTATTTTTTTGATACGCAAAAAATTGGTCGAGGTCTACAAAGAATATATCTTCTTTTAAGAAGCTTCTCCCGCTTTTTCTTCTGCCATACATATCGTTATAAAACTTAAATACGTTATGATGTACAAGTAGTATGTCTCCTTTGGAAATTGGACCGTCATAGTTTAAGGGAGTTTCAATAACTTCGGCTTGTCTGTTACTATAAGCTGCATCTTCTTCTGATGTGCTCGTAATAAAGTCTATGTTTCCGATTTTTTTTATATTATCATATCTCCTTCCACCAACCGGTTTTACTATAAACTGATAGAGTGATTTCATATTTTATTTCACGAGCCACATCCCACACAATCTATATAAGTAGTATTAGGTTTGACTCCATTTAATTTCATTTGAATATTATGAATCTTATCTGCTAATTCCAATTGTTTATCAAAAGATAAGTTTTCTTGATTTCTTTGGGTTTCGTAAATTTCAAGAGTTTCTTCTAACTCTCTTCGTGTAGTGTCTAACATACTTAAAAGTTTATATTGTACTCAATAGATACAGGCATAGGAGAGTTAAACTCTTTCCAACATACTATAACGTCAGTTCCCTTTTCTTCTATAAAAATTTTGATAGAGTTAGAATCACTATAATGTTTAATTAAATGAATAGTATAACTGCCTCCCAATACAGGCTGACCAACAATATAATGCATAGCACCTGACTTATAATCAGGACCAATTGAAATTTTCCTAATATCCATTTAATTAAATTTACGATTTCCTATAAGGTGTTTTTATTGTTTCACCATTACAATTCCTGCTACCCCTAAAGAATGACCTGCAGTAGTTTGCCAAAGCTGACCTGCCACAACTCCTGCTGCACCTGCTGCTGCATCGGATGCATAAGCATTTAAAGAAACAGTAGCAGTAGACAACATAGCTACGATGCTTTCAATAGTATAGTTTTTAGTTATATTAGAATCATTTACGTCTGTTCCTATAACTTTATCATCCAACTGAGGAGTTGCATCAATAGTATATGTGGATATTTTAGCCATTTTCTTGTGGTTTGTTTTTCGTCACCTCTCCTGATTGTAAATTAATTACAGAATCAGCTCCATATTTTTTTATTAGGTTCTGCTCTTCTTGAGCAAATTTTGCTCTTATAACATTTACTTCTTGCATTAAACCGCCTTGTACGATAACGGCATCTCCAAGTAGTACTTTTTTTTCTACAAACTCTTTATTTAAGTCTGTAAGGCTTTGTAATTCTTCTTTATTAAGTTTCATTTTATTAGATTTATGTTTCTACAAAGTTACAAATTATTTTTGTTTAATCTTTTCAAACGACCTTCCACCAAAATATGCTGAAATTACGGTAATTAAAGTGAGCTGCAACAAGTCTACCCAATTTGCTTTTACTTCAAACCTTATAATTCCTGCATCTACAAAGATTAAAAGAACCGTACTTAGTACAAGAAAAATTAATACTAAGGGTCTTACATTTTTACTCAACCACGAATCACTTGTGGTGTCTGCCTTCCATCTTTCTGTAATGTTTTTTTGCATTTCAGTTTCCGCTTCAATAAAAATTTCTGTCAACTCTTTTTCAAATTGAGCTTTCTCATCTTTAGTTTGAACAAACTTATCAACGACACCGCCAATACTGTCTACAATACCGCCTCCGGCTTTACCAAATAGTTTTCCAAATATTTCTTTCATAAGCATTGATATTCTTCCGTTGCATCATAACTTGGACACGCTTTAGGTGCAAAGTCTCGGTGTCCGTGAATGGTTGCCTCCGGATAAATTAATTTTAAAGTTTTTAATAAGCTTAATAAACTTTCAGTTTGAGCACTTGTTCGTGTGTCCTTTGGAGTCCTTCCATCTTGTTCTACTCCCCCAATATAACATACACCAATTGAACTACAGTTTGCTCCTCGTGTATGTGCACCACATTTATTTATCATTCTTCCTGTCTCAATAGTTCCATCTATTAATACACAAAAATGATATCCTATACCTTTCCATCCTTTTGCTTTATGCCATCTGTCAATGACTTCCGCATTAATTGAATCATCACCTTCTCTCGTAGCAGAGCAATGAATAATTATTTTATCTACTTGTTTCATTTTTCTTTTGTCTTTATTAAATTAATCTCTTTTTGAATATGATGGATTGAATTTTTAGGCAACTTAAATCGTATATCACTTTGTATTTTTAGAACTCGTTTGTTATTATGATATAAAATTAAAGTAGGAAGAAAAGTTATGTTTTCTTTAATAAATAAATCTGTTTCTTCTGAGAGGTAAATAGTAGAGATGTGTGCTCCATCTATTTTTTTTAACTCTTTAGGGGATAATTCTGCGTGACATAAAAATTTGGCAGAAAATTGAACTACACTAATTTCCTCGTTGTATTGAGCTTTTAATGCAAATGGTAGTAAAAGAATAATATATAACCATTTTTTCATTGCCTGCGACTTATCTGATAAAGTCTTTCATCCATTTTGTTAAGGTGCTCTTTTATTTCACCTACATCCCCTTTTACTGTTTCTACGTCAAGTTGGATTTGTTCAATCGTTGCCCTAATCAATTGGTCTTTATAATCAAATTCAATTTTTTGAACTTCGGGTTTTGGTTCCTCCATTGCAGTTGCAATGTCTGCTTGAAGGGTAAAATAAATACCGAGAAGGCTTGTTAAGCCTATAGCGGCTGCAATTATTTCTTTTACGGTTAAACTAAATCTGCTGCTCGTAGTTAATTGTTTCTCTTTTTCCATCATCTGAAATTACCTCATAAATTACTATAACATTTTCTATACCTAAAGTGGTGTCTAAAGTAAATTTCATTTCATTCTTTTTCTTAACTATTCAATCGGTGTTTGCCAAGCAGATGTATCCATCAATACAACCGCTTGAGAATGTGTTAATAATGCGCTTTTGTATTCTGAGGAAATAGCCTCAATGCTTGATGGAGTTGCACCATCCCATTTTACAATGAACAATGTACCATCAAGAGAATATTTAAGCGTGTCTTTTGCTTCATTTACCTGATTAAAATCCACTAAATCAACTTGACTTGTGGATATTGTTATATATGTTAAGTGGTGTGCCATTATGGTACGTCTGTTGTTCTATCTGCTTCATCCATATTTTGTGAAATCGCAGTATAGCTATTCTCGGATTGGTCGGGTAAGGTCCAAAATGTACCCCATACCCCATCTTCTCCCATCCGTGTCCAACTATGTAATCCGCTTTCCCCACTTAAATCAATTGGCTTTGATGTTGCGCTATCCCTTACATCATCAGGCAATTTGACCGCTGACCAAGTAGAAACCTCATCTAAATGACCTCCCCAATTCCAATTCGTGCCCGCACTTGCAATTGCTCCAATCCAACTCGTAACTGCTGCCGTTCTAATTCCCGTACTTCCCGCAGTACCGCTTACTACATTTACACCATCTACCCA
>TARA_R110002012_G_scaffold320774_1_pt1 | contig 23497 bp, 37 predicted proteins | sample TARA_R110002012 | Tara Oceans TARA_R110002012 (sample SAMEA4396515) | marine metagenome | biome: Westerlies Biome; feature: [DCM] deep chlorophyll maximum layer (ENVO:01000326); material: water (ENVO:00002006), including particulate matter (ENVO:01000060) such as... | depth 40 m | reverse complement strand
ACTTAGATAATAAATCACCTACTGGCGACCAGTTCGTAACTAGAGCAATGGGTCTATTAAATGATGATATGTTAATTACTAGAGTTTCAACAATCAAAGGTTACTTGGGTGATGTTCATGAAAAAGGACAAATCGAGTGTAGAATTCCAGACCGAACATTTAGGGCTAGAGAAGTTTAAGTACCATCACTACAAGGAATGGACAGACCAAACAAATTCGCTGTGCTACGGCTCAGAGAAATAAAACGGTCATCTTCGGGTGACAAAAATGAAATGCGATGAATGTAATGTAGATGTTGTAAGAAACGATATTCATTATGAATGTCCCGAATGTGGATTAGTTTGTAGTGATATATTAGAGAATGAAGTAATGTTAAAAGATAGGCATAAAGATAATAACAATTTGGGGAGCATCATTGGAAAAGAGAAGGGGTCGTATAAATTGCGAAGGCTTGCTGTAACTAGTAGAATGTCGTCAGAAGAACGGACGATGAAAAAAGCCCAGTTTTATTGCAATACATCCGCTTCTGAATTTTCAATGTGTGAAGCCTCTAAGTTAACTGTTAAAGAGTATTATAATAAGTTAAAAAGAAAAGGAGTCTTTACTACTAAAATGGGATTAGAAGAAAGAACTGCCGCATTAACTTATTTAGTATTAAGGGAGTATAACTATAGTTATACGTTATTAGAAGTATCTAAGAGATTAGAAATACCATCAAAGAGAGTGAGTAAACTTTCAAGATTATTTGCCCGCACCCTATCAAAAAGTTATGTTTTTTCAACAAGTAATATCAACTCATTAGTTGAGAAGTTTTGTTTAAAATTAGATAAGAGTAGAAAATTTATGTATGATTGTGTGCATCTATATAATTATTTAGAAACTATAGATTCACATTATCCTACTTCTTCTTATTTGGCGGGAATAATATATTTTGTTGAAACAACTCAACCAACAAAAATTACAACACAAAAAGAAATAGCAGAAGCCTTTGGTATTAAAGAGGCTAAAACAGTTAGAAATAACTACAAAAATATAATGTCTAAATTACATATTAAAAGTACATTTGGATTAACAGTAGAGGATATAATAGAGGGAATAAGATGGCAAGACCGAGAAGTATAAAAGAAGTAGAATATGAGATTTTAAAATATATAATGTATAATGAATATGGGACGTTTGAAGGATTAACAGATTTGTTCAAAAGTTTAGGCGCTGTATGTAATGATAGAGGGCATCTAATAAAACCTGAGAATGATAAAGTAAAAGATAAAGCATTACAGAAAAGAATCATTACTGCTAGAAAAGTAGTAAAGAATGTTTTAGGTAATATGATTGATAGTAGAATTAAATATTTAACAGAAGAACATATAGATTATGGAATAGAAAATTATAAAGAGATAGGTGAATAAAATGAAAAGAAAAATAATGATAATAGGAACTGGAGGAATTGGGAGTTTTCTAATCCCTCTTTTAGATAAAACAGGACTGTATAAGATAACGGCTTTCGACCCCGATATTGTCGAAACTAAGAATATAACTTATCAGAACTATGAGAAAAGCGAAGTGGAAGATAAGAAAGTTTATGCTATGAAAGACCGCTACAAATCAGTAGTTAAAGCAGAACCATATTTAGTATTGACACAAAGACAAATTGACGGATATGATTTAGTAATTTGTTGTGCTGATAATTTAGATGTAAGAAGGTTACTTTATAGGTCATCAGTGCAATGGTTAGACTTGAGGGCGCAAGCAAGGAATGGGGCTTTGATTAGTTATAAGACTCCAAAGAATATGTTTGATACAGTTTTAACTGGACCCGATGGAAGTTTTTCATGCCAAGGAGATAGTTGGGAAGGAGATAGAAGTGGAATACATTTTACTCATGTAGCAATAGCAGGTATGGCGGCAGAATGGATGCAAAGATGGTTTGTAGATAATGATGATGTTTGTGATTATAAGGTTGTGAATATATGATAGTATTAAATGGAAATTGGAAAGAAGAAATTACAGAAGCATTCGAAGATGCTGAGGCACTTAAAACTATATTTCAAAAACCGAATGATAAGGCAGTTTACAAGAGATGCTCTTTCCTTGAAAAAATATGGGAAATGAGTATGGAAGCATTCGATTCACCAAGAGAAGTTCAAGTTGTAATTGATAGTAATAATAGATTGTTCATTAGTTTTGGAACTTTTTCTTTCGTATCATTTACTGAAGACCCAGTTGGGATGAAGTTACCAGTTAAGTGCTGGATTCACACTCATCCATTTGGTAAGGCTTACTTTAGTGGAACAGATATGACTACAATTAATACATGGAAAACTAGAATGCTTAGTGCAATCGTATTAGGAGATAATGAACATCAAACTTGGTTTAAGAATGTAGACTATATGGAACATCATAGTTACCAAAGAACTGAGTATATAAAATTAAAAGAATTAAAGGAGGAAGAATAAATGAAATTAGAAGCGATAGGAGATTATGTAGTACTAGAGGAAGCATCATCCCAAATGGGTTCATTCACGATGACTGAAACTCATAAAGGGAAGGTTATTTCTGTAGGCGGAACAGTAGAAGAAAATATAAATGTTGGTGATGAGATATATTACCAACCAAATAAATTAATTAAACTCGGTGATTACTTTGCGGTACATCGAGTAAATATATGTTGTAAGGTGATAGAATGATAGTGATAGGAGATGAAGCAAGAGATAAAATGTTGAAAGGAATTAATTTAGTTGCAGATGCAGTTAAACCAACTTTAGGACCAATGGCTAAGACCGTTGTTCTGAAAGAAAGAGGTAGACCCATCATCGTAAATGATGGTGTGACAGTTGCTAAAGCAGTTCATCATGAAGATGAGTTTGTAGATATGGGTGCTAAATTATTAATAGAAGTTGCGACACAAGCACAAAATTTAGCAGGTGATGGAACAACTACAGCATGTGTTTTAGCACAAGCATTTTGCGAAAGAGGAATGAATTTAATTAAAGAAGGGGCTAACCCTGTTGATGTTTCTAATGACTTAAAATTACAAGTTGATGAAATATCTCAGTCACTCCTGAAAACCGCAAAACCAATATCAGATTTTAATGATATAGTTAATGTGGCATCAATAGCCGCTAACAATGATAAAGAAATAGGCGGTCTAATTGCTAAAGCAATAGATACTGTGGGTAAAAGTGGTGTAGTAACTGTATCAGAATCTCAAGACATGAATACAACCGTTGAAGTTGTAAGTGGATTAGAGATTGAAAGAGGTTATAGACACCATCATTTTACTACGGATAAAGAAAAGAATCAAACGGTTATGGAGAACCCACTTATTTTAGTATCTAATTTACAAATAGTTAGATTTCAAGAGATGGTTCCATTACTAGAAAAGGTAGCAGAAACTAAAAGGCCATTAGTATTAATTTCAAGACAACTTGAAGAACACGCTATGGCTAACTTAGTTGTTAATGTTATGAATGGTATAGTGAAAGCATGTCCTATCGAATCACCTGATTACGGTCACGTTTCAGATTCCCTATTAGAAGACATAGCGATAGTAACTGGTGCTAAGTTTATAGATTATCATGCTACTCATAAATTAGAAGATGTAGAAATTGATGATTTAGGTTCAGCAGAAAAGGTTACTATAGGAGAAAGTAAAACTATTATTGTTAATGGTGCTGGCCCTAAAGAAAAGGTAGAAGAAAGAGCAAAAATGATTGAAGGTCATTATGAAGGAGCCAAGAATGATTTCCAATTAGATAAGATGAAGACTAGAGTTGCCAAACTATTAGGTGGGGTAGCAGTACTAAAAATCGGTGCTTCTTCAGAAATAGAAATGAGAGATACAATGGAAAGAGTGGATGATGCTCTTAATGCTACTAGAGCCGCAATGGATTTAGGAGTAATAGAAGGTGGTGGTTTTACATTAGCCAATATGAAGGATAGCGGACAATACCGACATTCGTTCTTTGGATGTTTGAATAAACCTTATTATCAGATATTAGCAAATGCAGGGATTACAACAGATGTTGTTATGCCTTTAAATGCTAAGACGGGAGAACAAGTTAACTTATTAGAAGAAGGTATCATTGACCCAGTTAAAGTTACACTATCATCATTGAATAGTGCATCTAGTGTTGCGGCATTGGTATTAACATCAGAAGTATTAGTGGGTGAATTAGATGAATAATGAAGAAGATGTAGTAATTCATTTAACACAATGTTGTGGTTCAACTGTTTTTATTTATACTGATTATAGAGAAGATGGGGAATTATTAATTCCTCTATGTTTCAATTGCAAACAACAAGTAACATTAGAAGGAGGTAAATTAGATGATATGCATAGTTAAAGATTGCATGGAGTTTACACATAGAGGATTTAGAAAATGTTTAGAATGTTTAAAAGGAAATACACCAGATAAAAGGAGGAATAAAAATGAAGAAGAATGAAGAAGAAATATGTTGCGGTAATTTTTATTGTAGACCGTCATGCCCTATAGGGGGAGTAAAAAATGAAGAAGAATAAAGATAAATTAGTTTACCCAACATTAGCAATACAATTGTCTAATGATATGGGATTACCATATGATATGCCCGATGATTGGTTAGAAACCTGTATGCACATCGGCGCTATGATAAATGCGAAATATAACTGTGGACTAAACGTAACTTATGGTTTAGTAACAGAAGATTTAATGAAACAAATAGAGGTTGAAGTAAATGAAAACGAACAATAAAGAAGAAAAGAAAGAAGAAAAACTAAAGATAACTTTAGAGAAAGGCGAAGATGATTTAACTAAACAACAAAGATGTCTTGAGTTTATTATGAGTATGCGAGGCCAATTAATTATTGGTCAAGCGCTTGCTAATTCTATTAAAGCAATGGAAACAAGATTGCCCGAAATGTGGCAAGAGCCTTCCAATGTTAAAGATATGAAATATATCTTAAAGAATTTTGGAATAGCAAAAGCGTTAACTGATACTAAAAATAAAGACACTAAATATTATGTTAAAAGAAATAAAGAAGTTATTGCTGAATATGATGATGCTATCTATAATAGTTTAATGGTTAAAGAAATTGCGGAAAAGATGCATTCAGTTGACCCGACTAGTTATTATTCAGCGAGTGTTGAAGTAACATTTAGCCCAGTACTAATTGATGGTGGAAGTAAAGAACCACAAGAGATAGGAATATGGTCTTCTGATTTAGTGACAACTGATGATGAATTTAATTTTTGAGGTGATAAAATGACAAAGAAAGTACATTATAGAGATGGAGGAGAATTACTAGGAAGAATACCTAGAGATTCTAAACAAGAATTTAAAATAGTAAAGGGAGTTTATTGGAATATAGAATCAATTGATATTAGATTATATAAAGATGATAAGGCAACTCCAACAGGAATAAGATTAAACTTAGAAGAAATAAAAGTATTACAAGAAATATTAGAGAAGGTGAAACAATGGGAATAGAAAAATATAACGAAGAAGAATTTAATGATTGGTGCGAAGCACATACAGAATGGATGAGAAAGAATTTACCAGTACAAATGGTAGAGTCTTTTGAGAATGAACTAGAGTCTTTAATCTCGATTAAAGATAAACATGGGTTTATGCTCTTTCATCTATTACATATGTCTACACTAAATAAAGATGATAATTACACTTACTGGGAGGAAGCACAAAACGTATGGAATCTAGCATTGCCTATGGTTCAAGCGTTTAACACGATGATGATGGGTATGGCTAATAGAGCGGGTGATGAAAAGACATTACACGCTATTGGTCTATCTAATGCATTAATGTTACAAATGTTTTCTACACCAGTCGGTGAAGAAGAATGAGTGTTAAATTAGAAGATGGTACACTAAGGCGAAGAAGTAGACATACAAGAATTGCTAAATGGGTATCTGAAATTTTAAAAGATGATGTGTTAAGCACTAATGAAATACTAAAAGAATTAGAAAATAAAACTTATACATACGGTGGGTATGAAGTTAATATTAAACACATACCTTCCCAACAAAGGTTAGTGAATATATTAACTAAATATCCTGAGTTTATTAGAGTAAATTGTAAAAAAGAACGACCTGCTTTATGGGGGCTTAAATAATGAAATGGATAGAATTTAGCAGATTAATGCAAGCAGTAGAATATAAAACGCCGAATAGAACAGTTAGTTTATTGGCTAAAGAATTTGAAGAAATAGAATATAAAAAAGTTTTTATTGAAATATTGTCTTTAGATTTAGGACCAAATAATCTAGCAAGTAAGAAGGCATTAAAATGGATTACTAAATCTTTAGAAGTATTTGAAGAAGAAGTAGAAGTTTCAATTTATAATCATGGAGATATAGGCGAAGGTATATACCATTTTGATACAATTGATGAATCATCAGATTTAAGTTTAGGTGGAATATATTCTATATTACAAATGGATTGTGGTAAAAGTGATGGAGAAGCATTTAGAATATTCAATACATATTTCAATGAGATGTCATCATTAGAAAGAAAATGGTTCTTGAGATATTGGTTAAGAACACCGAGAAACGGAATCAATGAAGGTTTAGTTAGAAAGATGGTTGCTAAGGTATATGATAAGAAGGAAGCAGAAGTTAGAAAACATATGCAATTACATTCCTTATCTGATATAGTAGTGTATTATACATCAGGAGAAACACCACCTAATGATTTAGTAATTGGTAGATTTATTAAACCTATGTTAGCGAAGGCCGTACCTAAAGAACAGTGGCCTAAAGAATCTATTATTGAATACAAGTATGATGGTGCTAGGTATCAAATTCATTATGCCTCAAGTGCCTTTACTAGTGTTACAGATATATATTCAGTATTAATATTCAATCGCAAAGGTAAGCGAGTTACAGATAAGTTTCCTGATGTGGTAGAAGAAGTAAGAAGTTGGAAAATAAAAGAACCATTCATCATAGATACTGAAATTTATCCTATTGAAAATGACGGCAGACCTGCTCCATTTAAGAAAATGGGAACTCGTATTCACTCTAAGAATATTGAGGACGCAGTTGAAAAATGTCCTGTAGAACTGGGAATCTTCGATTGTATGATGTTCAATGGTGAAAACCTAATGGATAACTCTTTAAGAGAAAGATTACCGTTTATCCTTAAATTTCCTAAACAAGCAGTTAGGGTTACAGAAGATAACGATGCTTTCTATAACTTAGCAATCAATGATGGTTATGAAGGTATAATGGTTAAAGACCTTAATGCTACTTACCATAGTGGTAAAAGGTCAGTCGCTTGGGCTAAATATAAACCACCAAGAATAGAGTTAGACGTTGTAGTTACTGGTGCAAGATATGGTGAAGGCAAAAGAGCAACTGTCTTCGGTTCGTATGATATAGCAGTTAAAGAGGAAAATAACTTTATACCTGTTGGTAGTGTAGGAACTGGGTTTTCAGATATAGATTTAATATCTTTAACTAATGAAGGTAAAAAGATAATTCAAAGAGTTGAGAATGGGACATATGAATTACTACCTAGAATAGTGTTAGAGGTTACTGCTGATTTAGTAACTAGAGATGCTAATGATAACTTAGGATTAAGGTTTCCTAGATTACTAAGAATAAGAACTGATAAACCAGTATCAGATATTAATACAATACAAGATGTAGAGGGAATGATATGACATGTATGTGGAAAGGAACATTAAAAGACGGTGGACTTGTTTGTGGTAAAGACCCGTCAGTAACGGTATTTACTACTGATGTTCACCTAACAACGTGTATTGATTGTATAAGATTATTTAAGGGTAGACATCACAAACTTGTTAAACATAGAAGTACTCATTTAAACTCCGATTTTTTATCGGGATTAAGGGTAAATAATGAACCTATAGAAGTCAAGAATATCTACACTGGAAAAATAGAAATAAAAAATAAAATAGTTATATCTTTCGAAGATAAAGAATATCTTTCTTCGGAGGCAATTCCCATGTGTAAAAATAATAGTGAAGATGTAAAATCTTGGTGGAAAGTAACGAATGACCCATTCAAAACATCTTGTAAACATTGTCTTTCTGCTGTTTGGGGAGGTAAAGATGCAAAACGTTTTATTCTAAAGGGTATATTTGTAGAGTTAGGTCAGCCTATGAGATTAGTTAATGGTTATCTAAAATATAAATCTAATCAAGAATTAAGAGATTTATTCGATTCCTTAATTGAAGGTAAATTTACTATCGAAGATTTAGCATCAGAAATGAATGCGTTGCATAATGTATAAGTAAGGGGCTATTAGTAGCACCCAATATGATACAATGGGTTTTGAAAAAACTACTTTATTTTATGGGAGTAGTTTATGTGATAATAGATACGTTTGTTAAATATCCAACAGACGAAATAGTGGGAATAAAGATAGATGAGTCTCTACAGAATTTGAGTAGAAGACAACTATGTAGGCAAATGGAAATCACATATGGGTTAGATGAAGATGTATTTTGGAATTTACCTTCCACATCTAAAATTAGATTAGGTTGCCAAATAACAAGGAACATGCAAAAGAAAGCAGAGTTGGATTCCAACAGTATGAGGGAACTAAATAAGTGAGGGTTTCTCATGAAGTTTTATGATGAAAACGTTAAAGCAGAATGGACAGAAGAATATGGTTCAGTAACGACTGTAACCTTCATGGTTTATAGTGAGATGGGAAAACAAGATAATTTAATTATTAATCATGCGATTGGTGATTTATTAGATATTAAAAGATTTGCTCAGTTTATAGAAGATATAGATTTAGAAAAAGCAGAGTTATTAAATACATATAGAGGGATTTGTGTTCAATGGATATTTCCCAATACGTTAGATAACTTAGAAGAAGTTAAAGAAACTATTTCCGATGGATTAAGTTTCCAAAGATTAAAACATGAATGTATAGGAGTGTCAACAGATGTTTACGAAAGAACAACTTGAAGGTATATTGGTATCACTGGCTAGTCCAGAAATATCAATAGAGAAAGATAGCAAACAGTCTATCGGTTATAGAATAAGATTAGTAGTTAAGATAAGAGCCATGAATTATGACTTTTTATCTGCACTGCAAGAAACTTTAGAGGAATATGGTATAGATTCCTACTTAAAGACAACAGAACATTGTAATAGAAAATATCCTATACTTAGGATTACTAGTATAAATAATCTATTACAATTTTTTAAACTTATACCAAACATACCAAAGCATTGCAATAAATTTGAATCATTTTTAGAAGTATTAACTATTGTTTCTAATAGACATCATTTAACGCAAAAAGGCTTTGATAAAATATTAGAGATAAAGGGGTTAATAACTTGAGTTTAATAAACATGGGAAAGAGAGAAAGACCAATATTAATAACAGGAAAAAGCGGAACAGGAAAATCTACACTTGCTAAAACATTAGTATCAGAAAATACATTAATTTACTATGCTAATGAGATAGAAGATAAAGATTGGAAATCCGTTGAACAAGATATTATTATTGAAGAAGTTCACTATAAAGCAAATAAAGATATTATTATGAATATAATAAGAAATTGTAAAAATCAAATAGTGTTGACTTCCGACAATGAAAAAGGTGTTCCGAAAGAAATTAAGAATTGTTGTAAAGTTAGAAGGGCAGGTACTAAGACATATGCCTTAGATGCAATAAAAAGAATTGCACCTAGAAGTCAACCGCCACACAAAATAGAATTAAGTGTGTTCGAGTTAGTAGGGGATTATCTTAAAAACCCTAATAGAGAAACAGTACTTAAGAATTTAAAATTCAATAAACCTGCTGATGTGCAAATTATGACTTGGTTAGGATTAAATCTTAATCCGAATAAGTTAGTATTTATTGATGGTAGAGTAAAAAGAAGATGGTCTTCTAATTACTTTTATGAGATGTTAGCATATGCACATGATGGAAGAATATATTCAAAGATTCAATTCCCCAAAAGAGGGAGTTATTCAAAAGTACCCACAATTCTTAGGAAACTAAGAATCAAACCAAATCAAGGTTATTTACTACCTCAGTTATTAAAAGATGATGAGTTTGCTACGTGGGCAAAAAGAAGATTGAAAAGTGAAGAAACTAGAGTAATAGGCATTAAGGATAAAACAAGACCTAGAAATGCACCAATTACTCCTGATAGAACCCTAAAACTAGAGAGGTGGTTTTAAAATGTTATGGACAGAAAAATACAGACCAAAAAATATACAAGAATTAATAGGGCAAGAGATATTTAAACTCGATGCTGAAAACTGGATAGAAATAAAAGATATGCCTAACGTATTATTATACGGACAAGCGGGAGTGGGTAAAACTGCGGCCGCAGGTATCTTAGCAAATGAAATGTTAGAATCTGAGATGGACTCTAATTACTTTGAAATTAACGCTAGTGATGATAGACGTTTAGAAGTAGTAAGAACTACCATTAAAGATATTGCACAACAAAAAGCAATTGGGGATGTGCCATTCAAAATCATATTACTTGATGAGATGGACGGAATGACTCCCGATGCTCAGAATGCACTTAAAAGAATCATGGAAAGATATTCTTCTAATGTTAGATTTCTAATTACAGCAAATGATAGAAGTAAAATTATCTATCCATTACAATCAAGGTGCGCTAACTATTTCTTTTCTAAATTAGATAGCACTATAATTCTAACTTTATTAAAGACGATTCTTTCGAGAGAAGATATTTCACATCCTTCCGATGTTGATTTGGGTCAGTTTATAAGCCACTACAACGGTGATGTTCGTAGAACAATAACGGAATTGCAAGCCGCACTTGCAAGTGGTACAAGTTTGAAAAGACAGGTGAATAAAAGTTTAGAGAGATACGATGATATTTTGAAACTGTTAGAAAATGATAACCACAAAAAAGCACTGGAAGAATTACATAATGCACTTTACTCTGGAAAAACTGTTAAAGATATATGTTATGGATTACATGAAGTTATTGTTAAAAGCGATATGAGTGAAAATTCAAAATACAAATATTTGAGAACAGTAGGTGAAGCAGAGTGGAGAGGAAATTCAATGACCCCAAGAGTATTAGTTTCTTGGATGATAGCACAACTAAAATAAGAATCCAAACGGATAATAAACTAGTCATGAGATTAGTATAAAAATAAAAAAAGAGGAATAAAAAGAGGAATAAAAATGAAAGAAGAAATGAAAAACGAAATAGAAAAATACGCTGAAAAATTAGGTGTTAGTGTTGAACAAGCACAATCTGATTATGAAGATATTGTTGCTAAACACAATTTAGATGTGGAAGATGAAAACGGTTATAAAATCGCTAGAAGTCTTTTTAGGTCTAAGTTTGGTCAACAATTGGCTATACAGAAAAAAGAAGCAAGTGGAGAAAGTCAAGAGTTCACAGGGACTACTTATACTAAAACCGCTAGTGGTTTCTTTTATGCTGTAGAAGATGCTAGAGACTGGGAAGAAGGTAGGAGAAATAATCTATTGGCTGAATACCAAAGAGATGCTCATGCTTGCTTAAATTCTGGAAGTGTCGCAGTAGCCGTACAATTATCAGATGGAAGATATGAAGTAACTAGGTTTGCTAATGATGAATTGGCTACTAAAGTTTTAGAAAAGATTCCTGATAGCGCAATGAATGTTGATGATGATAAATGGATAATTCCAATTGACAGTAGAAAGGCATGGGGAAGTGGTCAAGCAAATCCTAATTACGGGAAACCATTACCTGCTCAAAATTGGTCAAGAAGATTATTCTTTATTGGTAAATTAGATAACGAAGGTGAGTACCAAAAATACCAACTAAGAATGAGTGGAGAACAATGTAAAGATTTTTCCCCAACTACTTTTAATTGGTGTTCATTTACTTGTGTTCCTAATTCAAATAATGCTAGTATTCTAAGTGCAAGAAAAGATGGAAGTACAGTATCTTCATTATCTTATATTGAATCTGATGAAGATATAATTACATTAGTTCAATCACAACTAGAAGGAAATATATCCGAATTAGTTGCTTTAGATGCTTACCATTCTGATAACTCACATAAAAAATCAGATGAAAGAATTATGATTACAGATGGTAATGTTACTGGTATGAATTTACAAGAAACTGCTAATGGTAATCAAACATTATTCTTAAGTGATTTAAATGTTGATTATAATTATGATGGGGAATCTAATGCTGTTGCATGTTGGGTTCCATCTTATGTTAATATTGATTTTGGAATTGGCAGTAATGTAATTGTTTGTGGAAGAACATCTCAAGGAACAAATAGAGAAACAGGAGAATTAAGAAATGTTTCTATAAATGTTTTGGGGTTATTCGTAATTGACAGACATGGTAGTGCAGATGTAGTAGAAGCACCAGTGGAGGATAACTTTGACTGGTTTTAAATAAATAAACTCATGGGGGGTTTGCACAGTAATAATGAAGGGGTTTGTCTTATTATCACCCCGCTTCATTTCCTCCCTACGTTTATTTATTAAGGAGAGATTATTATGAGTTTAAAAACTATGAGTAAACCAAAACAGCAACATGCCGTTGGCCCCGAAGTTCAAAAAGAACTTCAATACCAACAATGGAAAAAGTTAACGGCAGAAGCAAGAAAAGAACAATTAGCAAGAAAGCACTCCTTTATGGTTTTATCAATTGAAGGTAAAGCCAAACAAGGTAAATCGGGTTTAGGTCTTGACCTAAGAACTGATAAAGAAATTAAAGATGGTGCTATACTACGTTTCTTAGATTTTGATGATGGAGCAGAAGTAACATGGAAATCATGTTGGGGTTCAGACCCTAATATATTCGTTTACTGCCCTAATCATTATAACTCAGATGGAACGGAAAACTATGCTTTAACTATGCAAAATGCATTAAATTTTATTAGAGAAACTGAAGAAATGATTTCAGATGGAAAGAGTAAAGTTCGTGCATTTGTTATGGATGGTATGGATAAATGGAATGATTGTGTGACTAATAAATTAAGATATGAAATCAATAAAGGAGATAGAAAGAAAATGACTAATCCTATATCCCCAACAGCATACGGGGCTAGAAATATTGACCACAATGAAGTATTTATTAGTGCATTAAAATTGCAATGTGATAAAGTATTTATCACCCATCTTAAGCCTACATTTGGCGACCATATGAACCCAACACCAACGGGTTTTGTTGCTAATTGGAATAAAGATGTTCCCGATAAAATGATGCAAATGATTAGCATTAGGGATGAATCAGTTGGCAACAATACTAAATATGTTGCAAGGCTAAAGGCCAGTAAAACCAATCCTAGTATGGTTGGTAAAACATGGACTATTTTTGAGTCCAATGCTAAAGAAGCAAAATGGAACGGGATTCCCTCCCTAAAGAATAGGGAAATTTAAACTCGCAAGAGTGAGGTTTACTAAATAAAAATGACAAAGCGTGCGTGCATGTCTTTTGGCATAGTAAAGGGGAGTTAGGTGGCCTCTTGTCATTCCTCATTAGCGAGAGCAAGGTGATTAAAATGCAAATAGAAGTTAATAAAAAAGAAATAGTAGAAGCATTGAAAAATGTAGAATTAAAAGGAAAATGGGCCAGCACTGGAGGATTATCTTCAAAGTCTTTAGGTAACTATATTCATTTTCAAATACAAGATAACAGTTTATTGTTAGTCAATTCGGATGAATCAACTACAGTAATTAAATCCATATCTATAGATACAGATAATGAGGGTTCTTTCGTATTAGAAATTGATACATTCAAAAAATACTTATCAAAGATGAATGAAGATATTACCTTAACGGTTGGAGATACAGTAGTAATGCAATCAGATGGTAAAAGAGCAACGATGCCAATTGTAGTTCATCATCCATTTGAAGGTAGAGTGAATAGATTTATCGAAAGATGGCCGTTAAACTTCAATAATGATTTAGAAGAAGTAATTAAGTTAGGAGTTATAGATGTAAGATGTGGTATTCAAGTAACTGGGGAAGAATTTCACAATGCCATTGATGCGTGTGAGATATTAAACAATGGGATATATAAGTTAGACTTTCATGAGTCTGATGAATTAAGTAATCCTAAATTTATTATATCTTCTTCCGCTACTGTTTCTTCTTATAGAGAAGAAATGGAGATTACAAATTCAATAGGGGATTCATCTACGGTAGTATTCAGTGGACCTTTACATAAATTCTTTAACAAGAATGATATAATTAATATATTTATTGGGGATAACCAACCTATCATAATGGTTACAGAAAATAGCGCATTGATTAGAGCGCCAAGATTGGGGATTTAATATGATAATAACATGGACAGATACAGATAAATCTATCAAGATAAGATGGAGAGATTCTAATAGAGAAAGGAAGGAGAAAGTTATTTCTAATTTCAAACCTTATTTCTTTATCCGTTCAATTGAAAATCAACCTCACATTTACAAAACTAAACATTACATGGTTGGCAGTAAACCTGTTAACCAAACTGGATTCTATGAATATAAGAAAGGAGATTGGAGAAACTTAGAAGGTTACAACTTAACCAAAGTTTACTACACTCACCCTAAAGATATGAGAGATGCAAGAAAACCATTTAAAGAAACTTGGGAAGCAGATGTACCAATACTCAGAAGGTATTGTGTAGATGAATTAGATAATGTTCCCGAATATGATTTAAGAAAATGGTATTGGGATATGGAATGGTTGCCCGATAAACATGAACATGGGGGCGCTATTACTGCTATTGCAGTATATGATAGTTATACAAATTCTAAAAAGTTATACACATGGTCTTATGAAGATAAATCAGAAAAGGAAATGCTTGAAGAATTTGTAAAAGATATGCAAGAACAAGACCCTGATATGTTAGTAGCATGGTGGGGATTAAAGTCTGATGTTCCTAAATTAATTGAAAGATTATTTAAGAATGGTATAGACCCTAGAAAGTTATCTCCATATAAAGAAGTAAAACAAGTAGGGTTTAATGCAATTGGTAAACTAAACTTTAGTAACATAGAACAACCAATTAAAGGAAGACTATGTTTGAATTTAGATTTAGCATTTGAAAGGCAATGGATGGATTCACAAAGAGGAACTTTACCTAGTGCGTCATTAGATTATTGTGCTAGTGTTTCTGTTGGTGAAACTAAGAAGAAGGATTCTAAATTTACAGATAGAAATGAATTCTTTATGAAAGCGTGGGAAGAAGATACTCAAAACTATTTGGAATACTGTATGCAAGATGCGGAATTACTCTATAAGATAGATGAAGAAATGGGATTAAGTGAAGGGGTATTAGCAATTCAAAGGATTGTTAAAGCACCTTTCGAAGATTGTTTTTTCGTATCTCACATGGGTAGCACATATTTCATGCGTAATGCATATTGGAAAGCACCAACTGGTGAATACGGAGATAAAGAAAAATACGATGGGGCTTTGATTTATAACCCACTAGATGAAGAAACTAATGGATTACATCTTAATGTGGCGGCCTTTGACTTTGCTTCTTTGTACCCGTCATGTATCTTGGCTAGGAACATTTCATTCGAAACTAAATCAGAAACTCCAACAGAATTTGCTGTTAATCTGAAAATTCCAAGAGACTTTTCTGATGTAACTCAAGAGGATTGGAGATATTATAAGACAGAGAAATTAGGATTAGTTCCTAATATGATTGCTACATTAAAACCATTAAGAAAAGAATACAAATTAAAAATGTTAGAAGCATTACAAAATGGGAACAAGAAAGAATATGTTAAGTGGAATTCAATGCAAATGGCTACTAAAAGATTGTTAGCCAGTGTATATGGATTCCTTGCACTTAGGAGTTCAGGTTGGTATGATATAGATTTAGCCGCCAGTATTACTGCTAGTGCTAGAGAAGCAATTAGAGAAGCGGCATTTAAAGTGAGGGAGTTAACATGAAAGTAGTTTATGCACATACGGATTCTCTTTATGTTCCTGTTCCTTCTATTGAGAAGGCAGAAGAGATTAGAGAGATATTGAATACACATATACAAGAAAATGTATTCCCTAATCTTATGGAGTTAGACGACCACCCTATGGATTTAGAGTTTGAGAAATACTATTCTGTATTAGGAGTTGGGGCAACTAGAAATAGAAATGCAGGTTTTATTAATTGGAAAGACGGAGTACATTTACAAGAGCCTGAATTTGTTTGCACTGGTTTCACTCTAAAAAGAATTGCTGAATCCACTATTGGTAAAGAGGTTCAAAAGACAGCATTAGAGATGTGGATTAATCAAAAGACGGAAGACGAAATTATATCTTATGTAAGAAATATGTATGATAAAGTTAGAACTGGTCAAGTTGAGAAAACAGATTTAATTAAAAGAAGTAGAGTAAAAGAAAATAGATTAAAAGTTAAATGTAAATGTAGGAAGGTATATGGCGTGGATTACATTAGAGGATTACTAAGTGTACTATCTACTGCTCAGTGTGAAAACGATTCATGTAATAAAAAGTTAAAATCATGCACAACGGTTGAAGGAAAAAGACCCGTTTTCGGTGGAGGTTTTGCAGGTGTTCTTTATTATAATGAACATGTAAATAGAAAGGATAAACTAGATGACTCCTTTTATCATATGAAATGCACATTTAAAGTTAATCAACCTCAAACCTATACTAACTGGAATGGGGAAGAAAGAAAAGCGGGTTATATAGCAGTTAGAAATATAGAAGAATTAAATGAGTATGAACCCGATTGGTTATTTTTATCTGAATCTGAAGTACTAAAAAAGGTTAGGCCCATATTTGATGCTATGAATTGGGACTTGGCTAACGTAACTAAAGATAATAAACAACAAACATTGGATGAGTGGTTTTAATGTTTTGGAAGAAAGAAGTTAGAGATGAAAAAAAGATAACAAATATGCAAATCAAAATAGAAGGATTGCAAGGACAAGTAAATGTACTTACAAGAAATCAAAGAAAAATAATAGAGTTAATATCTAAAATAGAAAAAGTAATAGAAGAATGGAAAGAGGAATTATAATGGAATATACATATCAATGGAACCCCGAATGGGAAGAAGACCCTACAATGCCGAGATTAAAAGTAACGAAATCATCGTTAAATACTTTCGAATTTTGTAGAAAACAATATGAATTTAGTTACATAGAAAGAAGAAAGACAGAACCAAACATGGCTATGATTAAAGGAACAATCGTACATAATTCATATGAGGATTTTTATAATCAATTTGAAATCAGAAAGGCAGAAGAATTAGATGAGAATAATGTTTATGATTATTGTATGGGATTATTTCCAATAGACGATTATGGTGACATCTATCAAACTATGGCCGCATTTGAAACTGAAAGATTTATACAAGCGAGAAAGGATGAAGTGTTAGAAACATTCTTGCCAGTAGGTAATGAAATACAGTGCAATGCTAGATTAGTAATACCTCAAGATATAGGTATGAAAGGTAGAGGAACTAAGTTTATGCTTAAAAGAGATTACACCGTACATCTTCAAGGTATTATAGATAGAGTATTTCAAGAAGGAAATAGTATCATTCCAGTTGAGTTAAAAACTGGTGCATGGAAAGATAAAAAACAATCACATATGAGAAATGAAATGGCTTTCTATAAGGTGCTAATGGATGCCGACCCCGATTGTGAATTGGGAGAAGTAACTCATTGGGCTTGGTATTTTCCAGATTCTAATTACTTTCAATTAGAAGAAGTTAAGAAGGGAAATGTAAACAGAATAACAAGAAGAATTGCGGCATTAATACATGCTTATGAACGGGGAGTTTTCCCTGCTTCATATCATTATGCTAAATGCCAATATTGTTCTTATACAGCAATATGTGATTCAGCACAACAGAACGAATTATGGGAGTGGTGATATGGCTAACAAGAGAATAAAAAAATGTAAAGTATGTGGAGAACAATTCGAATTACATAAGAAATCTAACAAATGTAAAACTTGTAATGGTAGATTGAGAATAGTTGTCGATAATAGAAACATAAGAAAATTAGGTGATTTATAATGAAAGATAAAATAAAAGCAAAAATAAATAGTAAGGATTGGAAATTTCACGAATTACTTAAATTGAAAAATGTAGCAAAAACACTGTCTGAGGAACTATACCATGAAGTGGACTTGAAAGACCAACTAGAACTTATATGGGAAATAGAAGTCTCAAAAGATTTAACATTTGGTAAGTTGTTTAAACAGTCAGTAGTTGATAAGTTAGAAGAAGAAGTAATGAAAGCATTTCAAGATAAATTTGAATCAGCAACAGTAAATTTTAACGAGGTTGAAAAAAGTCAACCTATAGTTCCAGTGGAAAAACCTGCATCTTTAACAGATAAATATACTAAAGATTCTATGGAAGATTTAATTCAAGGTAAAGACGTTATAGTAAATAAAGATAAAGATATTATTGTAAATAGGAATCCTACCTTAGAAGAAAAAGATGGTAAGGTTCAGACTAGAGTTGGAAATGTAAAGGTTAAGAGAGTTGGTTAAAATGGTATTTGAAGAAATGCTAGAAGGACAAAAGAAACTTACAGAGACTATGGAAGAAATACATGCCACTCTTAAGTTTAGTAATAGAATAATTATGATGGTTAATGTTGTAAACATATTAACTATTATTGTAGTTGGTATGGTGTTATTAAAATGAGTGTAGTATATTTTGTGAAACATAAATTTATGAAACCGATTAAAATAGGTTACAGTAATAATCTTAAAATGAGATTACAAGACCTTAAATGTGCTAGTCCATATGGGTTAGAAATTATAGGAACAATACCTACTTATAATGCTCAATATTTAGAAAAAATTATTCATGAAAGATTAAAAAATCGTAGGTTGAATGGAGAATGGTTTGATATTTCTCATGAAGAAGCGGTAGATATAATAAAAGAATCAGATAATTCTTATGATGATAGAGTGCAAAGGACTTTATTACGTTTAGATAATACGGATAATGAAAAACAAATACCTAGAGACAGAAAATTAGAAATTGCAGTATCTAATTTTTTAGAACAAAATCACGATGATTCTGATATAGACTTTGGTAATTTATTGGATAAACAAAAAGTTATAAAATTCATTATGGAATTAAAATTAGTTTCAAGACCTACAGCCTACAGACATTGGGAATTTATTAAAGAATATTTCATAGTTAAAAAAAGAGGAAGAAAAGCGTATGTGGGGTTATTAAAATGAGTTTACTAAATATGAATAGGGATAAACCCATAGATGATATGAAATTCCCTAGAGAAGTATGGCCCAGTGCTAATAAACAAACTACTACTTTTGGTAACAAAAGAAAGATAGTTAATAATAAAGATGAATTTATTAATTGGGTTAAACTACATAATGGTAAAATGAATTGCTTTACATCTGTATATGATTATGAACAATATACATATAAACAAGCCATAACATCTACAGTTATTCTTGATAGAGTGTTCTTAGATTTTGACGCTCATCATGGAGAAATAGATAATATAACTGGTTCTCAAGTTATTAGTCCAGATGCTATTAATAAATGTTTAGAAGATTTAAGACAGGTATGTAATTATTTAATGAATTATGATTATAAATTTGATATGTCTTTTTCAGGTAGAGGTTTTCATCTTTATGTTTACGGTGAACCAGTAAAAGATATTAGAAGATTAACAGCATTCTTTAATGAAGTTAAAACTACAACTGTTAATGGAACATTAGATAGTTCTGGAATTCAAGAAAGAAGACTAAGGCGCATTAGAAATACTATGAATCTTAAAGCGTCCTATGGAACTGGATGCTATTACTGTATTCCACTAGATATAAATGATATAGAATTATCAGGTGGAGAACTATTAGCAAAGGCTATGAAACCGAATAAAATTCCTTTAACTACTTATGGCAATACACTAGTTGGTTGGCCCAAAGTAGCACCAATAGAGGAATCAGAGATTGAGGCCGATGTAATTAATGTGGGGAATCTACCATTACCCCCATGTATGCATAGTGCAATTATGGTAGAAAACCCAACCGATGACGCTAGAATGAGAGTTGTTAGTTGGTATAAAGAATTATTATTGTGGACTGATTTAAGTATTCCATTTGGGAAAACTAAAGTCATTCCCGATAAAGAAACCCGCATCAAAATAGGAAATCAAATTGTTGCGGAGATAAAGAATTTACACGAAAATTATAACGTGTGGTTAGATTTCAATGAAGCAATAACGAAACAAAGAATGGGTTCTATCTTGGAAAGAGATTATAGTTTTCCTAGATGTGAAACTTTAATTGGACAAGGATATTGTGTAGGAAAATGTTGGAGGTTACAAAATGCAAAAAACACTGTTTGAATATGGATTAATATTAGAAGGACAAATGACACTATTAGATTTTGGATTAGAATTTGAGGGATAATTATGAGTTTAATAATTGATAGTAGAGAGAAATCAATTCTCACAGACTTAGTAATTGAAAAGGCTAAGTCATTAAATATACCCACTACTAAACAATGGATTGAAGTTGGTGATTATGTAATTGGAGATGTATGCTTTGAAGCGAAGTCTAGTCTTGATTTCTTAGGCTCAGTAATGAGTAGAAGATTATGGACTCAACTAGATAATATGGATAGATGTTATAAAACTAATATTGTTATTATTTATGGTTCACTAGGAGATGCTTTACAATATACAGACCATTCTGCTAAATATGATAAAAGACCTATTGGAGATAAAAAGAGATTTTTGACTAATAGATTTTATGGGGCATTAGGAAGAATAATGTTAGACTCAGATATTAAACCTGTATGGGTTACAAGTGAACATGCGGCGGCTTCAATTATTTGTAGCGTTGCTAAAATGCAAGGTCACGAAAGAGAACCAATAAAACCTCATATCTTTAAACGGTTTACTAGTGATGATATAAGAATTAATATTTTAGCCACTATTAAAGGTATAAGTGAAAAGAAAGCAAAGATGCTTATTAAAAAATATGGCTCACTAATGGAGATTGGTGATTGCGATAAAAGGGAATTATGTTCCCTAGATGGAATAGGAGATGCGACAGCAGATAAAATCCTATCCGTATTTAACTCAGAAAAGAAGGTGAAACAATGAATGAATATGAATATAATGATGAAATATTAGATAGAGAAGAAAAGGAAGTAAAGGAAGTAGATTTACCTGCTATAGTTAGAAACTGGGAAAAGGTGGCAACGGGTTATTCTCGTTATAATAATATTCCAGCCATCATAGGATTCTATTCTTTATTAGGAGATTTAGCAAAAAATATGGTAGAGATACCATTTGGTCCAACTAGTGTAGATACAAGAATACATTTCTGTTGGATTCAAACAGCAAGAACTGGTAAGACCACATTAATAATGTATGTTTTAAATCCAGTTGCTAAAGAAATATACAAAGAATTAGAAGATGACCCTTATGTAAAATCCGAAGTTTTAAGTTTTGCAGATTACACTACTGCCGCATTAGTTGGTACTTACTTTGAAAACAAAAAATATATTGATGATGAAGAAAAGATTCAAAAAATATATGATGATGAGGAAGTAAGACTTTCAACTTTATTGGAAGACGAAGAACTGACACAACGAGAATATCTTAAAGGCTTAGAAGATGCAGAAGAAAAAAGAAATAATTCTAAAGAAAGATGGGTAATAGAATACGGACCAATTCACGGAGAGGGAATGTGGTTTGCAGATGAGTTTGAAGGCAGTGGAGTTTTTAAAGATAAGAGTCATAAAGAAAATATGAATATTGTTTTTCAAACATTAATGAATAATTTTCATAATGGCTCAAATATCTATCATAGAATTTTAACTGGAAAACCTACCATTCCTTTAAACTCAAGATATACTATCATGGCATGTACTTTTCCACCAGAGCATCTGTTTAAAACTGTAGCAGAAAAAGGAATTCTTCAAAGATTTCTTCCTTACATTTGGACCGTACCCGATGATATAGTAACTGAAATGAGAAGGGAAGTTATTCAGGGATTCGGAACACGTTCAGAAACACAAGGACCACCTTTACATTTAAAGAAAGGAGTATTAGAAATATATAAATTATTAAGGCGAAGATTCGAAGAAGTAGAAAAAGATAAAGACAAAACTATTGTTTATAGTGCATCTGCTAAAGATGTATTAGATATGGAGTATGATAATGTATTACGATACATAGATAATCTAAGACCCGAAATACGAAATGTGGTTCGTTTATTTGAAATGAATTTGTTAGAATATATGGGTAAATTGGCGGTATTAAATTCAATTGCTATGGCCCCATCTATTTCACAAGAAGATAATAGATTTATTGTCCACGCTCAAAATGTAAGACAAGGTGCTTATGTTGTTAGAAAATGTTACACCGCTTTAGTGTCTTGGTTAGAGGATGCAATCACAGATAATAAAAAAGTATTCAAAGAGAAAAGTAACTTCAAAGATTTCCAACAGGCTTATCAACTAGCATTAGATAGGGCTAAACCACAGGAAACAATGGAAGGAGGCTATGTTTGGAAGAAAATATTTTTAGAAGAAGCGATAAAAATACTAAAAGTAAGCCAAGCAACTGCCTTCAGAAAACTAGATAAAATAAGTGAATTATTTGAAAGTAAGAAAAAAGGTAAACAGGCGTTTATAAAAATTAAAAAACAGGAGGAATAGATAATGAATGTAACATGGGAGAATAAGTATATTGTGTTTAATGTAAACGATGGGCCAAAAACTATGGTTGATGCTCTGAATTTAGAAGGAAATGATGGATGGGAAATTGCGTCCATCGTAAGTGTTGCGGGTAGCAACTTATGTGTGTTCTTAAAACGAGGAACATATGTAGAGGAACCTACACCCGAAGAAGAAAAACACGAAGAAATTTCTAAATTATGGGGCGGTAAGAAATGAATAATGTTATGGCTATAGATTTAGAAACTAAAAATCTATCAACAGACATTGGAGGATGGGGCAACACCCATATGTTTCTAGTTTCAACAGTAACAACTTGGAATGGAGATACTGGAACAGTGTATGTTGATGAACCAGTTTCCGATACATTTTCTAAATCTGGAATACAAACTAAACCAATTAAAGAACTTAAATTTGATTTAGATAACCACTTTAGTAAAGGTGGAATGTTATTGGGACATAATATTGTCGCATTTGATATGCCAGTTTTAAGAGATGCATTGGATATATACTGTATTAGGAAATATATATCTGCTAGACAATACATAGATACAAGCCAATACTTCGTTAAGAATCATGGAGAAAGATATTCTCTAAATAATTTAGTTGACCACACTTTGGGTAAACAAAAAACCCTTGATAGTATGGATGCACCTAGATTATGGAAGCAAGGAGAATATGATATAGTAGTTGATTATTGTTTAAAAGATTCCCAATTAGTATATGATTTATGGAAACATGGTCAAAACGAAGGATTTGTGAAAGCATTTAATATAGAGAAAGAAAAAGAAATAAAAATGGAGGTTGAATGGTAATGGACACTGGAGAAGTATTTGGATGGATATTTTTCTTTGTA
>TARA_R110002012_G_scaffold11181_2_pt1 | contig 23511 bp, 16 predicted proteins | sample TARA_R110002012 | Tara Oceans TARA_R110002012 (sample SAMEA4396515) | marine metagenome | biome: Westerlies Biome; feature: [DCM] deep chlorophyll maximum layer (ENVO:01000326); material: water (ENVO:00002006), including particulate matter (ENVO:01000060) such as... | depth 40 m | reverse complement strand
TAAAGCTTATAAGGGTCTAATCTTCGAGTTACAGCAAATCTATACGCAAGACGTTCTGTAAGGTTATCAGAAACTACACTAGCCTTTGTAAGTTTTTTAAAATTTTCTAATTCATCCTGGATAGATTTACCAGAACTTAAAGTTTCCTGCTGCTTACGTAAATGGCTAGTAACTTCAAATAATCTCTCAGGAGTATCAAATAGCTTCCTCTGGATAAGTACAGAAGCTTCTGAATAAGAGATACCTTCTACCGCTGACACAAGATGTATAAAATTACCCTTCTCTTTGGTTTTAAAGCATTGCCATAGACCAGTATCTGCATTAATGGACATATGACGCTTAAAATCATCGCAAAACAGGCTATTAACCACGAATTCCGCGTTTGTTTCACTATAATCAGTGAACTTTTCGCGTAAATAGTCTTTAATAATATCAGAGGATATATCCATGTTTATAAATAAAATTTCACCAAGTAAGCTTAAAACGTATAACGAATGTAAGAAGAAGTACCAGTTCAAGTATGTGGATTACCTAAAAGGTATCTACAATGCTAACTCGAACACGGACGCTTTGCAGTACGGTTCATACGTCCATAAGATTTTCGAACTAGGCACAAAGCTAGAAACTATAGAAGAACTTCAAGCGCTCGCGGGAGAGCTTAGAGAGAACTATACCTTCTCCTCTGTTAAAGAGAAGAACCTTCAACTTATATTAGAAAATTTCTTTGTATTTAATAAAAAGCTTGAAACGACAATCAGTAACGAGATGGTGTTCGAAATGGACATTACAGACGACTTCAAAATTAACGGCATTATAGACCGTGTAGTTAAGGGTAAAACCGGCAAATATCTTGTAATAGATTATAAGACGTCCCGTAGACCGACGCCAAAGCATGAATTATTCTCAGACCCTCAAATGTTAATGTACGCATTTGCGGTAAGTAAGCAATTTAACGTACCTATTGAAGATGTAGCAGTAGCTCACTATTACCCCCACTTAGATAAACTTGTATCTGTTAAATTTGGTAGAACCCAAATGTCTGTATTCTTACGAGGACTAAAAGAGAAGATCTGGGAGATTAGGAAGAAAAAGAAGATTCAACTAAACCCAACTCCAAACCAGTTTTGTAACTGGTGTCAACATAAAGATTTATGTCCGGAGTTTGGGGGAACACCTGAAATGGTGGAAGAAGCTAAAAAGGCTGAAAAAGAAAAGAAAAAGAATCAAGTACTAAGCCCTCATGAATTACTCTTAGAGGCTGAGAGAAAGGAGAAATTTAATTCTCCGAATAAGCTTAATACACAATAGGTCTGTAGAGACTAATATTAATCACTTCAAAGAAATACAAGACTTCAGAAATGTTGTACTTGTGTTTTTTTGTATACAAGGAAATCAGAGAATCCTTTTTAACTGGCTTTTCCTCTTTTAAAGACTTAAGTAACCTATCCTGGAAGATAGCTATAAAATGGTCAGAAAACCTATGTCTCCATTTATCCTTAAATTCCAAGGATAAAGCATAGTCCACTTGTTCAAGGAACTCCTTTATTTCTATACTATCTAAGTTAGAACTCATTACTATTTATTTTAAGTTTTTCTACGTTTTGAAGTTTTTCAATTCAAAGTAAATTACATTTAGATTAAAGTCAACCCAATGGCAAAAAATAAGAAAAAATTAGAAGAAATTTCAAATACTAAGAAATTACGGCAGAGAGATAGAGGAAAACTCGATTCTGTGGTAGGTAATTTATATACATTTGGATACGCCTCTAAGTCAGCCTCAGATGGTAACCCTTTAATACTGTCAGTATATAGGACCGGAGGTGGTAGATTATTTAAAGCTAAGAACGGTAATACTTATATGGCAGGGATAAATCTGAATAATTTAGATACAGGTACCCGCAAAATAATTATAGAGAAATTAATGGGAAAAAAGAGGATATCTTACAGCATGATAAGAAGAGCAGGAGCATCCCTTAAGATAAATTACCGGGTATATAACTACCGTAAAGTACAGAATTTATCATTAATTGACAGTGGTATATACTTAGAGACCTTATAGTATGGTAGAACAGCAAGATCCTAGCAAGAAAGAACAACGACCAGTTATGAAAAAGATGACTGGAGCTTTATTGCGTAATGTTAACGCTATGGGAGCTTTAACTACTGGTATATCGTCCTTACATAGCGCACACGCTAATCTAACTAAAACCTTAATTAGTACTGGTAGGATGCAGTTGGGAAGCTTGTCTCAGCTACATAAAACCTTTGATAATAGAGGGTTAAGTCTTACTGACTCAATTGCTCTTAATTCTTCTATCTTAGAATCTGGTCTAGCAACTTACGGTAGAAATACAGAAGCTTTAAACAAGGCTAACTCTGGATTCTCTACTCAGAAGAAAATGCTAAGTGAATACGCTAATGTTGGAAAGAGCACTAAGGGTTTAACCGCTTTGATGGTGATGAACCAGCAAGCACTAGGAATGTCTAATGGGACTACGGCGAAACTTGTACAACACACCATTCAGCTAGGAGCAACCTATGGCTTTAATTCTGATAAGATAGTAACAGCGGTAAACAAACTGAGTAGTACTTGGACTACATCAATGGGTACTTTCGGTCCCGACGTAGCAGCCGCAAGCCAGGAAGCGATGGCGACTTTAATGGGAGAGTTTGGTGTAGGTGCAGAAAATAATATAGCGAGCTTGATAAATACTTTAAATAGCGGTACTAGGGAGTCCGCTATAACTGCGCAAAGGTTAGGAATAGATATGGCTAAGCTAAATTCTACAAACTCAGCAGACCAAGTAAGTGCTCTAAAGCAAGGTTTAGCTAATTTAAAAAATATAGTAGGAACTGGAACCGGTGCAGACCGCGCACTTTGGGTTCAGCCACTTCTTGATAAATTAGGTGGAACCCCTGGAATGTTAGCGTTAACTAGACTGGAACCTATATCAAAAGAACTTAAAGATATAACCTTGGCAGAGCAAGCGGAGCAGGCTCGCCGAGCTGACGTTATGTCTTCAATGAATGATGCAGTTAAAAATATTACACTTGCTCTAGCTCCTGCTATTGAGGTGGTTGCTGGAACACTTAACGTGATTGCTAAAGTACTTAACGCTTTGAAATTCCAAGTGGCTGCAATTGTATTGATAATGGCAGCTAGAGCTGCTACTACCGCTATTAAACAAGGTCATCAAAATTTGACCGGTAAATTTAAAGCCTCTGCAGCTAAAGTAGCAGATCCTACGATGACGACTAAAGCAGGGCAATTAAGAAACTCAGCAGGTAAATTTGTAAGTAATAAGCCTCTTTCTTTATCTACTAAAACTACAAACGTAATAGGTAAAGGTTTTGGAGCTGCTACTAAGTTGGGTACTAAGCTTATGGGCGGTATGTTTGGAAAGATTATAGGTGGAGCGTTTAGAATGTTACTAGGTCCTTGGGGTATATTATTATCATTTATCCCTACTATCTTGGATATGTTTGGCATATCACTATTCAGTGATGAAGAAGCTGAGAAGGATAGAAAGAAAACTAATGAACTTTTAACTAAGCCTAACAAACAAGAAATGCACTTAGCTTCTATAGCCGCGTCTATAGGTCAATCTAACCTTTTCCAGCAACAGATGTTACTGGAGGCAGCGGAGACTACTAAGGCTATCAAAGAGGGTAACGAAAAGCCAGAACCTATACCGGCGCCTACAGGCAATCAGTTTAGTATACCTAGTAATAGGAGGTTTGCTTACTAATGTCGTTAAAAATTGATAAAGTTACATCTTGGGCTAAAACCAATGGAGGTAGGATAGATGCTCATTGGGGTCAGAGTTTACCTTCCCCTTATTCTAATTTAACATTTGGAAGAAGTGCATTTGGTTTAGCCTCTGATACTTTAGGACTTGGTAAGTATACTATGGGGTTAAGCCCTACCGACCTTACCGACTGGGACGCTATTAAAGATCAAGCTGTTAATTGGGGCTTATCTAAAGCTGGAAGTCTACTTACAGGGTGGTTAGCATCTACTGATAGGGCATGGTTAGATGACGGAGGTCGGCTAGGGGATAGGAATCTACTAAATAGCGGAACTTATGAAGGGTATAGGCATAACCATAAAATAGAATATAAAGGTTTCATTGGATTTTCACATGCTACCGAAGCTTTGGGAGATGAATTACATAAAGCAGCCTTTAAAGGTAAGATTCATAGGGATGGAGAAGAGTTTTCTATAATGAGATTACCTTTCTTTGAAAACCCTAAAATAACAGAGCAGCGTAACGCGAATTACGCATCCCAGGAAATTATAAATAGAAATGAGCCTTATAGAATTTGGATGGGGTCTAGAGCCACTAAAGTTACTGTTGATTTTAATATAACTCTCCCACACCTCTTAACATTTGCTCAAGATCAACTAGCCCAATTAGTTACAGGTCAATTGATCTCAGTAGACTACCAGTCAACTATTCTTAAGTTATTAATAGCTCAAAGTCAAGATATACCTAATATAGTTTATAATCCTAGTATCTCAGACCCTGAACAAAACTTTTTAGACAAAATAGGAGATACAATAGGAGGAGCCGTTGACTCTGTAACTGATGCAATTTCAGGATTTGGTCAAGACGCTATGGATTATCTATTTGGAGCCGATGATGCTGAAATTAAAGATTATTTAGATGACAGGTACCAGTTAACTAATGATATTTTAGAAAAGATAGATCATAAGATAGCAGGATTAGGTTCTACTCAAAATACTAGATCTCAGGTAATAGTATACACTATGTATTTAATAGATTTGATAAGATCTAGTGTTATAGGTTCCACTAAGCATAATAATACTGATCCTTATGGTAAAAAATTAACTAACCCTCCTGTAATATTTTTAACTTACGGGGCATTGTATAATAATGATCCTTTTATAGCTACTGCATATAATATAACTATTGACGGGGTTAAATCTGGATATGAGGAGTTATCTTTAATTCCTAGAGTTATATCTGTTAAACTATCTTTAGAAAGTTACGATCAGCTTCAAGATAGCCAGAAATCACAAGGAATCCTAAAAAGGTTGAGCTTAAAATCATGAGTCTAGACGACAGGTTTAAAAAATTCTCATTTACTATGGTAACTCATAAAGGTCACCGTATTAAAAATATAGTAAGTAATGATAAATGGACCTATCTAGCTGATACGCTAGATAGGTATGATTTTAATCTCGCTATAGTCCCTAACGGTATGGAGGGACGACCTGACCTTATATCTAACAGTATTTATAATACTCCAGACCTATGGTGGCTAATATGTGCTGCTAATAACATAATCGATCCTTTTGAGGAATTAATCTCCGGAAAAAAAATAAAAATCCCTATTATAGACTAGTAAGACTATGAAAGATTATAATAAAGGAGCTACCGTAGTTAAAATGGCTGTAATTGGTGATGTCTTTAAGGACAGGCTTAAACCTATACCTCAAGATCAGATTAGAAGTTTTAAATACACGTTAATGGGTGATAATGCCTTTACTTTTGTTATTGAGCTGGTTAACTATGATGACGCATTTTTAACGTCTATTACCAAATCTGTAAATACTATGATTAGTAATGCAGGGGTGCCTGACTATACTAATATTAACCCTGATGCGTCTAACTTAGAATCACTTCCTAAATTGTTAATCCAGTTTGGGTATGAGGATCCTCTAGGTAAATCTATACTATCTAAAGTTCTTTTCGCTAATGTTTCAGATTGCCAATATAAATTTACACAGGGTAGCGAGAAGATTTTAATAATAACCGCTGTTTTTGACCCCGATGGTCCAGGGGATGAGCCTACAGATATGAATATCTATAAGTCCTCTCAAGTTATAGATGTTATCTTCCCGGAAAATAACAAATCCTCAAGTGCTAGATGTTTCTTTAAAAGAGCATCTTCAGAAGAAAAGAATCCTAACGAATATATTACATACTATGATATACTTATACAGACTGTAAAAGATCTTGTTTCGTTTAAAGATGGAAGCCAGTTTACTCACTTAGAGCCTACTAAGGAGCAGAAGGATCGTACAGCAACTAGAGTTAATCAATACCTTAAAAGAGCCTTATCTAATGATCCTAGCAGAGGAGGGAATCTTTTAGATAAAATGAAAGATGGCTTAAGTGACCCTAAAGATCTTGTTATAGACGCAGTATCCCTACTGCCTGAAACCTCTAGAAAACTTTTCGAGGAGTGGGGAGGTTTTGGAGGTACTCAATTTGAACTATTATCAGAATTTTCTAAAGAACTAGGATTAGGGTTTATTAGAAAATACGAAGAGTATAGCGCATATGATTCAATAACTAAATCTCTGTCAAATTTTTACACAGGAGCTAAGAATGTGCTTGTAGGTGATTATATAGCAGAACCGTACATGACAGGTGAATCACACCCCACACCTGAATCCGCATGGAAAGAAGCTAAAGCGTCAATTCCCGTTAGCTATGATATTGCTAATTACAGTGGTCAAAACTTAGTTGATCAAATTTATGCAGCAACAGATTTAAACGGACCTACTAATGAAGCCCCTGGTGATTCTTTTAAAGCCCGAGTTGCTAACATAAATGATGAACAACGTCAAAAAGTTGTAGCAGGTGAGACTATTCAACAGACTGCAGTGATATATGAGCCTCCGGAGTTTAATGGAGTTTCGGTTCCTATAAATTTAATATACTCTGACATGGTTCTAACTAGTTCTGATACCGAGGAAATCAACATACTTTCCCTAGGGGATAGATGTGTAGAAATTGATAGGACTTTATACTCCGCATTACAGCGTACTGAAGAATTACCTGCAATTAGAAAGGAAGCACAGAGAGCGAAAGAAGCCGCTTATAGCCCTGAAGATGATGGTATAAATCTTGCGGGAATGGAACACGAAGAAAAGGTTAATGCTTTTAATCGGAATATTATAGTTACTGCCATATCTGAAGAAGGGGAATCTATTTATCAAACTGTAAATGGATTAGTTAAGGCGTATAATGATAGATTTGCTAGAGGTAACAAATACTTTGAAGTAGAAGTTTTATACGAAGCAACCGCTTCTTCTGGAGACTTTAACACTATTTTAGAGGAGCATGAAAACAATCCTCTTGCTACCAGAGTACTTCAATGTACTATAGGTCTTACTAAAAATGTAACTGAGTACAAGGAGCTTAAAAGAGATTTTGAAATACTTAGCAGCCCTATAACTAAAGAATCAGAAGAACATTTTTTGATAAATTTAGATTATGGTAGGAATACAAGTATAGTTAAGTTTTTTGATTTTAACGGTGATATTAGATGGCTTCGTAACATTTCAACCAACATAGCTACAAATAACTATATTGGGAATGTTTACGCTTTTTTAGAAACTGGGGTAATTCATAAATCATATGTAGATATAGTTCATTTACTTTTAAAAGATAAAGGTTTCATTAATGCTATGTCTAAAGCTAATACTAAAATTAATGACCTTAGCGAAGACCAAGATTCAGAATCTGATATACAAGGTACATTGCTAGCTTTAGAGAAACAGTTTGAAGAGGTAAGTACTAATTCTACAACTCCTGGAAATGCAGATACTGATCATTACTATGGAGTCTCTCCCATTTCTAAAGAGGATTTAGAGAATTTATCATATGTACAAGATTATGTAAACTCCGGTAGAGCTAGAGGTTACTTAGAGCGTTCTTTAGGTGACGCTTTTAATGACCAAATGTCTTCTTTTAATTTATTTTTAGCAAGCTTATTTAATACTGAAAGTTTAAAATTACTTATGGACCCTCAAGGAGCTGATCAAAATTACATAATAAAACCTTCAAATGTTTTTGATCATGTTGCATCAGATGATAGATCTGCGGAAGTAATGCAGAAACTTTCACTCTACGAGAAAAATATGAATATGTTTGCGGAAGTTCAAATTAAAACTTTAGGAGTTCCAGAGCTATCGACAATGACTGATATAACTCAAAGAGGTGTTAATTTTTCAATATACGATCCTGAGTCTAATTTTGATACTAGATCAGGTAAAAGAAAGGGTAAACATTGGTTATCTGGTGCATATAGGATTATGGCACTATCCCACTCTATATCTCCATCCGAAGGGTACTCTTCAGAATTAACTCTAGCTAAAATAATAAGCGAATCTAAACCTAACTCATAATAATATGCCAAGTTCAAAATCACCATTATTTACTCCCCAAATAGCTGAGGTTGTTAGGGGAGGTCATGTAGATTCCTCTAAAACTGGAACACTATCGGTAAGACTTTTAGAGTCTAAAACTAATACTGAGGACACTATAGACGCTCATAGCTTAATGTCCTTTGGAGGTAGAGGTCACGGTATCTTCGGTCCAGTAGAACCTCACACAAAAGTTTTAGTACTTCCCGTGTACATTGACCCTCATAATACCCATAAAGGGGTTAAATGGTTTTGGATTGGAGTAGTCCCTACTATTGATTTAGTAGCTAAAGATAAGCATGAGGATACTGATCCTGAAAATCCTAATATAGGTTATAGAAGTACTATCCCTGAATCATCTAGAGTGTATATGGAAGATGAGACCCCTACTAAAACTATTGTAAAGAATATGATTGGGCATAAAATGGAATTAGCGGAAACAGTATATTCTAATTCTAATGATGAGATTATACAGGAAGACTACGCAATGCTTTCTACAAACACTGACAAATATATTAAATTAGATGCTGGTGTAGGTAAGGGAATGGATAGAATTATCATTACCGATGAAAAAGATAATAGAATTGTTATTAAAACTGGAGACGACCAAGACGCTGATCCCGGTTGGGGACCTGAGTCTATTACAGTAGAATGTACCGGAAACATGCATCTCCTAAGTAAAACCGGAGAAATGGATATTAGAGTAGGACCTGAAAGTACGTCTAACATAACTATCCAGAACGAAGGTACTGGGGATATTGTATGCCAATGTGATTTAGGAAGTACTTATATTCTAGCTGAGAAGGATATATTTGTGGAGTCTACTAATCTTAGAGTTCTTGAAACATCATCTGTATACGTGGAGGCTGGAGTAGATGTAAATATTGTAGCTGGGAATAATACAAATGTTACCACAGGAGTAAACACTACAGTTACAACAGCTGGGGATACTACAGTAAATACAGATGGAAAGCTTACGATAGACACTGCTGGAACTACTGATATTATATCAGGAGGGGATATGACATTATCAGCTCCTAACATAACTATTGATGCTGATTCTACAGTAGACGTAAATGGTCCTGCCGGGATATCTTTAAACTAATGACTGACATCGCTGTAAATGGAGCGGTAGCAAGCTGTGGTCATACACTGTCAGCAGCAGCTAACGTAGTTATAGGAGGTAATCCTGTAGGGGTTGACAGTGAGAAAGCCGGAGGTCCCGTATCTGCATCTCAATCAACAGTAACAATTGGAGGCAAGGCTGTTCTATTAAAAGGTGACTCAATAGCTAGTCACGGTGACCCGCCTCACGCAGCAGCAAAGATATCTTCAACCCCTAACTCAACTGTAACTATAGGTTAAGTATATACATTAAGACATAATGAAACAGAAAACCCTAACCGTATCGTTCGCTCCAAGCTCCACCTCTAAAGTATTTCCTATATACGTGGTAAACCCCAACTCATCTGGAGCTAAAGTCGAGGGTATTCAGATTGCTAATTCTAGTAATTCCGCTACCCATACATGTAACATAGTTAGATTGGAATATTCTAAAAAGTGGGCATCTGATATTAATTATTTTGGGGATGGAAGTGTAAGATCTCTAACTTGGAATTACACTGGCTCCGCATCTAGTCGCATCCTAAGCGAGGTTAAAATACCCCCAAATACCTCTCTTAATACTTTAGAAATCCCACTATATTTAAAACCTAGTGATGTTATTGCTTTAACTCCCGTCTCAGTGGGTTCCGACACTAAATTTCACCCCACGGTAACAATTATAGAGTTCTATGAGGATGACGCTGACGCTTCCACAACTGTAGACATATATTCAGTTTTCTCTTCACTACTAGCCGGGGAATATTAAGATATGAATTTCAACCTACCTCCTGTAAATGATTCAGTACCTGAAGTCCCTTCATTTAGTGAAGAGGAATGTGCGTCAATGCCTTCTACTTCGCTTACATCTTTAGCTAATAGTATGTCTGCTATATTAGCAGGTATATCTGCTAAAGCAGCTGGTCTTAAGAAAAGGGCTGAAAAACTTTCAGGAATCGCCACTCAGTACCTTCCAGGGCAAGGTAAGGTAGCTGTAGACTCTACAGTGTCAGCGGAAAAGGTAGATGGATCATCCAAATCGGCTATAGGTCCCATGGCTAGTATGGCAGCGGTTACTAACGCTGCAATCGCGGAAGGAGGTACTGTTATTGAAAATCCCGAAGAAGCTGGAACTTCAGATATAGACGCAATATCTGCCGCAGGATCAATAGCAGGTATGCTGTTGGGAGCCTTCCCGGGAACTGAGTCAGATGTGGTAGTAGCCGAGATTGCTGCTCTTAAGACCAGCCTCGCGGGATTAACCGCAAAATCTTTCGCAGCTAAACAGAATTTAAATTCTATTGAGAAAGTTTTAACTGATAGAGCTAACGGTGTATTAAAGGAACCTACTATTAATACCTCCAGTTTACTAGAGTCGGGAGATCCACAACTGGTCGGTATAGTCGATTCCTTTAATAAATATATTAAAGATAATGTTGTCCAACCATACTTAGACAATATTGAAAGATTTGGAAATTTAGCAACTTTAACCCAAATTGAATTTGAAAAAGATAAACCTATCTTTGATTTAACTTACGGACCTCCTGTATCTAAAAGTGGAACTTTTATATTATCTAACGATGGTTTATATTATGATTCAGTTAATGGAGGTATTCCTGAAGTTTCAGGAATAGTTGCTGCTAGTTCGACTTGGAATTTAAACTATGCTCCTAATCTAGGAGGTAAGGGACAGGCATATACTTCCGAAAATCTTAAGAATATAGCTGATAATGTCTTTGCTCCTGATTATGAACCAGATAAAACTACGGAAAATGAATACTATGTCACTGATGATGTTTTAGAAACTTTTAAATCGGATAGGGATAAACATATAGATGATATCCACACTCAAATCTCTGGTCTTATAGCTTCAGGTTTAGACGTAAGTAGTGCTATGATTGTTAATTACTATGGTAATGTAGCTGCTGTGGCTTCTATGTATGACGAAAAGATTAAAAAGAGAAAGAAGCAATTGCAACTAGTATCTATTTTTGCAAGCCATTTGTACAGCCACTCACTAATGAATGGATCCGAGAAAGATATAGGATTAGGGGATGGTATTTTAATTCATAACCGAGGAACCTTAACATCTCCCGAGTGGCACCCTATTGAAAGAATACCTATTAATGATTTTTCTTTCCTAGCAGGAACTGGAGCTGGGGCTACGTTACAGCAGCAAGAAAGTATTTTATTATTTTCTGAGGATTTGGGAGATACAATTCTACCTTATACCCCTACGTTTCTAAGGTCTCACCACAAACCTTTAGCATATTTGGAACACTTTACACTGCCTCCCTCTGAGGATGAGGTATTTCCATATATTGAAGGTGATGATAAAACAGCCTCAGCGTCAACCCCATACGTTCACTCATTAACTACATCTATAGAAGAATCAGGATTATTAGTAGCCTATAACTTTACTAGCCCAAATGTTGTGGATCCTTCATCTACAAAATTTAATGTAGATAATGTAGGACCTGATGCGGGTAGAAGACTTGATGCTCAATTAGTAGGTAGTAGTATAAATGGAGTATTTCCTTCAGGTCTAGCAATTCCAAAACTTACAGGAGTAAGTGGTGGATCTTACGTAAGACTTCCAAGTAATGTAGCTCCTAATGGAGTTTCTAGAGCACAAATTACTCAAGAGTTAGATAATTTATTTTACCCAAGTAATAAAACCTATGATTCCGATACCGAAAAAGGTGGAGGTGTTACTTTTGATTACTGGGTACACGTTCCAAGTCTAACCTTTACCAACTCTCACAGGTATAGACTAGTTATGGGATGTGAAAATTCAGGGGGTTCTCCCCACTTTGGGTCTAGACAAGGGATTGTAGATGCCACTAGAACAAATAAGAATGGAAACCACGACACAGCCAAAACTCATGGTATGATTATAGGGTTTAGGGATAAAGGCGGTACTGGAGTAACTTCAAGCGGACTAGAGTTCGGAGTATTCCCTACTGTATCTCAGAACCTTAATAATGAGACTATTGGTCATAGCATAGCTATTGCTGAAAATAGTAGTGGTGCTGAACTTGGAGCAGTTATACCAAATGATATTATCTCTAATGGGGTTAGTATATCTGATGTCACTTCTTCGTTTGTTCACATGTCAATAGTTTTTAACTACGCAAAGAAAAATTTAAAAATGTATATGGACGGTGAACTTTTATGTACTTCAGGTCTTGGTCTCACATTTGATCTGCAGAAATCTGATTTCATAGGAGTTCCATCTATTACAGCTTCTGGGGATTCTACGTATATATCAAGCTGGACTCCCTCTGGGAATAACGGTCCACTTATCGGAGCTTTAGGTTTGAGCTTTACTCCTTGGATCCTAGGTGGAGGATTTTCAGATAATATACTTCAAAAGGAATCCCTTGGAAGTTATGACCCGGGTTTCTTAGGGTATAACACTAACTCTGTATACGGTGCACCTCCCGCATCTCAACACTACCCATCCTTAGGAAGTATAAGCCCAGGAGCTAAAAGTGGTCTTGATGGATTTTTAGGGAGTTTTAAAGTATATTCTAAAGCCCTAACTACTAATGAGGTTAAAACTAATTTTAGAGGTCAGAAAGGCTTCTTCAAAAATATAAAAATATAATGCTAAACGACGACATTTCGCTATTAACGACATCTAAAACTACCCCCTTCCATGGAGTTTCATTCCCGGTAGTAGAGGGGGTTGGTGGGTTTTTTGCTAAAACAGATGGAGCTCAAACTACAATGTCAGGATTAAAACAACTACTCTTGACCAGTAAAGGTGAAAGAGTTATGAATCCTGAATTTGGTACATCTTTGAGAAAATCTGTATTTGAACCTTTTACGTCTGACCTAATGGCTTCGTTAAAATCTGAGATTAGATTCTCTATAAATAAGTATCATCCTGAAGTGGAAATTCTAGCTCTTGAGATGTCATGGGATTCACACCCTAAAAGTAGGGGTCGGCATAAGATATTTATACAACTAAAGTTCCAAATTAAAGGAGAACTAATAAACCCACAAATTTTGGATATTATAATATAATGACTATACAAGACACACTAAAAGGAATTTATAACACAAGCGCATTTGATGGCTCTATTACTACTGATTTTATATCCCTAGGAGATTTATCACCTAGACTAAAGTCTAATAAAATTGATTATTCTGCTGCTGAATTCCCTGAATTTAAAACAGCGTTAACTAATTATATAAAAGCTGTATACCCAGAGGATTATAATAGTTTCTCAGAATCAGACTTAGGTATGATGTTAGTAGAACTATTTTCATATTTGGCATCTGTATTATCTTATAAGGCTGATATGCTTGCTAATGAGAATTATATTACATCTGTGCAAGCTCCGGAAAATCTTAGAAAATTACTACAACTTATTGGAGTAAACATGAGAGGTCCAATTAGTTCTAAATCAGGATGTACTTTAACTCTAGAAGATGATGATGTAATAGAATCTCCTAATGAACTTTCTATATTAGCAGCCGATAGATCTTTCTCTGTAGCAAGCAATAAAGACTCCGGACAACTTACATTTACCTTATACGCTGTAGATGGTACTGGAGACATAGATATGGAAAGTATAAATATATCTCTTACCCAAGCAGAATCATTAAACGAATCGGGAAAAGTTTTTTCTAATTTAATTTTAGTAGAAGGTCAATTAAAATCACAAACAGGAGTATTTTCAAATACGGATACAATTCAAACCATTACACTAAGGGACCCTTCGATTGTAGAGGGTAGTCTTATACTACACACAGATGGAGTAGTTTATAATGAAATTGAAAATTTATTCTTAGCAGAGTCTACTGATAAAGTCTTCAGTAAAACGTATACTGATGATTACTCCGCAAAACTAAATTTTGGGGATGATATAAGAGGGAAATCTCCTACAGCAGGTAAGAGCTACACTGTATTTTATAGAGTAGGAGGGGGAGACAGAGGTAATATAGTATCAAATACTATTAACGTTAAAATACCTGCAACTAACGGATCAACCCCTATTTCAGTAGACGTAACTAACCCTACTATGGCTACTGGTGGTTTAAAATCAGAAACAGTAGAGCATGCTAAGAAGTGGGGTCCTTACTTTTTCAAAACTCAGTACAGAGCTGTTACAGGAGAAGACTATACCGCCTTTGCTAATCATTTTACAAGCCAAGCTGGGCAGTCGGGTAAAGCTTACGCAGTTCTTAGGAATTCAGGAGCTGGAGGTAACATGATAGATATTTACACTGTAGCATTCGCAGCTGAAGTAGAAGGATATCAATCACAAGTTGAAAGAGCTTCAATAGCTTACAAAAGAGAATTGTTAACGTATCTTAATAAGTATAAGATGATTACAGACGAATTAACTATTGTAGATGGTCTAGTAAGAACCATTGATTTGAAATGTACATTATTTTTAGATAGTCCTCATAAATTATATGAGGAAGATATTAAAAGAAAAGCAGCTAATAATATACTTGCCTTCTTCGATTTAAATAATAGAGATTTTGGAGAAGTTATGCATGTAAACGATTTAAACAAGGCTATATTTAATATTCCTGAAGTTAGATTTTCATCTATTGATAATATTAAAAATAACATTTCCTTAAATTTTAATGAGCTACTACAATTAAACAATATAGAAATAGACGTTAAATACGTATAAGTGCAATGGTAAGAAAACAAGGATTAGGACGCCAAGGGTTACCCGATAAGAAATTTCATCAACATAACTATATTGATGTAGTAAAATCTTTAACTCCTGATTTATACCATGATACAGATTACGCAATCTATGGTAATACAGAGGATATCCTGTATAGCACTTTAGGAAAGATTCTAAAATTCACAGACACCGTCTCAGATATATTTCCGGATGCTAATTTTGATACTTCAACTTTACAGCATAGGTTAACTCTGCGTAATGAATTAACTAATATAAGACCTTACATATTCGAGCATAAAATTTTAAAGCCTTTAGGTAAATCGTTTTCAGATTTCCAAAGCCAAAAAGAGTTTGAAGGGTATGTATCCAGCATATTACTTCCTCATATTGTTCTAGACTCTCCATCTACTGAGTTTATAAATGGAGTAAATACTTTAGTAACCTCATCTGTTTCAGATGCCGCTACTACTCATGCATACTTACTGGATACTCTTTCATGGTATTACGTATTAAATTCAATACCACATGCAACAGCATCTACTGCACCTTCATCTAGCGTAACTTCTGAATTAGGAAGGTTATGGAAAGGAGAGACTCTTGTAGAAAAAGATGCTATTCCTACTGTGTTTAGATATCTTTGGGATAACAGAGAGGCTTTCGCTTTAGCTTCTGATTGTATCCCTACTCAGTTAGCGGGAAGTAACTTCCAAACTTCAGCAGGAACTTCTACTTCAGGAACTCAAAACAGAGATAGGTTAGAAACCCTTCTCAAGATATGGTATAATCCTCATGATACAGACTCTGAGACGATTGATACCTACTTATCTTTATTTATTGCTAATGGTGAGTTTACTCCTCGTATGGTAGAGGATGGAGCATTTACAAAATTCTTACAAGCGTTAAGTTACGGATTTTATGATATAAATACAACCATAGAAGAATTAGAAGATTTAGTAGATATAGAAAGATGCCCTCCTCAATTTCTACAGCACTTAGCATCTTTAATAGGTTGGAAACTAATGACCGGAGATATAGACCGCTGGAGAGCCCAGCTTAGGAAAGCTGTTTATATTTATAAAGGTAAGGGAACTAGGAAGGCACTTGAAGAAGCTTTAGAATTAGTATTTTCTGATCCTGATATTGTACCTAAAAATCAAATTTTAGAGGTATGGGAAATGTTCCTTCCTCGAATGATATATTATTTAATTGCCACTGAATCTAAAGTATTGAATAATAGTAGCTTTGGACCTGACGTATTTAGAGGTATATCTCCAGAAAGGTATTCTACAGGTAATTTAGATTTAAACTATAGAGCTGCTACTGATTACGTATTAGAGATATTACATAAAAACTCACCCCCATCCCCTACTCGTAAAGAAGGTGGGTGTATTTACTTCAATAATGTAAAGTTTGATTTAAGTTCTTGGGATCCTACTAACGTATACTTTCCCGGATTTTACCATCGTCAAACTCCTAATTGCCCAGTACCCCCATGGGAGAATGATAGATTCTACGATAATACATATGTAACGAAGACTCAGATCAAGATCCTAAACGATATTCTAACCGCAAGCGTAGACTCGTCTGCGGTAAACTCACCAAGAGGAGGGTTAGACATTCCAATAGAATACGTAGCAGATTTATCTTCAATACTTATTAAAGATGATATTAGATCAGGTTCCCTTTATCTGGGACATTGGAATAGAAAATGGAAATTCTATACTAGTGGGTATAGCCCACCTTTAAACTTTAGCTCGCTAAGCGTAACTAAAGATTCCTCTAAGCTAGGTTTACTTGATTATTGGATGTCTAAAAGTTCAGTAATAACTTCTCAAGTTTATCTAAATGATTTTAACTACTCGGTAGATGCTACCCGTATTAAGAAAGCAGAGGTCATAGATACTATTCGACAAGTCTTTAGAAGTTTCTTACCATTTCACGTTATAGCTAAGATTTTTAATAATGCGGAAGCCTATGAATTAAATGTTAATAGAGATGTTCGGATATGTGCGATAGGGTTAATAAATACATTTGATTTATCTCCTAGTGGAGATTTCGACCATTATATTTTAACTAATCTAGTACCTTCAAGTATATCTCTTAGTAGCGTCTCAACCTCTAGTATTGATACGTCTGCAAACTACATAATTACTTCACACGCGGATAGGGTTAGATCTTCCGGGCGTAGGAGAAGTTTAAGGTATTTAAATACTTTTAACGTATACAATAGATCTGGAAAGGCAATGCCTGTACCTAAGGCTGCAAGATTAGTAGGGTCCGCATCTTCGTATGACGGGTTAATTATGAATACCTCTGAATTTATACCATTAGGATATAACTTTTCTTCAGGGGCATACTTTTCCCCCTCCGGATCCTTTAGTGGGGTATACGACGCATCTAACGATATAGCAGTTTCAGCAATAACTGTTCTCTTTTCGGGAACAGATACATATCCAGGAACGGAGGAATACTTACCGGTTGGACGCCAAGATCTAGTCGATACCTCTGCAGTTTTTGAAGGAGTTGCAGTATCTTCTACTTACCCATGTAGAGTACCGTTTTTACATGGATGTGCACCTGTAGTAAGTAGAAATGAAATTAAGGGCATTAAAAGTGTTATTATAGACTCCCTCTGTAGGCAGGGACTGACCTCTGATTTTGGTGATTTAACCTTAGATAATTTTAAATTTGGAAAAGGTGTTACTAGGGATTTTGCTAATGTTAGTGGGGTTTTATCAAGCTCCGTATTTTCGGGAGTTTCGGGAGTACAAGCCTCAGCAAATGAAGGTATATCTTATACTGAAAAAGAATTAAAAATTATATATTCTCACTTTAACACAATGGCGAGCAGTAACGCAACTAGAGTAGCTACTTTAGGTTCTGCGCAAGCATCTATCACAAGTGGTATATTTGGAGTTAGTGGAGGTTCTAGAGGTTATTACTTAGAACCTTTAGGAACAGATGATCCTTTTACATACGGATTACAATCTTCAGGTACTGTTGCAACAGGGCTAGCAGCCGACACCGCACTCAGCGGAATCATATTTAACATAGCAGATGACTAATGGACGGATACATACAAATATATAACGGATCTATTGAAAATGATAATATTATTTTCGAGGATCATAATTTAGTTGTAGATGGTGCTTCTGAACATATAGCTAGTATGTTCACGTATTTACCGTCCCCATCCTCAATTAGTGCTTCAATAGCCAGAGCTAATTCGGTAGCAGGTATTACCGCTATATCCCTAGGAAGCGCCCAAGGATCCAAAAGTTATAACAGTCTAGGACTTTCCGGGATTAAATCTTTAGCAGCGATTCCCCCAACACCTCCAGATACTACCTTACAACCACCACTATATGAGTACGGAACCTCAGGTCCTGGAAGATTAGGACAATTCCTTAATTACATAGATTTTTCAGGACATTACCCTACACTTACCCCTGCCCAAATAAAAAGCCATGGATGTTATATCCCTTCCGGAGGTATAATGGCTGCGTCAGGTAATCTTCACACCTTTTCATGGCTAAGCGTTAAAACCCACGACGGTAGAGGGATCGCTTTAAAATCTGATGGAACTTTACATGGATGGGGTAGATACCAAGCCTATCCGCAAGAATATATTTTAACTGATATTCCTACAGGAACTAATTTTAGTAGTGTAGAATTAGGTGTAAACCATGCTATTGCTCTTACACGCGCAGGTACGATTACATCTTGGGGTGACGATTCTCAAAAAGTAATTTCAAACACACCTTCAGGGAATATTTTTACTCAAGTAGCTGCAGGAGATCAGTACTCTTTAGCCCTCGACTCTTCTGGATATATTCATGCTTGGGGTGACTACATATATTCAGATGAAACCTTATCTAATAATTTGGGAAATACTCCCACTGCTAGTGGATTCGTATACATAGCTGCAGGAGGCTCCCATAACCTTGCAATTGATAGTAGCGGTTATATAACTGCATGGGGTGTAGATTCATACGGAAGTGTAAGTAGCACCCCTGATACATCAGGATGGACTAAGGTAGCCGCAGGAACTGAGCATAGTCTAGCTCTATCAGCTACAGATGGTAGTGGATATATAACTGCGTGGGGTAACCCTTCATCGATAAATTCTACACCTTCAGCAACTACTAATGCATTTACAGACATAGCAGCAGGTACTTACCATAACCTTGCTTTATCGGGAGAGTTCGGATTGAGCGCATGGGGTGTAGATTCAATTTACTCACATGTAACTAATAAGCCTATAGCACATGGAATCACTTCAATTGCAGCAGGTAGTGATTTTAATTTAACCCTGAGCGGGGAATACTTAGTTTCAGGATGGGGAAATGATGCTTACGGAGGAATTTCAAATATACCTGCTAACGGGTACGGCACAACTACTCTCCTATACACAGGAACCTTAAATGATACCTCTTCAATCAATAGTGAGGGGTATATCCTAGAATCAAGGGTAGCTAGGGATACTCAAATCCTAGCTGACTCTAGCGCAGGATTTGTTGTATCAGGAATAGGTTCAGTTAGCTCCACCCGTGAAATTAAGTACATATTAACCTTAAATCGAGATGAGTGGTATTTCCTAAATAAATACTATGGAGGTATAGGATCTATAGGTCTGTGGACCTTAGATATTGATGAAACCTTGAAGAAGTATCCAGAAGGAACCACTATGGATAACATTGACCTATATAACTTAGCAGATACTAGTAGGAATCCAGTATTTAAGTTATTTTCTAAAAAGGTATTTCTCCCAGGAGGGTTACAATTAATAAAAGAAGATAAAGATTCTTTCCTTACCATAATATGGAGTATTAAATTTTAATAGATTAATGAATTATAAAGACAAAATTGAGCCAGTAGGACATCTTCAAATTATCAGAGTGAATTCTGATAATTCCCAGGAAATATTGCTAGATGACCATAATATCATTACAGCGGGAATGGGTAGAAGTTTAGCTGCTATGTTCTCACATGAAGATAAAACAGATTCATTTGATCACTTCACTATACCTTATTTCCAAATAGGTGACGGTACTCATACAATGGTCTCATCTTTAACATCTTTAGCGTCCCCTCTCTCTATTGCAGAGTATGGCTCAGAAGATGTAACTTTAAGTGCTGTTAAAGTATCCGACGATCCCGTAGGAGACGACCAAGCAGTAATAGCTATGCACCCTGCATATATTTACCTGTCTGCATCTAATAAGGTTACCTACTCGGTAACAATAGACGAAAGTACAGCCAACACAATTGATATTACAGAAGTTGGACTGTTTAGTAAAAACCCATATCTTCAAACTCCTCCTGTAGCATATTTATGTGCATACAGAAGCTTTGCAGAAATACCTAAAAGAAACTCATATACTTTAATCTTTAACTGGACCATAGAATTTTAACTGATGATTAGCGACGTAACCGGAGGAACCTTCGTAATAGAATACCCATCTACCTATTTGGTAGATATTAACAAATACCATGCATCTCAATTTTATAACTGGGAGCAAGACAATATTCCCATTGATGATCTTGAAACTAGAACTAATACTCTAGGATCAGCTTTAGGTATTTTTGCTGAGGGTATAGATGGAACTACCATGACTCTAGCAAATACAGAAGTATCTGCTAATTCTGTGTATGGAAGTATTAGTAACATATTAAAACTTATTCCAAAAACTATTACTTTTCCTATTCTTGTAGAAGTTTGTACTTATGGAAATCTAGGAGATTTAGTTTTAGAAAACATTACTTTGAAAGGTCGAGGTAAGTTAGAATTTATTAATCGTAATTATGCTACGGCAATTAGCGGAGACACTAACCATGCTGTTACCGAAGCTATGGCAACTATAACAACCTTTCCTTGGGGAGATGAAGTTATTACTTCTTCAATAACATCCCAAAAAATTGTAGATAATATTACAGCAGCAGCTGCAACAAACACGAGAACTACTAATAATAGCTATGATAGAGATCTATGGAATAAGCATGGTAAACTTTTATCATATAGAGATCTAAGTACATCTTTAACTATAAATGAGCCTCTCTTTGCCGTGTCTAGTATTAATAATCCAGTATTGTTAAATGCTCAATCTGCTACAACTTTCGGCTTAAGTTCAATTCCTTACACAGACACGTCTGTGTCCGCAGATGCTAACCCTACTGAGTTTAGTGTATCGTCACAAACCTCATTTAGAGGACCTGTGTACCATACTAATCCAGCAGCTGATGACATTGCATCTCCTACCTATGCGTATGGAAACTGGTTTAATAGTGTTAAGATTGAAAATTGTAGAGGATCCCAAATCCAAATAAAAGGATTCTGTGTAGACGGAGCAACCGTATCTAGTATTCCGCACCACGCGAACGCCGTAGGTTTTGATATTCAAAATTCTGACGTAGTCTTAACTTCCTGCGCCGCCGTTAGAAATGCCGATGTAGGTTTTAGAATAGATAATTCTAATGTTTTAATTGAAGGTGGTATAGTAGGCTATAGAAATTATCCATTCGATGGAAGTTCTCGTCTTCCTGTTGCGGGAGAGACTGAGTATGATATTTGGAATTTAGAATACAAAGGTCATGGGTTTGAAGCTTATAGATCCCATATTACGTTTGATCCCGACTCTACTGACGATAATGTTAAAGCCACTTCTAACTTAGGTAAACATGGTTTTATAATGAGTAATAATGGAGGTGACGGTTGGAGATTTGATAATTGTAGAATATCTGGAGGAGTAGGAGGTCATAACGCTACTGCAGAACAGGGAGCAGGACCTTTAGATTATCAGACAACTCAACTTATTGGAGCATTTAATAACTCTAATGGAATATCCATGATAGACTCCCACTCAGCATATAAAGGAATACTACGTGCTCAAGGTAATATGGTTGATGGTATATACGCTAGTAAATCTAAAGTATCTTGTATGGGTTTAGTATCTGAATTAAATAATGAACTAGGCTTACGCTTAAAATCCTCTGAGTTTGTATATAATTACGGAGCAGCAGATTACATTACGGCTTACGATTCTAATAACATTAATTGGCAGAACAGAGCTGGACATTCCCTTTTAACTCCTGCAGTAAGTGTACAAGATAACGGTATGCAAAATATTAAAATTTTTAATAATTCTACCTTTGAAAATGAACATATAGAATTCCAATCTAGAAGAGCTGGATTAGTAGGAGGTAGAGGTAAGCCTACAAAGAGCTGGGCAATGCAGGCTGCAAATGGTAGAGGAGGGGAAACTGCGGTAATTACGAATCGCGAGAAGTTTAATGTACCTCTCATATCAGTAGACCATAATTCCTATGCAAGATTGTTGGGTCTGTCAGTATTTGGGGATATTAACCCTTTGAACGCTGATGGAATTTATTCAGTAGAAGCATCAGCAGGTGTTAAAGGTAGAGCTTTAAGTGTTACTGATAATTCCCATGTGGATTTATACGGAACATCTGCATACTGTACTGTGCTTACAAACGAAAGTGATTTTGGCAATGTATCATCCCTAAGAAATTCTTGGAATAAATCCGCAGTATACGTAAACAATAGTTCTAAGATTAGAATTTCAGGACCTACTAAAATATCACAATTTGGTGTAGCGGTACTAGCTGAAAATAATTCAACTATTGAAGTTGGACCTCCTTTGGATAATACTGGAAACTATGACTCTGGGTTATATGATTTTAGTAATCTTGCTGACGCTGCTGGACACACTAAATTCGATGCCCAAAGCACTAGAGCTTGCTTAGTAGTTGCTAATAACTCAACCTTAAACATGTCTAAGTGTGGAGTTGGAGTATCCGGAATTTCATACTCAGTTAATAAAACCGCATTTAACGCAGTAGATGATATCTATCATGCATCCTCGTATGTTCAGTTATATCCTAATGGATTTACTGAAGAAGCTTATTCAGAGGAGGGAGGGTTATATTGTGACCAGGATTGGAGAACTGTAATAAAAACTCCAGGAGCCTTTAATAGATTAACTATGGGTTTAGATTCTTCTACTGCGCCTTCTAATGAAAGCCACGTATCATCTACTACAGGAGGTATGTGTGTAAGAGCTGTGGGAGGTAGTAATGTTTTACTCGATCAAGTTAACTTTGAGGTACATATTGGATGTACAGACTCATCAGGTGCTTATTATAACATCGACGGATCAGGTAACGAAGGAGTAGGGGGATATCACGGATCAGCATTAACAGCTGCGCAACAAATTATTACTGAAGCTAATATGTTTGGAGACGAAGATAATCATTATGGAGGTAGTCAAATCCATATGTGGAATATAGCTGACACTTCTAGGATAGTAGCATCCAATTTAAAGATTAATAATGTAGACGGATCTTCTGCTGGCTATTACGGTCCGGCTGGATCATGGGGAGTAGGAGCTGCCTATAATTATAATCTAGGAGCTTTAGATTATTATGGACCTGCGGGAGCTTATATGGACGCTTATGGTGTCACTGCCTCTGCGTCAAACTTTGGACCTTTCAGGCTACTACTAAGTGTTAATTCAGATCTTATGAGTTATTTTGAAGGCTCTACTAGTGCTA
>TARA_R110002012_G_scaffold321949_1_pt1 | contig 23512 bp, 28 predicted proteins | sample TARA_R110002012 | Tara Oceans TARA_R110002012 (sample SAMEA4396515) | marine metagenome | biome: Westerlies Biome; feature: [DCM] deep chlorophyll maximum layer (ENVO:01000326); material: water (ENVO:00002006), including particulate matter (ENVO:01000060) such as... | depth 40 m | reverse complement strand
AAATGCCCTGAAACCGCAGAATCTGATTAATTAGGGTACAGTGACAGCAGGGTCTGCCGCACACTCGGCCAACATCGTTCTACGCAGCGCAAGGTGCCATGTGGCCTGCCTGATGAAGAACGGCTGACCGAGGATATTATCGTGCTGACAAAAGAGTTCGGACGATACGGCTATCGTATGATCACGGGCATGCTGAATAACAGCGGCTGGCACGTAAATCATAAGCGCGTAGAACGAATTTGGCGACGGGAGGGGCTGAAAGTCCCACAAAAACAGCCCAAGAAGGGTCGGCTTTGGCTGAACGACGGGTCCTGCGTGCGATTGCGGGCGGAGCGGCCAAACCACGTTTGGTCCTATGACTTTGTTCAAGACAGAACACATGACGGGCGGGTTTACCGCACGCTGAATATCATTGATGAGTTCACGAGGGAGGCGCTGGTGATCAAGGTCAAACGCAGGCTCAATTCAACGGATGTGGTCGACGCTTTGACCGACCTCTTCATCCTTCGAGGCCCGCCTGCGTTCATAAGATCAGACAATGGCGCGGAATTTATCGCCAAGAAGGTGCGTGCTTGGATTGGGGCCGTCGGCGCCAAAACCGCGTTCATCGCCCCAGGATCACCATGGGAAAACGGCTACTGTGAGAGTTTCAATTCCCGCTTCCGCGACGAGCTGCTTAACGGCGAGGTATTCTATACGTTACGCGAAGCTCAGATCCTGATCGAGCGTTGGAGGCATCACTACAACACAGTCAGGCCGCACAGCGCTTTGCGCTACCGTCCGCCCGCGCCAGAAAGCATGATGCCGATAGACCAAAGGCCGACCATGCATTAACATTCAAACTGGACCACCGGATGGGGGCACTCCAACCTCGGCACCTATGGAACCCAAGGTGGATTTTCATGGGCTAGGTCTGCTCCAGCAGCACTCCCCGACGCACATATTGGCCTTTAACGATGGGGGTACAATTGCCCTAGCATTTACCATCGATCGGTTTTCGTTTAATGGCGCGACTATCAGGGAGACTACGGCTACGAACAGGTAAATTACTGACGGCGTGCTCGGTCTATTATATCAACTAACTGTAATTGATTCCTTGAATATCAGCATCTACTGCTCGGACCTAGAACCCTTGGATCAGCATGTCGATTGCTAATGTGATCTGTTCAAACTTGCTATCGAGCTTTTCGATTGGAGTCCTCAGAACTCCAACCGGTACAGCTGCCATAAACTGTGTGACCATAACAACGGTTTCACCGTCGATCGTGAACGTTGGATTAAGCCTGGTTGCGGGCTTAGGCGCACGTGCCGTAGGCATCAACGGCACGACAACGCGCGTATTCAAATCACTTAGGAGATCTGCCTGGACATCTAGGAGGAAACCGTTTCCGGTCGGGTTTGGAAAGACGTCATACTTGGGCATCAGAATTGACGAAATTCATCAAGTGGCAGGCCGTTCTTTTCAACGTACTCGTTTGAGCTACGCAGAGCCGGCTTATTCTGGATCTTCCATTGTTCCGCTTTGGCAGCTGAAACCGCAGTTCGAACACCCGATTCTGCAGCACGGGACAAATTTACGTTTAATGCCTTAGCTTCAGAAAGTAAGGATGCATCCAACGACAGGTTAGTGGCTTTTCGTGATTGTGTGTTCATATCATATCCTTCTGGATTGTGGATATCACAACAAGAACATGCGCGTCAATTATGCGCACAAACTTTGCGCATAATCTATCTGCGGCTAATTTGCAGCGGGATCCAATAGATTCACATACTGACCCACAGCCAGGCCGCCCTGGCTCAATGCACCTCACTCGATCATGGGCAGGCCAACACTCATTGCCTGACCGGGCATTGTCATGCGTCACCGCGCACGTGCTATCCGGGTCAGCTGCCGCGACGCCGAATTCTCTTCAAGCTGTCGAAGTCAATCTCACGCTTCTCATCATCACAAAGGTCCGGCTGAATACTTGTGACACGCTGCGGGCCGTTAACGTCCCACATCACCGCCAGCGCACCTGTTTTCCAGCGATACACCCAACCGACAACACCGTCTTATTCCCTCAAAGGCCGCGCTCATCTGGTTACAATAGAGGCAAAATGCACCAAGGGCGGAAACCGGCCCTTCGTTTCGTTTGCGCGGGCTCTCATGCGGCCTCGTACAAGCCGCCGTTCATTGAGGGGTAGAACCCCAAAATGCTGCGACTTTTCTAAAAACGGCGGTGAGTCCACATTACTAATCTTCGACAATGCTGAGAGGGTGCGCTTTAGGGCGGTCGAATTGCCGTCGTATGACGCAAAGCGCCCCGACCTTTACAGTCGGGGCGTTCTTTTTAGCATTCAAATACCGTTACTCACTGCAGCAGAAAACAGCTGAGTTAACGGTCAGCGTAGGCCGCGTCGATCACCGCCTGCACGGACTCGCCCGAGATCAACGGCGCAACATCAAAATCTGCGGCAACCGTTTCGCTTGACGCAAGAATGTCCACAACGGTCTGCCACGACGAGAGTCTGAGTTCGCCAGGACGCTGACCCTCGGGGGGGGTGATGAGGTTCATTGCTTCAGCATAGAATGCTGCTGCGACAACCGGATTTTCGCATGCCACCTCGACGGCTTCACAGACCAGATCGTATGCCGCCTGTGAATTCTCGATGGCATAATATTGGCCTTCGACCCACGCGGCCGTTAAAGCCTTCGCAGCACTCATCCCGACCTCAGTGGAAAGAACTTCCTCGGTCGTCACCATGCAGGCACCCGGAACGTTCGAATAGGTTTCAGGTGTGATGTCGACCCATTCGATACCCGATGCAGCCAGCACTGCGACATCCGGAAAGCTTGAGCTATAGGCTTGCACGGTATCCTGTTGCAAAGCGACCAGCGATTGCGGGCCTGCCGGGCCAATCGGAAGCACAGTGATCGTCTGGTTGACGACAAGGCCTGCCTCGGAAATCGCTGCCGAGACGAGCTGGCTTTCGCCGCCGCCAGCCTCGGTGTAGCCAAGCACTTTGCCTTCCAGACCTGCCATAGACGTGATGCCGGTATCGGCGCGTGCGACGATCCTGTAGACGTTTTTCACCTGATTGCAGAAAAGAACGCGAATATCATCACGCCGGTTGAACGCGACGACCGCATCTGTCGCGCCCATAAGCGCAAATTCGCTGTTCCCCGCCACGATCTGCTGAGAAAGGTAGCCAGAACCGTCAGCGACCATTGTCGAGACCGAGATGCCTTCGTTGGCGAAGTATCCCAGTTCGCGGGCAACGATCAGCGGTGTGAAAGCAAAGCCCTCGGGGATCGGAAGCAGCACTTCCACCGGTGTCAGGTCTTGCGCGATCGCCGCGTTCATCGTTCCCATTTGCAGCGCCACAGCGCCGATTGCGGCCATGCCGGTTGTTTTCAAAATTCGCTTCATTGTCTTCTCCCTTGTGTATTGTGGTTGCGGCAGATTCTTGACCGCGCTGGTTTCAAGTCGTAATCTCTTCACTGACGTCTCCCTTCAGATCCTCCGGTTAATGATCTCCGTGCGGGCGGCGATCAGTCGTGTTTCCAAGTGATCAAATACCGTTCAAGCAGCTCGATTAGCCCGTAAAGAGTGAGGCCGATCACAGCGAGGAACAGCACAACCGCAAAGCCTTTGGCGACTTCGAGCTGGAAGTTGAGTTCCTTGATCAAGACGCCAAGGCCAACGGATCCACCGACAAATTCGGCAACGATCGCACCCAGCAGAGCCAGTGTCAGCGCAGTCTTGATGCCGGCAAAAGCAATCTCAGACGCGCCGGGCAAAGTCAGGCGGAAAAACGTCTGCGCCCTGCTCGCCCCCAACGACCGGAACAACATCTTGGCGTTGTCACCGACGCTCGCCATACCGGCAACCGTGTTGATCACGACAGGAAAGAAACAGATGACGGCAGCCATAACGACCTTGGACGTCATGCCGAACCCGAACCATGTCAGAAAGATCGGCGCCAGTGCCACGCGGGGTGTGTTTTGAAACGCGATGACAAATGGGTAGATTGCGGTGCGAAACATCGGAAATGTTCCTGTCAGCGCACCGATCACCAGCCCGAGCGTGACGCCAATTGCGAAACCGTAAATCGTTTCCTGCAAGGTAAACCATGTGGCCTGCCAGAAATATCCACGTGTCACGAGCTCACTGAAAGCAACGCCGATGTCCCACGGCGACGGGATCATGATCGGATTAATCGCCCCGACAAAACTCATCAACTGCCAGAGCCCGATGATCGAGACCCCCACGAAGGTCGGCAGGCCAACACGATAGAGAATTGAATTTGTCATTATTGAACCCCTTGCAGATCGGCGGCCAACGCGGCGCGCACTTCATTGCTGATTTCCTGGAAACGGTCGCTGCCGACCATGGCGGTGCGCCGCGGACGTTCCAGATCGACCTTGATATCACCGACGACACGGCCCGGATTGGCGCCCAGCGCGATGATGCGATCCGACATCAAGACGGCCTCGCTGATGCTGTGCGTTACAAGCAATGTGGTCTTGCCCAGCGTGTCGGCCATCTGGGCCACTTCGATGTTCAGAAATTCGCGCTTGAATTCGTCGAGTGCGGAAAACGGTTCGTCCATCAGCATGATACCGGGATCAAGCGCTAGTGCCCGGGCGAGGGCCACACGCTGTTGCATTCCGCCCGACAATTCCCAAGGGTTAAGTTTGGCAACAGGCGTAAGGCCTACTAGTTCAAGCAACTCTGCCACCCGTTTGGGGGTTTTCGCGTTGCGGCGTCCCGAGATTGCAAACGGCAACTCCACGTTCTTGCTGACGTTCAGCCAAGGCATCAGAACCGATTGTTGCAGCATGAAACCGATGTCTTCGCGTCCCTCGCGCGGCTCGTCCCCTCCGACGGAAACGGTGCCGGTGTCATAGCTGACAAGCCCCGCGATGATTTTCAGCAACGTGGATTTACCACACCCCGATGGCCCCACGAACGAAACAAACTCACCTGCTTTGATCTCAAGATTGATATCGCGCAACACGGGCAAAGGCCCCTTTGCCGTCATGTAGGTCTTCGACACCCCCGCAAGACTGATGGTCTCGCCCGTCGCCGCCGTTGTAGAAATAACAGACATTTTGCCTCCTCCTTTAGATATCTCGCCGGACCTGCTGTCTGCGGGACTTCGTTATTGTCTTGGTGCCGGTTCCCCGAACGGTTTCAATCAGGTCAGGAAATCACCGACGATCGTGTTGAAACGGTCGGCCTTTTCAATTTGTGTCCAGTGTCCGCAATTATGAAACAGATGCAGTTCGGAATTCTCAAGCAGCGCGAACAACCGCTTGGAAACATCGACCGGGATCACCCTATCGTCTTGTCCGTGAACGATCAGGGTCGGCACTTTCAATTGCCTCACGTCATCCTCACGCGATGCAAGGGCGCGCAGGGCGTCCTGACGCGGCTCTGCAAACATGGACGAATAGGCCTCCATCACGCCCGGTCGCATCGCCGCGCGATGGCGCAGTTCTGCAAGGTCGTCGTTCACAAGCGCCGGATCGAAAGCGAAGATCTTCATCAACGCCACCATGTTTTCCACAGTCGGGACATGCCCCCAAACCTGATCAAGTTCCTGCGTGATCGGAAAATCCAAGCCCACAGCCCCCATCAGGACCAACCGGTCAACCCGCTCCGGAAACCGGATCGCATAGGCCAAGGCAATCGCGCCGCCAAACGAATTGCCGATAATGGACACCTTGTCTTGCGTCTGGCTGTCAACGAAGGCGGCAAAATGCTCGACCCACGCATCACGCGAAAACTGCAAGCCCTGGGGCGCGTCGGTATAGCCGAAGCCCGCCATATCCAGTGCAATACACCGGACCCCATGGGCGGCAACCGGTGCGAGGTTCAGCCGCCAGTTGGCCCAGGATGACACACCCGGCCCCGAACCGTGGATGAAAAAGACCGCACGGCCCTCACCGATGTCATGATAATTCGTCTTGATACCGTTGATCGTGGTTTGGCTACCGATTTCTGGGTTCTCTGTCATGTCTATGCCCTCCCGCACTCTTTGACGTCTGCTGTTATAGTCCCGCGTTCAGGGCTACGATGTCTTCATGACGACAATGGCTAGGTCGGCGTCTTCTTTTCGGCCTGCGCCGCACGGTTTTCTGCGATGGAAACGCCGCCGATGGCCCAGTGTTCGGCGGGCAGTTCGCGGATAGCCACGCGGATGGCTTGACGCGGCGCCGAGATGGCGTTTTCGACCGCATCTGTCACCTGCGTGATCAGCGCGGATTTTTGCGCGCTTGTGCGGCCTTCGATGATCGTGATTTCTACCAGTGGCATCTCATTACTCCCTTAGGACACGTCAAAGCGAACGCGACCGATGTCTTGAACTTCGACTTCAACCTGCATGCCAGGCGTCAGCGGCACCGCCGCTGTTGCAGCACCGGCCAGCACGATATCGCCAGGTTCAAGCACATGGCCCGCACGCGCTGTCATCCGTGCAGCCGCCACAAGCGCGCGCAGCGGATGGCCGAGAATTGCAGCAGAGGTGCCGACCTCGCGTGGCTTTCCATCGATAGACAGAACCATGCCCAGATTGGCGATATCGACATCGGGACGCGCATAGGGCCCGATAAAGAACGCCGCTGACGACGAATTGTCCGCCACGACATCACCCAGCGAGAATTTAAAATTCTCGTAGCGTGAGTCGATGATCTCAACCGCAGGGGCGACCGCTTCGATGGCAAGTGCCGCCTCTGCCATGCTGACTTCTCCGGTCAGGCGCCGTCCCAGAACAAAGGCAATCTCGGGCTCGGCGCGCGGATGGATAAATTCGGCCCGCACAAGGGTGCCGCCCTCTTCGCGGCGCATCGCGTCGGTCAGACGTCCCCATGTGACCTCGTCGACACCGACCTGTTCCATCTTGGCGCGGCTGGTCAGGCCCATCTTGACGCCGACGATGCGTTCACCACGCTGCTGGCGTAACTCGATTCCCATGGCCTGAATGGCATAACCTGTGGCCGCATCGACCTGCTGGTCATCGGGCAACTGGTGGGTCGCTGTGGCTGACCGGATGGCATCATCCAGCCGTTTTGCGATTGCTGAAAGTGCGTTCGTCATGATGCAACCTTTCGCGCATTGATCAGGTCGAGGGCGACATCGACAATCATGTCTTCCTGACCGCCAATCATTTTCCGTCTGCCCAATTCGACCAGAATGTCCGATGTCGGAATGTTGTAGTCAGCAGCTGCCTTTTCTGCATGGCGCAGGAACGACGAATAGACGCCAGCATATCCCAGCATCAGGCTTTCGCGGTCCACACGCACGGGGCGGTCCATCAACGGGCGGACAACATCGTCAGCCGTTGCCGAAAGCTGTTCGAAGTCGCATCCGGTCGCTATGCCAAGCCGGTCAAACACCGCGATCATGGCTTCGATCGGGGCATTGCCGGCCCCTGCCCCGAGCCCGGCAAGCGATCCATCGACCCGCACCGCGCCGGCCCGAATACCGGCCACCGCATTGGCAACGCCGTGATGCAGGTTCTCATGGGTATGGATGCCGACCTCTGTTTCCGGCCTCAGGTTTTCGCGCAGTGCAGTCACGCGCTCGGTCACATCGGCGGGCAGCATCGCACCGGCACTGTCAACGACATAGACGCATTCCGCGCCATAGCTTTCCATCAACAACGCTTGTTTGACCAGGTTTTCGGTTGGCGTCATATGGGCCATCATCAAGAAACAAGCCGTGTCATACCCAAGATCACGCGCCACGCGGATGTGCTGGCGCGATACATCGGCCTCTGTGCAATGGGTGGCGACGCGAACAGATCGTGCACCCGCGCCATAGGCGTCTTTCAGATCATCCGCCAGACCGATACCCGGCACCAAAAGCACCGTGATCCGGGCCGTTTCCACAGCGTCCGCCGCCGCGCCAATCCAGTCAAGATCGGAATGGCTACCGAACCCGTAGGTGAACGACGACCCCGAAAGTCCGTCCCCATGGGTGACTTCCAACGCATCGACACCTGCCCGATCGAGCGCGCGTGCGATTGTCGCCACATCGTCAAGGCTCATCTGGTGGCGCAGGGCGTGCATACCGTCGCGCATCGTCACGTCTTGAACGTAGATCTTATCTTTGTCGGGGATCGCCATTTTACGCCGCCTCCACGTTGTGGGCCCGCGCCCAGTTTTCCGCTGCCGCTTTTGCGGCTGATGTCATGATGTCAAGATTGCCCGCATAGGACGGGAAGTAGTCGGCGTTGCCTTCAACCTCGATGAAGATCGATGTTTTCAGCCCGGAAACCCGCCCGATCCCGGGCACGTTCAGCGGCGCGTTGTCGCCAATGGTCTCAAACTGTACGTCCTGTTTCAGACGGTAGCCGGGCACATAGGTTTGCACCTCTTCCACCATGCGTGCGACACTGTCGCGGATGGCGGCTTCGTCGCCGCCCTTGCTCAGCGTAAAGACGGAATCGCGCATCAACATCGGTGGATCGGCAGGGTTGAGGATGATGATCGCCTTGCCCCTCTCCGCTCCGCCGACCTTCTCGATCGCACGGCTGGTAGTCTGGGTGAACTCGTCAATATTGGCCCGCGTTCCCGGTCCTGCCGAAAGCGAAGAGACAGATGCAACGATCTCGGCGTAGATCAGACGGTCCGTCGCACGGCGCACCGCGTGGACCATGGGGATCGTCGCCTGCCCGCCGCATGTCACCATGTTCAGCGCGCTCTCACCGCGGTTTTCATTGAGGTTCACGGACGGCACGACGAAGGGCCCAATCGCGGCAGGCGTCAAATCAATGATCTGCTTGCCATCGGCCACCAGCACTGGATGGTGCTTCATATGTGCCCCGGCCGACGTCGCATCCATGACGATGGAAATGTCCTTGTAGTTCAGCAGCGCGCGCAAGCCTTCCAGCCCCTCATGGGTGGTGACCACGCCAAGGTCGGCCGCGCGTTTCAGCCCATCGCTGTCTGCGTCAATTCCGACCATTGCGCCCATCTCGAGCTCGTCCGAGCCCTTGAGGATCTTCATCATCAGGTCTGTGCCGATATTACCCGACCCGATTATCGCTATTTTACATTTCATGACGTCTCACCTTCTGCAAAATGTGTAATGACCACACCGAGGCCATTGATTGAAACTCGGAACGTATCGCCCGGTCGCGCCGCAACCATCGGCCCAAGCGCACCGGACAGGATCACATCGCCCGCCATCAACGGGCGACCTACCTTTGCCATGCGTCGCGCAAGCCAGAGCGATGCAATCAGCGGATTACCCATGCAGGCCGCACCAACCCCGAAGCTGACAGGTTGCCCCATCCGCTCCATCACCATCCCGCAGAGCCGCAGATCAAAGTCGGCAAGCTGCACCGGCCGCGAGCCGAGCACGTAAAGCCCCGACGATGCGTTATCGGCAATCGTGTCGAAAATGCCGATCTTCCAATCGCGAATACGGCTGTCGACGATTTCAATGGCAGGCAGCGCATAATCGATCGCGCCGATCAGCTCGGCGGTTGTTACATCCTCGGCCAGTAGATCACGGCCCAGAACAAAAGCGATTTCTGCTTCGACTTTCGGTTGGATCAGCAGTCCAGCAGGAATAGTGTCGCCATCGGCATATTCCATGTCCGCAAACAGCATCCCGTAGTCGGGTTGATCTACGCCCATTTGCGCCTGAACTGCCTTCGATGTCAGGCCGATCTTACGCCCGACAAGCCGGCGTCCCTGCCCGATAGCGGCTTTTGTCACGACGTCCTGAACAGCATAGGCCCTATCAATATCGGCACTGTTGCCGAAATCTGCCGCAATTGGGGCCACAGCTGCGCGGTCACGTCCCGCTGCAATCAACGCGTTTGCCGTGGTTTCTATCATGTCAGCCATTGCCAATTCTCCCCTTACAGTTTCACGCAGATATTTGCGCGCTCCGAATAAAATTCGAGCGAATGCTCACCGCCCTCGCGACCGATGCCCGATTTTTTTGAACCACCAAACGCCGTTCTCAGATCACGCAGAAACCAGGAATTCACCCAGACAAGGCCCACTTCGATTTGCGGCGCGACCCGGTGCGCGCGGGAAATGTCCTGCGTCCAGATCGCACTTGCGAGGCCGTAGTCATTGTCATTGGCTTTCGCGATCACCTCATCCTCTGTATCGAACGGGCTGATATGGCAGCACGGGCCAAAAATCTCTTCGCGGATAAGGCGGCTGGTTTCCGGCAAGCCGGTCCAGATCGTCGGCTCTACGAAATGCCCACCATCACGCGCATCATCAAAGCTGGGCACGCCCCCGCCAGTCACGATGTTTGCGTTTTCCTGCTTGGCCAACGCGTAATAGGACAGGACCTTTTTGCGATGGTCCGCAGAAATCAGCGGTCCCATATTCACATTGGGATGGTCCGGTCCGCCCAGCACCATGGATTCTGCGCCAGCCTTCAGGCGGGCCACAAATTCATCGAAAATCGGACGCTCGACATAGACGCGCTCGGTTCCCAGACAAACCTGACCGCAATTGGCAAACACCGACTGCATCGTGCCTGCAACGGCCTTGTCCAGATCGGCATCCGCAAAGACGATTGCGGCGTTTTTGCCGCCAAGCTCTAGCGAGATGTCGCGCAGACCGACAGCGGCCTGCTTCATGATCGCCTCGCCGGTCGTGGTTTCCCCTGTAAAGGTGATCCCGTCGACCAGCGGATGTTGTGTCAGCATTTCACCAGCCGAATCCGGGCCAAACCCGTGGATGACGTTGTAGACCCCTTTCGGCACGCCCGCGTCGTTCATGACCTCGCCCAAAAGCGTCGTAGTATGCGGTGTTTCCTCGGACGGTTTGACCACAACGGTATTGCCCAACGCCAGCGCCGGACCGACCTTCCAGGTCATCAACAACAGCGGCAAATTCCATGGGCTGATGACTGCGATAACCCCTTTGGGGCGTGTCACACCGTAGTTGATCGCCTTGCCGCCGTCGGGGGTATCGGTCTCGAAAAACTCGGAGCCAAGGTTTTTGATCATGTCGGCGAAGGTCGAGAAATTCGCCCCCCCGCGTGGAATATCAACGATCCGCGCTAGGCTGGAAGGCTTGCCAGTGTCGGCCACTTCAGCGGCCAGAAATTCCTCAAAGCGGTCGTTAATGCCCTGCGATACGCGCTGTAGGATACTGGCGCGTTCGGCCACCATCATACGCCCCCAAGGACCACTGAGCGCCATTTTTGCCGCACGCACAGCAAGATCCACATCTTCACGGCCTGCCTCATGGACCTGTGCGATGACCTGACCCGTTGCAGGCGACACCTTGTCAAACATGCGCCCTGAACGGGCGGATCGATACTCACCATCAATAAAGAGCCTGTGCTCCGTGAGAGTTCCGTTATCCAGCATGTCATCTCCCGCATTTGGTCTATGTCCGGCAGACCACCGAACCAACTTTATAGAATGATGTGCAAATAAACTCGTTTCGTCAACTTTAAAAACGTTTTTATAATTCAAAAAACGTTTTTAATACAGCATTGTGGTTTTCTTATGAATTACAAGGCATTGGGCGATGGCGGCGCAGCTTATAACCGCAAATCGCGGCTAGGTATGCTGAGATCAGTGGGGCGAAACGCACCTACCATCTCACGGCACACCCATCAGCACGCGCTACTATCGACCCTATGGGTTTGGATTTTGGGCCACGCGCTGGCCCCGATGCGGCGAAGATTCGCCCGTGCCTCAGCGTCGAAGTCCGCTTTAATTGCCGTCTTCCAGCTATCGCGCACCTGCAATCGTTCAATCCAATCGGCGACGCGCGGGTGTGTTGCCGCGTAAAGATCTGTCCAGCCATACTGTAATAGCGTTTGGAAATAAGGTGCGACCACTATATCCGCGAGGCTAAGATGCTCACCGACCAACCAATCGCGATCCTGCAAGGCGCGTTCGATCCTGTTGATCGTCTGACAATACACACCAACTGCATTCCTGACATCAGGCGCATCAAGCCCTTGATCGAAAAGTCGCTTCTGACGTTCTCTGCGTGGGACTTCCACGATCCGATCAATCAGCGCAAGCGCCTCATTCCGGTCCATCGCCAAAAGCCGCGGTCGCATTGCCAACGGCCATTGCAGCGCCCCACATGACGGGTGCAGGCTGTTATCAACATGTTTCATCCACAATCGGATTTCAGCCCGGAGATGCGGCGCGTCAGGCCGCAGTGACACGGCACCAGCATAGGCTTCGTCAAGATATTCGCAGATCAGTGATGATTCCCGTAGAACATGGTCGCCGTCCACCAGTGTGGGCACCACGCCTGCCGGATTGAGCTTGAGATACCAGGGTCGCAAGTTCTCTTTTCCGGGCAGGTCGATATCCTGCATTTCATAAGCAAGAGCCTTTTCCGCAAGGACGATGCGCACTTTTTGGGCACAAGGCGACATTCTGTTATTATATAGAGTAATCTTCAGCGCATTGCGCGTGGGCCTGTTTGAACCGCCCCGGGTTTACCGGAGAGTAAAACTCTCAACAGGTGCACCTCATGACCGACAAGAAACACACCCCGAGCTACACGGCCGAGTTCCGCGCGCGCGGCGTTCGGCTTTTCCGCGAACATCGTTCTGATTACAGCAGCGACAGTGCTGCCTACCGAGCAATTGCCTCGAAGCTGGGCTGTTCCTCTTTCAGCCTGCGGGACTGGTGTCGGCGCGCCGCGCGTGATGCAGGCGAGCTGTCCGGACCGACGAGCGAGGAGAAGGCACGGATCAAGGCCCTGGAGCGTGAGAACCGTGAACTCAGGCAAGCCAACGAGATCCTGAAGAAGGCCAGCGCATATTTCGCTGCAGCGGAGCTCGACCGCCCATTCCGCAAATGATCGCGCTCATCGACGATCAGCGTTGTGTCCATGGTGTCGGGCCGATCTGCCGGGTTCTGGGGATTGCACCATCAACGTTCTATGCCTTCAAAGCCGTTGAGTGCGATCCCGACCTGGCATCGGACCGGGCCGGGCAGGATCGGCTGGACATGGCCGCGATCAAGCAGGTCTTCGATGGCAGTCGGGGACGATATGGGGCTCGCAAGGTTTGGCACCAGCTACGCCGCGAAGGGCGCGCCATTGCCCGCTGCACGGTGGAGAGATTGATGAAGGTGATGGGGTTGCAAGGGGTTGTTCGCGGAAAGAAGGTCATCACCACCAATCCGGATGCGGCACAACCTTGCCCGGACGATAGGGTAAGCCGAGCCTTCGTGGCGGACATGCCGAACCAGCTGTGGGTCAGCGACTTCACCTATGTCTCAAGTTGGCAAGGGATGGTCTACGTGGCTTTCATCATCGACGTCTTCGCTCGCAAGGTCGTCGGCTGGCGTGTCTCGACCTCGATGACGACCGGTTTCGTCTTGGATGCCCTGAACCAGGCCATCTGTCAGAGGGCTCCGTCTGAGGCTGACAAACTGATCCATCACAGCGACCGGGGCCGCCCAATACCTGTCGATCCGATACACCGAGCGGCTTGCCGAGGCCGGGATCGACACGTCTGTCGGCAGCGTCGGGGATTCCTATGACAATGCTCTGGCCGAAAGCATCATCGGCCTGTTCAAAACCGAGGTCATCAAGTTCCTCGGCCCCTGGAAGTCCGTTGGTCAGGTCGAATGGGAAACCCTGAAGTGGGTCGACTGGTACAACAACGCCCGCTGCACAGCGCCATTGGCTACGTCACGCCGCAAGAAGCAGAGGAGGCCTTCTATAAAAGCTTGAACGCTGTCGAAATAGCAGCCTAATCATTGAACAAGACACTCTCCGGTAAACCCGGGGCGGGGCGGTTCGTATGATCCGTCATGACATCTTCCTCGCCGAAATATGACCTGTTCTTGCCCCAGATCATGTTTTTATAAAAACGTTTTGGCAAATCTTTGAACGCTTATTTTTAAATAAAACGTTTTTACTATATTAAGTCGTTGGTTATCAGCATGATTTGAGCTAAGTAAGGAACTAAATCTGAAGCGCAGGACCCAATGATTTTAGAAAACCCCAATCAAACAAAAAAAACGGTCGTCGAAACGGTGCAATCACAGCTAAGAGATCAAATCCTCAACTTCGATCTTCCGCCTGGCACCCGCCTGCATGTAGACAACCTGCGGCTCAAGTTCGATGTCTCGACCGCGACCATGCGCGAAGCCCTGTCGCGACTTTTGATCGACAACCTCGTCACGACAGAACGTCAGCGCGGGTTCCGGGTCCGTGAACTCAGCCTTGAGGATTTTCGGAGCATTAGCGAAGCCCGCAAGATCGTCGAAATCGGCGCACTGCGCTCGTCACTCGATCACCGCGACGACAATTGGGAAGGTGATCTGTTTGCCGCCTATCGCAAGTTGAAGCTCGTCGAAGACCGGTTGTTGTCCAAATATGATCTCGATCTGACAAGCGAATGGCATCTTCGGAATAGAAAGTTCCATGATTGCCTAGTGCAGAACTGCCGAAACCCGTGGCTGATCGATTTCAGACGGCTTCTTCATCAACACAGTGATCGTTATCACCGCCTTGTTCTGAAGGACAATCGCAAACACCGTGACGTCAGTCAGGAACATGCCGAAATTTTCAAAAGCGCGATTGATGGCGACATCGAACGCTGCGTTGCTCTGGTTGAAAATCACATCACCACGACGGTCGAACTTATTGCCAAACGCTTACCGCAGACTTCCCAAGGATTCGCAATTCCACTGAGTGCTGAGCGTACGAAGTGAAATCATATGATGTGCCTTTTGCGGCCCTGCATGAGGCTGAGCAGTTAGTCCGCAGTTTTTGCGAACTTCGCGGCCGACCGTCGAAGTTGACCGGGTCAAGTTTTGAGCATTTGAAGACGACGCACGGTTGAATTGACGGCCAATCGAGCCCAGTGAACCACCGCGCTGCCATCTCTCGGACCTTTCTTGGTCCGCATACAACGTCCGTGTGCGATACTTCATATTGTCCCGCTTAGGGTAGCGGACACTATGGGGCTTTGAATGGCACGCCGAACGAAGCGGCTCTTGACGGATGAAAAGAAGTGGTCGATCTGTTGACGACGGCAGCGGACGTTTCGGTGGCGCAGGTTGCGCGGCGCTATGCGATGAACGCGAACATGATTTTCAAACGGTTAGGTGATCCCCGGTATGCACCGGATCACAAGGCTGTTGAATATTTGGTTGATGATACGCCCTGCTTCTTGCCTGTTGAGATTGTTGATCGCGCCCAGAAGAATGACCTGACTTCAATGCCTGATCCCAAGCTGGCAACCGCATCGGGCTCGGTGGGTACAGTTTCGCGCACCAACACTGCGCCATCGACATCAACTACACAGACCTCGTTCGCCTTCGGAGAGCAACCGCCACAATCACACCATGTTCAGTGGGCTCACACGTCAAGGTATAATTGCCCTGCAGGGAGCTTGCCGTGAGGTTGTTCCTGCCGCACATCCGAAACCGAGACAAATCAACGTTTTGATAAATCAAAAACGCTTTATGTCTCAAAAACCGTTTTGTTGTTGACGTTGCGTTTTGAAATGTTGTATCTTTTGCTAAGAAGCGGGGAGGACTGCTAATGACATATCAAGAACCAATCTATGACGTTGCGCAAATTGCTCAGGTAGAAATTTATTCACCGAACGTTGATGCGAGTGTGGCATTTTTTCGAGATTTGCTCGGAATGATGGAATCGGGACGCACCGAGAAGTCCGTCCATATGCGTGCCTATGAAGACTTTTATCTCCGCTCGCTTACTATTACTCATCGTGATGAGCCTGGGTTGGGACACATTGGTTGGCGCGCGTCTTCGCCTCAGGCGCTCGAACGCCGCGTTGCCGAAATAGAAAATCTTGGGCTTGGCAGAGGCTGGATTAATAGCGATTTTGGGCATGGCAGGGCATTCTTGTTCGAGACGCCAGACGGGCACAGTAATCGCATATTCTGGGATGTTGAGTATTTCGATTGCCCGGAAGCAGAAAGGTCCTGCCTGATCAATCGGCCGCAACGTCGGCCATTGCAAGGCGTGCCTGTGCGCCGCTTAGACCATGTGAATATCATGGCATCGAACGTGACCAAGACTAAATCCTTCTACGAGAAGGCTTTAGGTTTCCGCACTCGCGAAAACATTCTTCTTGAAAATGGAGAGGTCGAAGCGGGCGCTTGGCTGTCAGTCAGTCCGCAGGTTCATGAAATTGCCTGTATGCTTGACCGCTCTGGTTCAAAAGGTCGCCTTCATCACGTCGCATTTTGGTACGGTACACCGCAACACCTAAACGATATCGCTGATGTATTCGCCGAGCGAGACATTCATGTCGAGGCCGGGCCTGGAAAACATGGTATTAGCCAAGCGCTGTTCATGTATGTTTATGAGCCCGGAGGCAACCGCATCGAATTGTTTGGAGATAGTGGCTACCTGATTTTGGATCCAGATTGGAAGTGCCGGACTTGGACAGAAGAGAATCTTGAGCGCGGCCTTATTTTCTACGGTTCGCCGGTACCCCAGGAGTTCTTTCTTTATGGTACCCCAGAGGTGCCCGATGCCGCAGTAGAGGCAGAATAGGAAATAAGTTGGAAGATAGTCACGATATTTAGCCTAAAAAAGATATCTCGGTGTACCCCTAGCCCTTTAGAGCTACCAATTGGCTGCGGGCGTACTGAGGAGGGTAGTAATTGGACTGGAGAATCGAGATTGTCAGCAAAGTCAAACGAAATGTGAGGCACTTGTAATGGGTGCTGTAATGGGAGGACTAAGATGGAACGACGGAAATTTATTGGAACACTAGGTATAGGCGCTGCAGCGACTGCGCTATCGGCGCCGGCAATTGCGCAAACCGCTCCCGAAATCTCATGGCGCTTGCAGTCAGCGTTTCCAAGGACTTTTGAAGCACTTTATGCGGCGACTACTACAATGGCGGACTTTGTCGCCGAGATGACCGATGGACGCTTTCGTATCCAGCCCTTCGCAGGCGGTGAAATCGTTACGGGGGGGCAAATTGCAGACGCAGTGGCGACCGGTACTATTGAAATGGGTCATACAGCATCTCAATACTATCACGGCAAGGATCCAGTATTTTCTCTTGGTACGCTGTTGCCGTTTGGGTTCAATACTCGAATGATGGATGCTTGGCAATTACAGGGTGGCGGACTTGATTTGCTCAACACTTTCTATGCAAAGCATGGTTTCTATGCTCTCCCGGGGGGAAATGTAACTGCGCAAATGGGCGGCTGGTATCGCAAAGAAATTAACGACCTCGCAGATCTCGATGGTCTGAAGATGCGAGTTGGAGGCTTGCCTGGCTCTATCATGGCGAAAATGGGCGTGGTTCCGACATTGATTCCGGGTGGTGATGTCTATGTGTCGTTGGAGCGCGGCACCATCGACGCGGCTGAGTTCACGGGCCCCTACGATGAAGAACGCATGGGCTTGAACAAAGTTGCGCCTTATTATTACTTTCCCTCTTGGTGGGAAGGTCAGTCTGCAGCCCATTTTTTCATCAACCTTGAGCAATGGACCAGTCTCCCAGTTCAATATCAATCGGTACTGCGCGCTGCTGCTGCGGCTGCATCAAATCAAGTTGTCACACGTTACGATTATGGCAACCCCGCTGCATTGGTGCGGTTGGTTAGTGCGGGTGTCAAGCTTCGTAGTTTCAACCAAGAGATCATCGATACCGCTCTCGCGGCCTCGAAAGAAGTATATGCCGACTTAAGTGCATCGAATTCCGAGTGGAAGACAATTTATGACAGTATCGTGGACTATAGAGATACCGCATACGCATATTGGCAACTGACGGAACTGAGCTACGATGCAATGATGGTGCGCCTGCGAAATCAGCTATAAGCCTTTTTCGGAGCGACCGTTTGAAGGCTCCGAAAGTATTTAGCAAGAAATTCGGACGGCATCATAACCTGCCTGTTTATTACCAGGGAAGGTGGTAGTGTTTCTGTCCGCAACTCGAGGATGAGCTATGATAGGAAATCGCCTTGCTGGCAAAGTTGCTGTTATCTCGGGTGGCGGCGGTGGAATTGGCTCCGAAGCTGGTCGAATCTTTTGTGAAGAAGGTGCTTCTGTTCTGCTTGCCGACCTGAGAACTGATGCTGTTCAAAGTGCATGCAAGCGTATTCGTAAAGCGGTACCCGGCGCGCGAGTATCGCCATTTACTGCTGACTTCGGAGAGGAGCAAGCGGCCTATGATGCAGTGGCGAGCGCGATTGAGCAATTTGGTGGTGTGGATATCGTTGTTAACAACGTAGGTATTCGGCGTTATGACGCGATGGCCGATGCTACTTGGAGCATGTGGGAAGATATCATCCGCATCAATCTGCTGAGTTACACCTCTCTGACCCGTGCGGCGCTACCCAGCATGCGCGAACGTGGAAAAGGTAGTGTCGTTAATGTTTCATCCTGTCACGCCGTTCTGGGTCGAAAAGGCATGGGTGCATACGACGCCTTGAAGGCAGGCGTGTTAGGGTTCACTCGAACTTTGGCTTGGGAAGAAGCTGAAAATGGCATTCGCGCCAATGCGATCTGTCCGGGGCACACTTTGACCCCATTCCATTTAGAGCGCGCGAAAAAGGCTGGTCAGTTGCCGGAAGAACTCGACGCGCCCTGCGTACTACGCCGTTGGGCGGAACCTAAAGAGGTGGCCTATCCGCTGCTTTGGCTCGCATCTGATGAAGCAGCATATGTGACTGGAACTGCATTGATGGTCGACGGCGGAATGCCCGTCTAATTGCCATTTAATACGCAAAGGAAAATTCCTACCTAAATATTTGACTTGTTGTATGCTCCATCCGGATGAATTCTATAGCTGATTTACGATAACTCATCCTTTTTGGACGCGACCAAACAAAGGTTAATCTAATGGCGACTATTTTGTGTGTGGGGAAAATCAAGCTTCATCTTGCTACCATCACTCCTAAAAATGAGCACTGTAGGTAACATGCGGCGAGTGTTTTAAAAGTGAAACTTCGTTTCTTAGACGATATTGCGAAAGCGAAGTTATATGCCTATCGGGGTGTTTCGTCTTTAGTCATAAAGTCTTGGGCGCGAGGATGATCAAATCAGTTCTGCAATGCTCAGGAGAAGCTATGCGACAGATTATAATTAAAATTAGCCGGACTATTGACTGTACCAACCGGATCATCGGTAAATCGGCTTCTTGGGCGATAGTCGTCGCGATTCTTATTTCGGCGTCAAATGCGTTATCCCGGCGGTTTTTTGGCATCACATCGAATGCTTGGCTCGAGCTTCAGTGGTACCTTTTTGGCGCGGTCTTCATGCTTTGCGTGGCTTGGGTGTTACAGGAAAACGAACACGTCCGAATCGACGTATTGTCGTCCAACCTATCTGAGAGATCGCGTGTGATTATTGATATCGTCGGGCACGTTTTCTTCCTTTTTCCTTTTGTTGCGGTAATGTTATGGCTCTCCACTCAATTCTTATGGAACGCTCTGTTATCAGGCGAGCTATCGCCAAATGAAGGGGGGCTGCCTTTGTGGCCTGCGAAGACACTGATTTTCGTTGGTTTCGCCCAACTAGCTCTACAATGGATGTCTGAGCTTGTTAAAAGTGTCGTCAGTCTCCGCACTGTCTCCGCTCACTGTGAAAGCTGAAGTAATGATAGATATCTTGGCCAACAACCTCGCCCCGGTCATGTTTCTAACTCTGGTCGTCATGCTGTTACTAGGCTATCCGGTTGCCTTTACTCTAGCTGCAAACGGCCTGGTGTTTTTCTTCTTGGCAGTTGAGTTGTCCCCGTTTGCGCTGGAAACGATTTCTCTAAATTGGAACCTATTGAATGCTCTACCCGAACGAGTGTTCGCGGTCATGTCAAACGAAGTGTTGTTGGCAATACCATTTTTTACTTTCATGGGGATAGTTTTACAGAAGTCGGGCATGGCGGAGGACTTGCTCGAAACTTTCGGTCAATTTTTTGGAGCCGTTCCTGGCGGTGTTGCCTATGCTGTTATTTTAGTCGGCACGCTACTTGCGGCTACGACTGGTGTTGTCGCAGCATCTGTGATTACCATGGGCTTGATCTCGCTGCCAGTTATGATGAGATACGGCTATGATAGACGGGTAGCGTCAGGCACAATTATGGCTTCAGGCACGCTCGCCCAAATCCTGCCACCGTCCACAATCTTAATTGTCCTTGCCGACCAACTCGGTACCTCGGTTGGCGATATGTACACGGTAGCTTTCCTTCCTTCTCTGTTTCTTACTTTGAGCTTCATTGTATATATACTCATGCTTAGCTTCCTGCGACCTGCTTGGGTACCTGCACTACCGGCTGAGGCTATCCGGTATTACGAGCCAAACGGGACGCGGGGAATCTGGCAGGTGGGGCTGCTCTTCATAAGTTGTGGGCTTGTAGTGGCAATGGCTGCCCGCGCTACAGGTATAGAAAGGACTGTGGATGTCGTCGTGACCACAACTTGTGGGCTGGCTCTCCTCGCACTTTTCATCAGCTTTTTAGCGCGAATTACGAGTCGATTTAAGATAACCTTCTGTATTGTTTTGGGCGGAGGAACTGCATTCCTGGCGCATCGCCAAAATGCAGATTTAAGCAGCATACTTTGGCTTATTGTATTCGTATTTGGTTATGTTGCGTTAGACAGCAGTTTCAATCGCCTATTCGGTGTGCGCTTCATATCACAAATGGCCACAAAAATAGCATTTGTGTTGGTTCCACCAGTGTTGCTAATTTTTATGGTCCTCGGCACGATATTCATCGGTTTGGCAACTCCGATCGAAGCTGGCGCCATGGGGGCTGTTGGCACAGTGCTGCTTGCAGTCGCCAAGCGGTTTGCGGAAAAAAGGCCTGATCGGTTAGACGTGAGGCTACTGACTGAGGCGACATACACCACGGCAAGACTTTCGACATTTATCCTCTTTATCTTGATCGGTGCGCGAGTGTTCGCATTAACATTCTTTGGAATCAACGGTCATATTTGGGTAGAGCAGCTATTGGTTACCCTACCTGGTGGGCATACTGGGTTTCTACTGTTCACAGTCGTGGTGATTTTTGTTCTGGGTTGTTTCCTCGACTTCTTTGAAATAGCTTTTATCGCCATACCGCTTCTGCTAATTCCCGCGACGACACTGGGGATAGACCCACTATGGCTTGGCTTACTGATTGCGGTGACTCTGCAAACTTCGTTCCTTACCCCGCCTCTTGGTTTTTCACTTTTCTTCCTGCGTTCGGTAGCACCCGATTCTGCCTATCGTGACGAGGTGACTGGTTCGAAAATTGATGGGATTTCAACTCGTCAAATCTATCTTGGTGGATTACCATTTATTATAATCCAATTGGTGCTCATAATTTTGTTGCTCACGGTGCCAGAACTATTCCTTACCTTGGGCCAACCCGAGCCTCTCATGAGTGAAATTGAAGCATTGCAAGAACTTGATAACTTGATCATAGAAGTGAAGCCAGAACTGAACATCATTGTCCCAGCATTCGATCATATGCTGCTGAATAATGATTGAAACGGGCCTTGTTGGGGTCGTTTGCGGGGGGGCGAAATGACACTCTAAGCATTTTCACGATGCCGTTTGACGATATTGAGGACTGTGTTTTTGCTGATCCCCAAGTCACGCGCGATCCAGCGGTAGCTGCGCCCTTCCCCGACAGCAACAAGGACTTTCGGCGCAAGCCTGTCAGATTTGGGTCGTTCCCCCGGCTGACGACCAAGTTTTTGCCGCGCGCGCGGGCGGCAGCCAGACCCGATTTTACCCGCTCGCTGATTAGGTCTCGTTCAAACTGAGCGATCCCTGCTGACCTGCTCCCCATAGTGTCCGCTATCCAAAGCGGACACTATCGAACACACTCTATGCGCGGCAGAGCAGTCAGGCCGGACGTGTGTGGACGCCCCCATGAATGCAAGCACTTTTTTGGCACGATCGGGCATGTGATCAGGTGCGGTCGTGTGTCCGGCCTCGAAGTTGCGGCCTTTCAAGCGCCGCGGGTGTTGAATGTCACTGAGAACTGACCCGGTAGCCCCATAAATTGTCACTGAGAATTGACCCATGTGAACACATAGCCCTGACGTTTTTGTTCAGGGGGATTTGGAGTGATCGACATGGGATTTTTGAGTGTTATTCGACGCTGGGCGGTAATCCTCCCCATGGTTAAGGGGCTGCATAAGTAGAATTTTCTCGGCAAGATGCATGAGGAGATTTCGAATGAAGACAAGCAGATACACAGAGCCGCAGATCCTTGCGATCCTGCGTCAGGCAGAGGGCGGCGTGCCGGTGGCCGAGCTTTGCCGTGAACATGGCATGAGCACGGCGTCCTTCTACAAATGGCGGGCGAAGTATGGCGGGATGGATGCGTCAATGATCGCGCAGACCAAGGCACTTGAAGACGAGAACCGACGCCTGAAGAAGATGTTCGCGGAACTCAGCATGCAGAACGAATTGCTGAAGGAAGCCCTTGGAAAAAAGTAGTGGGGCCATCTCAGCGACGAGAGATGGCCGCAACGGCGGTGGCGCGACGCGGGGTGAGCATAGCCGTGGCATGCCGCACTTTCGGGGTCAGCCAGACCTGCTATCGCTACAGCCCGCTTCTGAGCGACGAGAACGCGCAGATCGCCGATCTACTGACCGGACTGACCGATGCCCGCAAGACCTGGGGGTTCGGGCTGTGTTTTCTGCATCTTCGCAACGTCAAGGGGCACCCTTGGAACCACAAAAGGGTCTACCGGATTTACTGCGCGCTTGAGCTTAACCTGCGCATCAAACCCCGCAAGCGTTTGAAGCGGGATAAACCCGACGCGCTGGCGGTGCCTGAGGCCCCCAACATGACCTGGTCGATGGACTTTATGGCCGACCGGCTGGGCGACGGTCGTCAGTGGTCTTGTCCCGGTTTAGTTCCGGTCTGGTCTTGTCCCGGTTTAGTTCCGGTCTCTTTCGAGCAATCTTTGCTATGAAGGAGACAAGAAATGGCAACGAGATACACAGACGAGTTTCGACGTGATGCGGTGCGCATCGCCACGACCAGCGGCTTAACACGCCCTCAGGTTTCATCTGATTTGGGTGTTGGGCTTTCGACCCTGAACAAATGGGTTCAGAAACACCAGCATGATGATTTGATGTCGGGTCCACATGAAGATGTGGAACGGGAGAACGAACGCCTTCGCAAGGAAGTCCGCCTGCTGCGAGAGGAGAGGGAAGTGTTAAAAAAAGCGGCGATCTTCTTTGCAGGCCAAAGTCGGTGAGGTTTGCCTTCATTGACGCCTGGAGAGAAGAATGGCCGGTTGAGTTTCTGTGCTGGGTTATGCAGGTCACATCACGTGGGTATCGTGCGTGGCGGGTCCGCCCAATGTGTCAGCGACAGCGTGATGATATGGTGATCTTAGCTCATATTCGTGACCAACATCGTCTCAGCCTGCAAAGCTACGGCCGCCCCCGAATGACTGGAGAGTTACAGGAACTGGGGCTGGCGGTAGGCCACCGGCGTGTGGGGCGCTTGATGCGAGACAACAGCATAAAGATTGTCAGAACTCGTAAATTCAAGGCTACAACCGACAGCAATTGTCACTGTACCCTAATTAATCAGAATTGGGTCTGAAATTATCCCGT
>TARA_R110002012_G_scaffold60951_6_pt1 | contig 23513 bp, 23 predicted proteins | sample TARA_R110002012 | Tara Oceans TARA_R110002012 (sample SAMEA4396515) | marine metagenome | biome: Westerlies Biome; feature: [DCM] deep chlorophyll maximum layer (ENVO:01000326); material: water (ENVO:00002006), including particulate matter (ENVO:01000060) such as... | depth 40 m | reverse complement strand
CCACCTGCGGCGCAGGAGGAGTAGGCCGCCGAGCAGGTGGCCGCGGCGATTGATCGGGTGCCGCCTTAGGGGCTTGTGTCGCCTCAGTGACAATCTGCGTAGTAGCCTCTTCGGGTGCAGTGGCCTCTTTTGCCTCTTCGACAATTTTTTCGGCTGCCGCGTCGGGCGTAGTCGCCTCTTGTTCGACGACGTCTGGGCGGGCAGCAGGATCTGGTGCCGCGACTGCCTCGGGGGCGACGCGTTCGACTGGGCGCGGAACGGCGACGGGGGCCTTCTCTGGGACAAGCACCGCGACTTCGGCTGGCGGCTCCGGCGATTCAGGTGCTTGCTTGCTGATATCCTTTGACGGGGGCGGCGGGGCGGGTTCTGCTACCTCAGGTACCGGGTCGGGTGGTGGGGCTTCTGCCTGTAGTGGTGCGGGCTGCTCGATAGCTTGATCAGCAGGTGCTGCGACTTCAGGGGGTAGCGCTGATGTTTCTGGCGCTATAGGCTGGTCAACCTCGGAGCTTTGCTCAGGTGCCTGAGCCGAAGCCACCATCGCGTCAAATTCAGCCGCGGAGATCACTGATACTTCTTGCATCTTGAACGGTTCGGAACGGGACGTGAAAATATTCCCCAGCAAAAGCCAGGCAATAAGCCCCAGATGGCCTGCGCCAGAAATGTAATGCCCGGTGTGCATATTACCCGCCCGATGCGCCAGTGCCATCCAGCTTGGGGCCGCCGTTTTCGGTAACCAAGCCGATGTTGCTAAAGCCCCCAGCATTCAAAGCGCCCATGATTTCCATGATCGAGGCATACGACACAGTCCCATCGGCCCGAAGAAACACACGGTCACTCGCACGCTCAGCGGCAATGGCCTTTAGCTTAGTGACCAGTTCGCTACGCGCTGTTTCGGTTTTCTGTATCTGCACCGACCCGTCGGCAAGAACGGTAATGGTCAGCGGTTCTTCCTGTTCGGACGGCAATGCAGTTGCCGCCGTTTTCGGCAGCTCGACTGGGACGCCGACTGTCAATAATGGGGCCGCAACCATGAAAATAATCAAGAGAACCAGCATTACGTCCACGAAAGGCGTGATGTTGATCTCGGCCATCGGCTGCGCACGGCCCCGGCGTCTGCCACGCCCCCCGCCGCCTTGTTTTTTCATAACTCCACCAGCCATGAGTTAACTGTCCAACTGGCGGCTAAGAATGGTAGCGAACTCATCGGCAAAGGCTTCATAGCCTCCAAGTATGCGATCAGAATCCGCGCTCAGCTTGTTGTAAAATATAACAGCCGGGATCGCCGCAAATAGGCCGATACCAGTGGCCAAAAGCGCTTCCGCAATGCCCGGTGCTACCACGACGAGGCTGGTATTCTGCTGCGCCGCGATTTCAATGAAAGAGTTCATGATCCCGAATACGGTCCCGAACAGCCCGATAAACGGTGCCGTCGAACCGGTCGTTGCAAGAACCGGCAGCCCTTTTTGCAAACGCTCCGCCTCTTTGGCAATCGCCACGTCCATGCTGCGATCAATCCGCGCGGTAGCTCCTGGGATCAGGCCACCATCCTCGCGGTGCGACCTGCGCCATTCGGTCATGCCCGCTGCAAAAATCTTTTCTGCTGCGCCGTCAGGGTTCGGCCCGATAGTGTCATAAAGCCCATCCAGAGGCTCCCCGGACCAGAAAGCTTGATCAAAACGTTCATTTTCCGCCTTGGCACGGCGATACTGAATGATTTTTTGCACAATGATCGACCAGGACCAAAACGACGCCATGATCAAAATGATCATCACTAATTTTACGGTAATTGTCGCTCTGAGAAATAACCCCAAGAGCGAGAAATCAATCTCGCTCGCCGCCGCCAGCGTTTCTGCTTCCATCGGTACTGCTCTTTTCTTTGGGCCCGTTGCCGAGCCTATCTGCCTCAATGACCCTGTTTTCCAAGGCGCTATTTGGCACAAGCTTAACCGAGTGCAATATCTATTACTAGGATTATGGCATCAAACCGCTGCCTAGGCGGCGATTGAGCGAAGTTTCGCTGGCAATCGGCACGGTTTTCCGGCGGCATTGATACACACAATCGTGACAACCGCCCTGAACAAGACCGTTTCGCCGCGGCAGACCTCTTGCGTCATCACCAAGCGCGCCGGTGAAATCGACGTAGGCCAGGTGCGCACCTCAAGCAGATCGTCAAAAACTGCGGGCGCAATATAATCGGCTTCAACGCGTCGCACCGCAAAAACTACACCGGACGCCTTCATCTCCAGTTGATCAATGCCGATTTCGCGCACCCAATCGCTTCGGGCGCGCTCGATGTATCGCAGATAATTGGCGTAATACACGATACCCGCCATGTCCGTATCTTCGTAATAAACCCGTATGGGTAACCGATGCGTCATGACGTCCCTCCTATCCGTGCATACAACCTCAGCGCATGTGACGTATCCTGCGCCGCCGCAGGTAACACCGGGTCATATGCTGCGCGCAGCAGGTCCGCTATGTCTGGGCGCAAAAGGGTGTTGCCGTCATGTAGCGCCAAAGGTGAAGCATCCCGAAACGCCATGTCGGACCACAGCAGAAATGACTGTACCGTCTGGCTCAATGCTAGGGCTTGGGCAGGTATCGCACTCAACTTGGCATCCATCCGAAGAAAAACGAAACAGGCCTTGATCGCTCCGGCCTCGTCAAACCGAAACAGACGGTACTGATTGGCGTCAACTGCCTGCAGCTTTTCAACCAACGGCCCCATGTCCGGCACCAACCGGTCCAGACCGGGCACTCCGCCCAGCTCGGCCCAATCCCGAAAAAAGAACATCATCAAATTACTGCCGAGCTCAGGGTCAGTCTCGACGATCGGCTGCTTCACCAACAGACACGTCGCTTCGACGGCCCGCTTGATAACGGCAAGGGTCGCGTCATCCACGCCAAAAACGACCGGCGCGATGGGGCGCCCCCACCGAGCAAAAACAAAGCCTCCGTCAGACCGTGTAAACAACGCTTCAATATCTTGTGGTGTCATTTCAACTTCCAAATGGGCTTAAATCCTCGCCGAAGGCATCCCCGACCTCAGCCAAATAAATCCGCGCGCGGCTTGGGGGGCGCGATGCCCAGGTGGGTCCAAGCCTTTTGCGCCAACATCCGACCGCGAGGGGTGCGCTGGATCAACCCCTGTTGCAGCAGGAACGGCTCGATCACCTCCTCCAAGGCATCCCGGGATTCCGACAGCGCCGCTGACATGGTCTCTATGCCTACCGGTCCCCCTTGGTAATTCTCGGCAATCAGTCTGAGATAGCGGCGGTCTGCGCCATCCAGACCTAAATGATCGACCCCAAGTCGCGTAAGCGCCATATCTGCCAACTCGCGGGTTACCCGGCCGTCCCCTTCCACCACTGCGAAATCGACGACACGGCGCAAAAGTCGGCCGGCAATACGGGGTGTACCTCGGGCACGCTTGGCAATTTCGCGGGCACCGCCTTCATCCGCCGGGGCACCCAATTTGCGGGCATTACGGTCGACGATAATAAAAAGCTCGTCCTCGGTGTAGAACTGCAATCGCGTCGGTATGCCGAAACGATCACGCAAGGGCGTGGTCAGTAACCCCATCCTCGTTGTTGCACCGACCAAGGTGAATGGTTGCAATTCGATCCGGACGGTCCTGGCGGCCGGACCCTCCCCAATCACCAGATCCAGCTCGAAATCTTCAAGAGCAGGATATAAAACCTCCTCCACCGCCGGGTTAAGACGGTGTATTTCATCGATAAAAAGCACGTCGCGTGCTTCGAGGTTGGTCAGGATCGCAGCGAGATCACCGGCTTTTGCAAGCACCGGACCCGAGGTCATGCGAAAACCTACGCCAAGCTCACGGGCGATGATCTGCGCCAGCGTGGTCTTGCCCAAACCGGGGGGGCCGTGAAACAGCGTATGATCCATTGCTTCGCCGCGCTGCCGGGCGGACTGGATGAACACTTTCAGATTTGACCGCGCCTCGGCCTGGCCCACAAATTCGTCCAACGTCTGAGGACGCAATGCGCGGTCCATGTCCCCGGGCAGTGGATCGGGCCGCAGATTAGGGTCACTGTCGATCATGAATCATCCAAGGTTGAAGGCAAAGGGAGGGCGGATGGATATGTCCCCCACTCTATCCCTTGGGAGCCAGAAGTTTCAACGATGCTCGGATCAAAGTAGGCGTATCCGCGTCTGGGTCTTCCCCCGCAGCTTGCGCTACCGCCCCGGCCGCATCGCCCGGCCCATATCCAAGATTGCCAAGCGCCGATAGCGCTTCGGATTGAGCGGACTGGTTCGGCGCGTTTACTAAGGGCCTCTGTGGTCCGGGCCCTTCAATTACGCTAGCCGCCTCGACCTCCCCATGCGCTTCGGCCAAGGTCCCCGTCATCGCCATCACGCCAGGAGCCTTTTCTTTCAGGTCCAGTACCACGCGCTGAGCAATCTTTGGGCCGACACCTTTAGCCACCTTGATCGAATTCCAGTCACCAAGAGCGATCGCCCGGCTCACACCATCAGGACCAAGCGCTCCTAAAATCGCCAGCGACGCTTTGGCACCCACACCTTGAACCGACGTCAGCAATCGGTGCCATTCCTTTTCAACAAGCGTTTGGAAACCGAACAATTGCATCAGGTCTTCGCGTACGACCAATTCAGTAAACAATGCCACAGCCTCACCGACCCCGGGCAATCCCGCCATGGTCCGTTCAGAACAGTACACCAGATACCCGACGCCTCGCACGTCGATCAACAAATGATCCGCCGCGCGATAGTCTATCCGCCCTGTAATCTTCCCAATCATGCGCTGGCCTTGGCAATAGCCTGCGCCAATGCACCGGCACTGCCATGGTGCGCGTGACATATCGCGATTGCCAACGCATCCGCCGCGTCCGGCCCGGCAATCTCTGCGCCGGGTAATTGCATCCTTACCATGTGCAGCACCTGGCCCTTGTCAGCGTGGCCTACCCCAACCACAGTCTTTTTGACAGAGTTGGGTGCGTATTCCCCAATCACCAAGCCCGCCTGTGCGGGTACCAACATGGCTATTCCGCGCGCTTGTCCCAGTTTAAGCGTGCCTGCACCGTCCTTGTTGACGAACGTCTGTTCAACCGCCGCAGACTGGGGCCGATAGGTCACCATGATTCTGGTTAACTGAGCGTGCAATGACAAAAGCCGCGCGCCAAGATCAACCCCTTCGGATACACAGATCCCATTTGCGACATGGCTCAACCTGCTCCCGGCGACATCAATAACGCCCCAACCCATATTTCGCAGCCCCGGATCAATGCCGATTATCCGTATCATCTGCCTATTTACCTCACGTTTCTAATTTCGCTACCAATTAGCACGAAACGCGAACATCCACCAAGCCTTTTGCGCAGCGCCTTGAAAATGCCGCAATTGGCCTCCTTTTCCACACTCCCAGCCTGAACGCGACCTTTTGCACAATGGAAACGACGCTTTCGACACATACACGGTATCCGCCTTATTTCTATGGGCGAAATGCGAGATATCGCTATGCAGAAAACGCAGATCACACATGCGCCCCTGCCTATTGTGAAGCGTTTTCATTCTGCCTAGTTGCTGGGCATACCGCCGGCTTATCCGGCTCTTTTTTATTTAAGGATGGCTCCCATGGCTGTTTACTACAACACTCCCACGACATACGGCACGGCTGCTGCGGTGAACCGTTTCTTTTCACAGCTCGGCGACATCGCAGGTTCGATTGAAGCGTGGAATGATGCGCGGGTAACACGCAAGGCACTATCAGCACTATCCGACCGCGAACTTGATGACATTGGTCTAGTACGCGGCGACATCGAACATGTGGCTCTTAATCATTTTATTCGCTAAACGAGTGACCATAAAAGCGCCCGCCGGGCTTTACAAAAATGGCAAAGCCACGCTGACCTGAAAAGTTGCGTGGCTTTATCATTTCAGATTGTGACGTTCCCCACGACACTGTGGGTTAAACCTAGCCTCGAAATACAGGGCCCATTTTTGCAGACACCGCCAGCGTGATAGGATCAATGCCTAGGAACCAAGCACCGGCTTGCTCAAATGCGGTGCCATTGCTCAACGTTGTCAGCCTGCTTTGATAGGTGTCATAGCCGATCACCGACAATACGAACGCTTTGTACAGGAAAAACAGCGCAACTAGAATAAAGACCAGTTTGAATGGAAAGCTGGAAGTTTGCCGCGCTGGCCTGGCAACGATCAGCCCATCGTTTCGGACCGTGCTGTAATACCCTTTTGATAACCTCGCACTGTTACGTTCAAGGTTATGGACGCGTCTTCCAAAGTGTTGATGTGTCTCAACCATGGCAGCCTCGAATTGCTTGAGGCCCCCACCTCTCACACTCTTACATTACAGCAAGAATGTGCCGAAATCCACAAATATACAGCGAACCGCGCCCGAAAAGGGCGCAGATTATGGCATCTTTTGGACAGTTAACGTCGTCCAGTCACCAATCATCTCTTTCTGTACGAGATTGATGCCAGACTCGGCATAAACGTCGATAACGTCCTGCGCTTGCTCGTTCAGGATACCCGAAAGAATCGCCATGCCATTCGGGGCAAGCGCCAAAGCCATATCAGGGGCCAACGCCACTAAGGGCCCCTTTAGAATATTCGCGAACACCAGATCGAAAGGCGCTTTCGCGGCCAGCTCTGGGTGGTCAAAGCCAGCAGCCTCGACGCAAATCACCCGGTCGCTTAGGTTATTTGCAGCAGCGTTTGCCCGCGCCACATCCACTGCGACCTCGTCAATGTCACTGGCCAACACCACGTTGGGCCAAATCCTCGCCGCGGCCATGGCCAAAACGGCTGTCCCGCAACCGACATCTGCCACGTTCTGACCCACCATGCCGCCTTCGGCGAGACGGTCTAGCGCCCGAAGGCAGCCCAAGGTCGTTCCGTGGTGGCCGGTCCCAAACGCCATCGCTGCTTCGATTAACAGGGGCTCGCAGTCAGGCGGGACCTTATCCGCGTCATGGCTGCCATAAACAAAGAACCGGCCAGCCGCGACAGGTGATAGTTCGCGGCGTACATGGGCGACCCAATCGGTCTCCGGCAATTCGGACACGACAAAGCCCTTTGCCCCCATTGATGCGGCCAGCACCGCCAATGCAGTTTCGTCCGGAGCCTCTTCAAAATAACCACCGACTTCCCACAGCCCCGACCCATCTTCCATTTCGAACACGCCCACACCAGTGGGTTCGGGTGTCAGCCGCTCCATGGCATCGCCCAGTGCATAGGCGGGCTTGCGTCCTTCAAGAGTGGTAAGCGCTGTGAAAGTGGTCATCAGGTTCTCCGCATATATGACAACTGTCGCCTAAGCCGACAGACGCAAGGGGTCAAGCTTCGCTACGGGGCCACGGCAACGCGCAAGGTAGCAAAAACAGTTTCGTGGCCAGGCCTAGGGTGACGCGGGATCAACCGCGCCAGTATCAAGGAAACCGATGCCATTCCTGCGGCCAGAAAAAACACCGCGGCCGGCGATATCATCCATAGCAAACCCAGCCCCACCGGTAGAAAGACGGCTGCGATGTGGTTGATCGTAAATGCCACCGCAGCAGTAGGGGCAATGTCACCCGGGTCGGCAATCTTTTGGAAGTAAGTCTTCAACCCTAACGCAAGCGCAAATAACATATGGTCCAGCACATAAAGCGTTGCCGCGATCACCACGCCCCAGCCAAGATAGTAGACACCGCCATACGCCAGAAACACGAAAACCAGCCCGATATATTCGAAACTCAACGTACGCCGTTCACCAAAGAAACCGACAGCGCGCCCCATCAACGGAGCAAAGATTATATTGGCTACAAGGTTGATCAGATACAGCAACGTGATCTCATGCACATCGAAACCAAACCGCTCTACCATCATGAAACCGGCAAATACGACGAATATCTGCCGCCGTGCGCCCGACATGAATTGCAGCGCGTAATAAAGCCAATAGCGCTTGCGAAGCACCATCTTTTTAACTTGGGGTGTGGGGGCTTCAAACTGCGGATAAACTGTCAACGCCACGACAGCCACAGTCGCGGTAAGCCCGCCACCGATCATATAAACTATATTATAGGATAGAGCCAGCGTGTCCCACAGCGCCATGATCGCCAAATAGGCCACCAATGTCGCCGCTGATCCCGTAGCCATCAACCAGCCAATCATCCGAGGCGCGTCTTCTATCTTGAGCCATTGCAACTGAAGCGATTGGTTTACTGTTTCATAATAATGAAACCCGATCGAACTTAGCATTGTGATCGTCAGAATGCCGCCCATCGACGGAAACCATGCGGTCACAGCTGTGGCCAGGCCCAGAAGAACCAGTGACACCAAGCCCAGCACCTGTTCACGCACAAAGATGATGATCGCAATAACGCCAACGGCTAAAAATCCCGGAATTTCACGCACTGTATGCAATAGGCCGATGTCCGATCCGTCAAATTGCGCCACCTCGATTACAAAATTGTTCAGCAACGCTGACCACGTATTGAAGGCAACAGGCATCGCCAGCGCCATCAAAAACAATAGCGCCACGGGGCGACGCCAAAAAGGCTGATGCTTGGCATCGTCAAGGGTCACATATCTCGTCATATCAATACCCATTACCCCCGATTCAATCTTTTGACGAGATTAAAACACGGATAATTCGGCACCCACTTCCTATTCCAAATGGGAATAAATCCTCGCCGAAGGCATGTCTTGCTTTCAAGCAAGACTAAACCAAGACTTAGTAAAAGCTTTGCGGATCAATATCGACAGCAATCCGCATATCGCCTTTCAAGCGCACCTGACCCACCCATTTCGCCAGAGCCTCCTGAATCGCGGCCGATTTTTCTGCTTTTACAAGCAACCGGACCCTGTGCCGTCCGCGCACCCGCGCAATCGGTGCAGGGGCGGGCCCGTATACCTGCGCGCCTACCGCGCGCAGAGGACCATCCTGACGGGCAAGCTGATTGCCTGCATCAAACAACGCCGCCACATCCGGCCCGCTTAAAATTATGCCCGCCATTCGGCCATAGGGCGGTACCCCCGCTTGGCGACGTTCGCCCGCTTCAGCTTTCCAGAATCCCTCTTCGTCCCCAGCCAAAATCGCTCGGATCACTGGGTGATCGGGTTGAAAGGTTTGCAGCATCGCCGCCCCAGGTGCTTCGGCACGCCCTGCACGGCCCGCAACTTGGCGCATCAACTGAAACGTCCGTTCTGCCGCCCGTAAATCGGACCCCATAAGGCCCAGATCCGCATCAATCACCCCCACCAGTGTGAGGTTGGGAAAGTTATGTCCCTTGGCCACAAGTTGCGTTCCGATAATGATGTCGGCGGACCCTTCTGCGATTCCCGCGATCTCGGCCTTCAGCGCACGCGCAGACCCGTACATGTCAGAACTCAGGGTGGCTACTCGTGCATCGGGCCAAAGCGCTGCGGCCTCTTCGCCCAGCCGTTCCACACCGGGACCGATTGCAGCCAATTTGCCTTCGGCATCACACGAAGGGCAGGTCTCGGGCATTGGTTTGCTTTCGCCACACTGGTGGCACACAAGACGCTTGAGGAAACGGTGCTCGACCATCCGTGCATCACAATCATCGCAGCCGATCTGATGGCCGCAGGCTCGGCAAAGGGTCACAGGTGCATAGCCGCGACGGTTGATGAACAGCATAGCCTGCTCGCCTCGTTCCAGCCGTTTATCCACCTCGGAGCGCAAGGTTGGCGACACCCATTTGTCGCTTGGCAGCCCCTCGCTGCGCATGTCGATCGCGCCCATCTGTGGCATCACCGCTGGCCCGAAGCGTGATGTCAATTCTACCCGGGTATACTTGCCCGCTTCCGCATTGGCCCAGCTTTCCAACGATGGCGTAGCCGAAGCCAGAACCACCTGTGCTCCGCAAATCGACGCACGCAGTACGGCCATGTCGCGGGCGTTATACAGCACCCCCTCTTCCTGCTTGTACGAGGTATCGTGTTCTTCATCGACGACGATCAAACCAAGGTTCTGGAACGGCAAAAACAGCGCCGACCGCGCCCCGATTACGACCTGCGCCTGTCCCTGCCCCACCATCCGCCAGATCCGGCGACGTTCGGTCATCGTGGCACCCGAATGCCACTCTGCTGGCTTTGCACCGAACCGCGCCTGCACCCGATGTAAAAACTGTTCGGTCAGCGCTATTTCGGGTAGCAGCACCAATGCCTGTCGGCCCGACTTCAATGCGGCGGCGACAGCTTCGAGATACACCTCTGTTTTGCCTGATCCGGTCACCCCACGCAGCAACGTGGTACCGTATTTTTCCGATGCCACGCCGTTAGCCAGCTCCGCCGACGCCGACGCTTGATCCTCCGTCAATTCCTTGCTGGGCAGGCTCGGGTCCATCCGCATGAACGGCACATCGCGGGGGCTGTCTTGTTCGATGACTGCATCCTGCACGACTAGGCCTTTAATGACAGACGACGTGACCCCCGACATTTCTGCCAGCTCTCTCAGGGTAAAGGATAGATCGCCATATTCCGCCAAAGTCTCAAGCACGCGGCGACGGGCATCAGTCATCCGGTCGGGATCCGATGTGCCGCGCCGGTAAATCTTGCGCATTGACGGCGGGTCGCCCAAGCCCGGCGCACGTGTCGCCAACCGCAGCATTGCAGGCATCGGTGTCAGCGTATAGGCAGCGGCACGCGTCAGAAAACTGCGCAATTCTTCGCGCATGGGTGCCGCGTCCAGCACGCGGATCACGGACCGTATCTTGGCGCGATCATAATCGCCTTGCCCCGCCCCCCAAACAACGCCGATCACCTTGCGTGGGCCCAGTGGCACTTCGACAAATGCGCCCATATGGCAGCCGCCCTCTGGTGCCTTATAATCCAGCGCACGGCCCAAGGGCTGTGTGGTCAATACCGCAACCAGATCTCCTTGATGAAAAAATTCAGGTGTATTCACCACCAGCTCCGGCCTCGGGTTTCGGGAATTAGGGTTCCAGCTTATCGGATCATGCGCTAAAGCCCTAGGCGACAGACATAGCCATTCCTGCCGCCTATTCCAACCTGAAGGACAAAACATGAAATTCTTCGTAGATACCGCCGAAATCGACGCCATCGCCGAACTGAACGATCTAGGCATGGTAGATGGGGTCACCACCAACCCCTCATTAATCCTGAAATCCGGCCGTGACATCCTGGAAGTCACCAAAGAGATCTGTGAACTTGTGGATGGCCCGGTCTCGGCTGAAGTGGTTGCGCTTAAGGCTGATGAAATGATCGCCGAAGGCCGTAAACTTGCCGAAATAGCCGAGAATATAACAGTGAAGCTTCCCCTCACCTGGGACGGCCTCAAGGCCTGCAAGACCTTGTCGGACGAGGGTAAGATGGTCAATGTCACGCTGTGCTTCTCTGCCAATCAGGCATTGCTTGCTGCAAAGGCGGGGGCGACATTCATTTCCCCGTTCATCGGACGTCTTGATGATATCAACCTCGATGGCATGGAGCTGATTCAGGACATTCGCATCATCTATGACAACTATGGCTTCGATACCCAGATATTGGCCGCTTCCATTCGCACAGTTAACCATGTGCTGGACGCTGCCCGCATCGGTGCCGATGTAATGACTGCCCCACCGGAAGTTATCAAAAAGCTGGTTTCGCATCCGCTCACCGATAAGGGCCTTGAAACGTTCATGGCGGATTGGGCGAAAACAGGTCAAAAGATTCTCTGACCTGCTTATATTTCGATTGTCCTGCGTGCGCAGCCAAAAGCCGCGCACGCAAGAAAACCAGTGCGGACGAAATCGGCGCTCACCTCATTTAACCGAGCCGCAAGTCTCTGGCCCGTACATACACATGCTGTGTACGGTCTCTCTGGGCACTCATGGCTGAGCTTGTGCCGTTCTCGAGCCTAAAAATAACTTTTTGATACCCAAAAAAATTAGCCGCACTTTGGAAGAAAAAGGCAGATTTCGCCAAAGCTGCATGCTATGCCAATGCAAAACAAAAAGAGACGAGCATGAGCAGTAATCACAAAATCGAAGATTCACTTCGTGAAGCGATCATTTCACAACCTGACGTCATTCTGGATGATAATGATGTCATGCAGGCGCTTATTGCCGCGAATGAACGTGCCATGGGTGGCAACATCGTGGATCTGCGTGGCATTGCGATGGACAGGCTGGAAACGCGCCTCGACCGGCTGGAAGATACGCATCGCAACGTTATCGCAGCCGCCTACGAGAACCTTGCAGGTACCAATCAAATCCACCGCGCTATCTTGCGAATGCTCGACCCGGTTGAATTTGAAACTTTCCTGCGTGATCTGGGCGGAGAGGTCGCGGACATTCTGCGTGTGGATGCCGTTCGGCTTGTACTTGAATCCGTGCAAAATGATAATGATCCTGCGATCCAACGGTTGGGCGACGTCCTTAACGTGGCTGAACCCGGCTTTATAGACAGTTACATAACCGGAGGACGCGGTGGTACCGTTCGTCAGGTCACCCTGCGCAGCATCCAAAATAGCCCCGAACACATCTATGGCGGTGCTGCCGACTGGATCCGCTCAGAAGCCTGTCTAAAGCTGAATTTTGGAGCAGGGCGTCTACCTGGTCTGCTGATTCTCGGGTCCGAAGACCCGCATATGTTCGGGGCCCAGCAAGGTACCGATCTTCTGGGCTTTTTCGCCGGCGTGTTCGAGCGTACGATGCGCCGTTGGTTGTCTTGAGCAGCGCGGCAAACTCTCTTTTGATCAGCCCGGCAGCGCGGGACGCGCTTCAGACATGGTTGGACCATCAGCGCGCTTTAAACGGGGCGGCCGAAAATACCATTACTGCCTATCAAGGCGACCTAATAGATTTTCTGGTCTTCATGACCCTGCACAAAGGCGACAGTCAGGGCTTGGGCGCACTGGCCAGAATCAGCATCTCTGACATGCGCAGTTGGATGGCCCAGACCCGCAGCGCAGATGTAGGGCCGCGGTCATTGGCCCGCAAACTTTCAGCCGTCAAGGCGTTCTATCGCTGGCTGGCGGAACGCGAAGGGTTTGAACCAACTGCTGTCTTGTCAACAAGGTCACCGAAATTCCCAAAAAAACTGCCGCGACCACTTTCCATCGAGGCCGCTACCGCGATGATCGACTGTGTGGAAATACAGGCGCAGCGACCATGGGTCGCGGCCCGTGATGTAGCGGTACTAACCCTGCTTTGGGGCTGCGGCTTGCGAATATCCGAAGCATTGGGCCTGAAAGGCGCGGATGCGCCTTTGCCTGATGTCCTGCGCATCGTCGGAAAAGGCGATAAGGAACGGGTCGTGCCCGTATTGCCAGCGGCGCGTGATGCGGTGGATGATTATTTGCGGGTCTGTCCCTATCCACAGGAATCAGGGGCCGCACTGTTCAAGGCCATTCGCGGGGGGCCACTGGCGGCACGTGCGATCGCCCAAGTGATGGCCGACGCCCGCATGCAGCTTGGCCTGCCCGCCACCGCCACCCCCCACGCCATGCGGCATAGCTTTGCGACGCATTTGCTGGATGCAGGCGGCGATTTGCGAGCGATTCAGGAATTGCTTGGCCACGCGTCGCTCTCGACCACCCAAGCTTATACGGCGGTAGACACTGCCCGGCTGATGGACGTTTACAACCGCACCCATCCAAAGGCAGCCGGTTAGTGCGAATGGCCGACGACCCAATCCATTCCAGCGTCTGACCCCAAGCCTGTCATAGTCGTCTAGCGATCCAATTGGGCGACAAAATCTTGTGCAGCTTTTGTCGGGTCAACCAACCCTTGTGCAACCTCATCGCTCAGCTTCATTAGTGTTGCTTTGGCTTTCGGTGCTTCCAATTGCGCCAGCAACGTATGTTTGACGGTTTGTTCAAACCAATACCGCGCCTGCGCCGCCCGCGTGCGCACCCAAAACCCATTGGTGCGACGCCAGTCGGTCAGCGCCTGCACCTCGCGCCATGTCTCACTTAAACCGCTTTCTTGCAATGCAGACACCATCATGGCCTTGGGAAACCCATCTGGATCCTGAGACCGCTTACGCAGCAACCGCAGCGCCCCTGCATAGTCCGCACAGGTCCGCGTAGCCGCGGGTTTCAGGTCACCGTCGGCCTTGTTAACCACAATGATGTCGGCCATCTCCATGATGCCACGTTTCACCCCTTGCAACTCGTCCCCTCCGGCAGGTGCCAGCAGCAACAAGAACACATCCGACATTTCAGCGACCACAGTTTCAGATTGACCCACACCGACAGTTTCGATCAGCACCACGTCGAACCCGGCCGCTTCACAAAGGGCCACGGCCTCTCGGGTGCGCCGCGCAACGCCGCCCAGATGAGTTTGGCTGGGTGAAGGCCGAATAAAAGCGGCTTTTTCACGCGACAGCAAATCCATACGGGTCTTGTCCCCCAAGATGGATCCGCCCGACCGGGAAGATGACGGGTCAATCGCAAGTACCGCTACGCGCAGCCCATGCGCGATCAACATCATACCAAAGCTTTCAATGAACGTTGATTTTCCAACCCCGGGCGTACCCGAAAGTCCGATCCGCAGCGCCTCGCGTTCTTTGGGTAACGCGGCCAGCAGGGCTATCGCTTGCGCCCGGTGATCTTCGCGGGACGATTCAACCAACGTAATTCCGCGTGCCAGCGCCCGACGTTCGCCTGCCGCAATACCCTTGGCCAGATCGTCGATATTCATAAGCGTCACCCTCTTGGTCTTTAATATCATCTTGTCAGGCGCAACGCCGCAAATGTCCAGACCAAGGCAGGACTTGGCTGTGGCATGGGTTTCGCCCATAACGGGCTGCATGAACTTTACCCTTCCCATTGATGACGTTCTACCGCAGGTGATATCCGCGCTTCGCGAGACAGGCCGCGTCGTGCTTCAAGCGCCGCCAGGTGCCGGCAAAACAACGCGCGTACCATTGGCGATGTTGGATGCAAAGCTAACCTCGGGGCGGATCATTATGCTGGAACCGCGCCGCCTTGCCGCGCGTGCAGCCGCCGACCGCATGGCAGCGACCCTTGGCCAAGATGTCGGGCAGACGGTCGGTTTTCGAATGCGCGGGGCATCGGCAGTCAGCAAAAATACGGTTATAGAGGTTATAACCGAAGGCATCTTGACGCGCATGTTGCAACAAGACCCCGAACTATCAGGCGTGGGTGCAGTGATTTTCGACGAGTTTCACGAAAGATCGCTCAATTCCGATCTTGGACTGGCTCTATGTCTTGAGGTCGCCGGCGCATTGCGCAGTGACTTGTTGCTCGTCGCTATGTCAGCGACATTGGATGCGGCACCGGTTGCGGCCTTGATGAATGCGCCCATCGTGACATCCGAAGGGCGCAGTTTTCCCGTCGTTCCACAATGGCTGGATCGCCCTGTGGGTAAACAGCGCTTTGAACTTGCAGTGGCGGATCTGGTTCTTCATGCCTTGAATACCTCCCCCGGTTCGGCGCTGGTGTTTCTTCCCGGCGAAGGCGAAATTCGTAGGGTCGAAGCCACATTGAAAAGCCAGCTTCCACCAGATTGCAGCGTGGCCCCGTTATTTGGGGCGATGGATTTCCAAGCACAACGTGCGGCAATTACCCCGGCCAAGACTGGTCGCAAAGTGGTCCTTGCCACGTCAATCGCTGAAACGTCCCTGACCATCGAAGGCGTCCAGATCGTCGTGGATTCGGGGCGCGCGAGACGCATGCAGTTCGACCCGTCGTCCGGCATGTCGCGACTGACTACGGAAAGGGTGACGCGCGCAGAAGCTGCACAGCGGGCTGGACGGGCCGGCCGTGTTTCCGAAGGGGTCGCCTTTAAGCTTTGGACGCGGGGCGAAGAAGGATCACTGGCGGCCTTCCCCCCCGCCGAGATTGAAGTGGCCGACCTTTCGTCATTTGCATTGGAACTGGCGATCTGGGGTGCCAAGGCAGACGATTTAAGTTTTGTCACGACCCCGCATCAAGGACGGTTGGCAGAGGCGCAGAGCGTATTGCAGATGTTGGGCGCACTTGATCGGGCCAACCGTATCACCGCGCATGGTCGTGCTTTGGCCCGCCTTCCGCTGCATCCGCGTTTGGCGCACATGGTAGCCAAGGGCGGACCCTCTGCCCCTATGCTAGCGGCGATCCTGGCTGAACGAGACCCGTTGCGCGGTGCTCCGGTTGATTTGACGCTGCGTATGGATGCGGTCGCGGGGAAACGCACACTAGGCGAAGTCAATCACGCAGCCCTGTCGCGGATCAGACAAGATGCCAACAGACTGGCACGCGGGCAGAAGGGCCACGGGCCTGACAACCCAGGTGTTCTTGCAGCCCTTGCATATCCTGACCGTGTGGCATTGCGCCGCAAAGGCGAAGCGCCGCGCTTTGTGATGTCTGGGGGCAAAGGGGCCGTACTGCCTGAGAGCGACCCCATGGCCAGCGAACGCCTATTGGTTGCCACCGATTTGGATGGTGACCCACGCGAGGCACGCATAAGACAAGCTGCACGGCTATCCGAAGCAGACCTGCGCGACGCATTTGCAGACCAGATCGTCTGGCACAATGTCTGTGAGTGGTCGCGTCGCGAGGGACGCGTTCTGGCAAGGCAGCAAGAACGCTTTGGTGCGTTGATATTGGACGACCGCGTTTGGTCGAACGCTTCTTCCGAGGATGTATCGCACGCCATGCTGACCGGTGTACGCCAGTTGGGCCTCGCCCCGGGCAAGGCCGCAGCCTATTTCTTGGCGCGGGCACGATTGATGCCAGACAGCTTCCCTGATTTTTCGGAAGATCACCTTATCACCACGGCAGAAGAATGGTTGCTCCCTTATCTGGACGGTGTGCGAAGTGCCGGAGACTGGAAAAATTTTGACCTATTGCCTGCCTTGGAGGCTCGGTTATCATGGGAGGCCAGACAAGAATTGGACATCTCCGTTCCGGCCCATTTCGTCACGCCCCTGGGGCGCAAGTTGCCAATCGACTATACCGCAGCGCAACCTCAGATCGCATTACGCCTGCAAGAGGTGTTCGGGGTCACCCGGCACCCGATGATCGCGGGGCAGCCCTTGCAATTTACCTTGCTATCGCCCGCCCAGCGCCCTGTTCAAGTCACCACCGACCTACCGGGTTTTTGGGCCGGAACATATGCAGACGTGCGAAAGGATATGCGGGCACGATACCCACGCCACCCGTGGCCCGAGGACCCGACGCAGGCAGACCCGACGCTGCGGGTAAAACCGAAGGGGACTTAACATTTTCGTTTTTCCCACGCGTGTCCCGCAAGAACCAGTAACCCACCGGCAATCGCCCAGTTCTTGACAAAGATAGACATCTGCCAAGGATCGCTGGGGATAAAATGAAATATGCTGGTGAACATACAATAAAGCGCCAAGGCAAAGCTGACTTGCGCGATCCAAATGCCCGTCACCAACATGAATGCAGCAACACCGTTGAAGACCATGGCGGGCCAGACCAGCGTCGCCGGAAGATGCCACGTCACGAGCAAGGCTTGGGCGGCCGACGGGTCAATAAGCTTTTGGATAAATCCGGCGAAAAACAGGGACGCCAGCAACCAACGCCCGGTCGTCAAAGCGACGCCGCTCACGGATGCTTTCATGGTTCTAACACGGCAAATGTAGCCATGGCGTTTCTGTTACTATCATCGCGTTTACCCTTGGGGTTAGCTTCACTGCCTATGATGTGCGCTGGATAAGTTTCGCACGTCTTGTCACAATCACCGCGTCGCTTTGAAAACAGGCAATGAGGTGTGATTTGATGCATTACTTGAAGCTCGGTTGAAGACGAAGCAATCTGCGTTTGATACGAGCAAATGATACCAGGCGTGAAAAACTGCCAGATGTTTGGGCTAGCCCAAACACCTGGCGGAACTCGTTAACAACACCGCAGTGCTTACAAAGGTTAAACTAGGGACTCGCTAACATCGTTCCAAACAATTATCGCGGGATGGTTTTCACCCATCACTACCGAAGGTAGATGTGTCGAATTACATCCCCTGCGGCTCGCGTTGGCAGCCAACGCTTTTACCAAATAATCTAAGCTTACTGCCCGACAACTGGCAACAGCACCTGTGACTGACAGTAAATATGCACGCAGGGCGGTTACAAATAGTTTCGCGGAGCATCGAAAAAACCGCAATATTTATACGAAATGAAATTACCTCGACATGGTCAGATGTATCCGACGATACATCTGACCACAGTTTTCCAGGTGTTAAAGATTTGCCATCGCGCCCACGGCCAGAATGTCCCCTGTAGGGGCACCGGTCGGGGATCCACCAACTGGTTCATCCGATATGGCAAGCGTCATCTGTGCTGTCTGATCGCGCCATAATGGCGGTATCGGGATGCGCATGGTTTTACTGTCGGGCAGAACTCCGAGAGACACAGGCGCTTGCCCAGGTAAGATTGCCCAAAGCTCGAATGAACGATTTGCGATAGGGTCCCCAGCGACCCGCCGCAAAGCGATTTCATTTTTGACGGGTTCCAAGACGGCTAGTACCCTAAGCGGGCTCGTATCACTGGCCAGTTGGGCGGCTAGTACGGGTGGTGGGATGTCTGGGTGAGTGGTAACTTTCAACAACTGTACACCGAGGTACCCAGCGAACAGTAGCGACGCCATCGCAACCCCTTGCCACAGCCATACCCGCTGCAATATCGACACGCGCTGCTTGGCGAACAACTGAGCAAATAACTTCTTCTTAAGCCGGGCCGGAGGCTTTACCGGTTCGATTGCGTCGGTCAGGGCGGTCATCCGTTCCTGCCAAAACACGACCTTCGTCGAAAACTCAGAATCTGAGGCTATTCGCTGACGACCAGTGGCTGTATCTTGCTCGGACGCAAGCCCAAGCACCATTTCAGCAGCCAACATCTCATCGTCAGGGGCGGTATCGTTCACATCGCTCACAGGCTCATACACTCCCTCAACGCAATAAGTCCGCGGCGAAGCCACGTGCGCATTGTGTTTAATGGCACGTCAAACCGCGCCGCCAGATCGGCATATGTTTCGCCATCAAGATAGGCCCCACGAATGGCCTGCCCCCGGTCGGCCTCGAGAGCATCGAGACACCCCGACAACCTTGCCGCTTCTGATGCAGCGACTGCCGATTGTTCTGGGTTCGGTCCGGGCGCGACCAGCTCGAAACCGGGGCTATCAAGATTCTGATGTCCTTTTTTGCGCGCACGCAGGCGGTCGATCGCGGTATTACGCGCGATCGTAATCAACCAAGTCATCGGGCTAAGACCGTTAGAATTATATCTGTCGGCATTATTCCAGATTTTGACGAATGTGTCTTGCATTGCATCCTCTGCTGCGGCGCGTTTGTTCAACACACGCAGGCAAACTCCGAAAAGTTTCGCAGACACACGATCATAAAGCTGTTCAAACGCCGCACGATCTCGCAATGCTACTCTCGCAATTAAATCTTCGATCTCTTGTCGGTCCATATGTATGGTCCAGGCTCCAATAGAAAAATATGCGGTATGCGTTTGGACCTAAACTTAGGTGACTAGTTGCAATTGTCCAGCACTACGTTGGCGCAAGCTTGGCTATCCATCTTGGCCTTTGAAACCTTGGCCTTTGAAACGCTTTCGCAGCCATTGGGTAGAACTCGACCTGCACTGAAATCAAATAAGGCTGGCGGTCTCACAGACAATAGACGCCAGACGATTTTGGGGGTTTAGTCTATCGTGGCATGATAGAAAGGGCAAAACATGACACGGTCAAACTGGCGCTTGGGAGTGGATATAGGCGGCACGTTCACAGATGTTGTGCTTGAGGGAAATACAGAAATTTTTTCCATTAAGGTGCTGACCACTTATGACGCACCTGAAAATGCGATACTGGACGGTTTGGCGCAGGTATGTGGCAAAGCCGATATCAATGCAGGAGATATCACCCAGATTATTCACGGCACCACCTTGGCAACCAATGCGCTGATTGAACGACGGGGCGCCAAAACCGCGCTGATCACCACCGAAGGGTTTCGCGATGTCATCGAGATGCGTACGGAATCGCGGTTCGAACAATACGATCTTAACCTGACCCTCCCCGAGCCCCTTTTGCCACGTCAGCGGCGCTATACCGTGCGGGAACGTGTTGGCGCTGACGGTGATGTATTGCTTCCGCTACGTCGAACCGACATCGAAAACTTGGCAGATGAACTGGCTGTAGCCGGATATGACAGCGTCGCCGTTGGTTTTCTACATAGCTATCTCAACCCGGCCCATGAACGACTGGTGCGCGACGTGCTGTCCCAGAAACTGCCGAATGCGATGGTATCTCTGTCATCTGATGTGTCACCGCAAATGCGCGAATATGAACGCTTCAACACCACAATCGCCAATGCCTATATCAAGCCGCTGATGAAGTCGTACCTGGATCGTCTGGCCGAACGGCTAGAGGGTGCGGGAACCACCTGCCCGATCTTCCTTATGCATTCCGGCGGCGGGATTATATCGCTCGCGTCGGCGGCTGAATTTCCCGTGCGGCTGGTTGAATCCGGGCCCGCAGGCGGTGCGGTGTTTGCCGCGACGCTGGCCGCGCAATACGGATTGAACAAAGTGCTCAGCTTTGACATGGGCGGCACCACTGCAAAAATCTGCTTGATCAAGAACAAGACCCCCAAAACCGCGCGCGTCTTTGAAGTCGCCCGCAGTTATCGATTTAAAAAGGGATCCGGCATGCCGATCTCTATACCTGTGATTGACATGGTCGAAATCGGTGCAGGGGGCGGTTCGCTGGCGCATGTCGACCCACTAGGCCAAATCCGGGTCGGCCCGGAAAGCGCGGGTTCTGAACCCGGGCCCGCATGCTACGGTCGTGGCGGGACACGTCCTGCGGTCACAGATGCTGATCTAATACTTGGGAAGCTCGACCCCGATAGTTTCGCCGGGGGGGCCATTCGCCTGTCCATTGCAGATGCAAAGACCGCGTTGATCGGAACGCTGGGCCAATCCCTTGATATGGATGCCGTCACTGCTGCGTTTGGCTTGGCCGAAGTGGTCGACGAAAACATGGCCAATGCCGCGCGTGTTCATGCCGTCGAGAACGGCGAGGACCTTGCCGAATATACCATGATCGCCTTTGGGGGTGCGGCCCCTTTGCATGCGGCACGGCTGTGTGAAAAGCTTGGTATAACGCGCTGCCTGATCCCAAAGGGGGCCGGTGTAGGTTCTGCCATCGGCTTTCTGCGGGCCCCCTTCAGCTTCGAGGCCAGCCGCAGCGTTTATATGCGTCTGTCCGATCTATCACCCGAGACCGTTCAGGATCTGTTTACCGAACTTGAGGCAGAGGCGACCGGCTTTGTAAGGTCCTGCGATGCCACCGCACCAATAAAGGCAGAGCACAAAATCTATATGCGCTATGTGGGGCAAGGATGGGAAATCCCTGTCAGCCTGACCGCTGCGCAAGCCGCACACCCGGATGCCGAAACCTATTTGAAGCTATTCGAAGCCGACTATACCCGGCTGTTTGGCCGGGTCGTAGACGGGCTGGACATCGAAATAACGGTTTGGTCGGTAAATGCGGCGACCCCGACTGCCACGGTGACACTGGTGAAGCCCTTGACTGAAGTAACGTCCGCTAAATCTGCTGACCACCGGCAAATGTTTGATACGGCATTGGGCAATATGACCACCGCGCAGGTTACGGCTCGCAGCGGGCTGGTGCCCGGTGACCGTATCTGCGGCCCGGCCATCATCACCGAAGACGAAACCACCATCATCATTCCTTCCAGCCGTCGTGCGACGGTGCAGAACGATGGGACAGTCGATATCGAAAGGGTAACAGCATGAACGCCTCTTCCGTAGCCTATCAGGTCATGTGGAACCGATTGATTTCTGTGGTCGAAGAACAGGCGCAAGCACTGGTGCGCACTGCCTTTTCAACCTCTGTACGCGAGGCAGGCGACCTGTCCGCTGGCGTCTATAACGCCGACGGATTAATGATCGCACAGGCCGTTACCGGCACCCCGGGCCACGTAAACGCCATGGCCGACGCTGTCGCCCACTTCATTCGGCGTATCGGGCGCGGCAACATTCATCAAGGTGACGTGTACATCACCAACGATCCCTGGGAAGGGACCGGCCACCTGCACGACATCACCATCGTTTCTCCGGCTTTTCATGGTGGACGGTTCGTCGGGTTCTTTGCCTGCACGGCCCATGTTGTCGATATCGGAGGGCGTGGTTTCGGTGCTGATGCCAATTCAGTATACGAAGAAGGCATCTATATTCCGATCATGAAATTTGCCGCACAGGGCACAGTCGATAAAACACTGGTGTCCCTGCTTCGTGGCAACGTGCGTGAACCCGATCAATTAGTCGGCGATATTTATGCGCTTGCCAGTTGCAATGAAATTGGCCAGCGCCGCTTGTCCGAGATGATGACCGAATTCGGCTTGGACGATCTAACAAGCGTGGCTGATTACATTTTTGACAATTCGCGCCGCGCCACGCTGGAAGCGATAGCAAAGTTGCCGCGTGAATCAGCGTCAGGCGAGATGCGCATAGATGGATACGCCACGCCGATTGACCTGCGATGCCGGGTGACGATCGCCGCTGATCATATCGCCTGCGACTTTTCTGGCACGTCCGGTCCAGACCCCAAGGGGATCAACGTGCCCCTAGTCTATACCAAGGCCTATGCCTGTTACGCGCTCAAATGCGCTGTTGCGGCAGGAATTCCCAACAACGCGGCGTCACTTGAACCGTTCAGGATCACGGCACCGGAAAATACCATCGTGAACGCTGTTCACCCTGCCCCGGTCGCCCTACGGCACGTGATAGGCCACATGATCCCCGACACCGTATTTGCGGCCCTTGACCAACTTCTCCCGGCCACCGTTCCGGCCGAAGGGGCGGGATGCCTGTGTAACTTCCAGCTTTCGTTGCGCCCGCGCAATGACGCTCCTGCCCCGGCCTCGGCCCGACGGTCAGAAGTGCTGGCGTTCAATTCCGGTGGCGCGGGTGCACGCCCCACCGTGGATGGGTTGAACGCGACGGCCTTTCCGTCCGGGGTGATGACGATGCCGGTCGAAGCCACAGAACACGCCGGCCCGGTTATCATCTGGCGCAAGGAATTGCGGCCCGACAGTGGTGGTGCGGGGACCATGCGCGGGGGTTTGGGGCAGTATATGGAGGTAGGAGCCAAAGAGGGGCACGAGTTCGACTTTTCCGCGATGTTTGACCGGGTCCACCACCCTGCACGGGGCCGGCAGGCGGCTGGTCACGGGGCACCGACCACGATTAAACGCAGTGATGGCAAAGAGATGCGGGGTAAGGGCAAGCAATTCGTACCACATGGCGCACGGGTGTTTTTGGCATTTCCAGGGGGCGGCGGCTATGGCCCCCCCGCCGAACGCGACCCTGAAATGGTAAAACGAGATCTTGCCCGCGGATATATCTCGGCCCAGTCCGCCGCCTTGGACTATGGTCTTTCGGATATCGTAATCGCCGCAGTATTACACGCCATCAAAACAGGAGAAATCGAATGACGCCTAAACATGCATCCTATGACGTCGTCATCGTTGGCGGCGCGATCTTTGGGTCCTCGGTGGCATGGTGGCTGACAC
>TARA_R110002012_G_C11676214_1_pt1 | contig 23540 bp, 23 predicted proteins | sample TARA_R110002012 | Tara Oceans TARA_R110002012 (sample SAMEA4396515) | marine metagenome | biome: Westerlies Biome; feature: [DCM] deep chlorophyll maximum layer (ENVO:01000326); material: water (ENVO:00002006), including particulate matter (ENVO:01000060) such as... | depth 40 m | reverse complement strand
CTTGGTATATTAAACTTAGCTAAGTGTCGATTGCCGGACGCTTACTTAAGTTTAAGTTTAAGTTTAAGTTTAAAAATATTTAAACCCAAAACTCCATTTGTTCATTTTTGATAATTACTCTTAAAATATCACTTCAAGTAATTAGTCCCAATAATTGATGCTTTTCATCTACTATTGGAAGTGCCCCAATGTGTTGACTAAACATTACTTGGCAAATTTCATGAATACTTGTATCCGCAGAAGAGTAAATTATTAATACCACATGCATATGTCCATAATGGTTCAAGATGGCATGTGAGGGCATATGTTCGACAATAAACTAGATTCGCAGACTTTGTGATTTCTAAGTTTCAGAAAGTTGAAATAGTTGAGGAAGAGATCTTAAATTATGAATACCTATCCCGTCAAAGCTAGATATTTATTCCCCTCTATTGCAGCGGTAAAATATATCAAGCGAAACGGTCTAGAAGCGTGTAATTGTGCACGGCTCCAATTTAACGATTTGTTATGCTTTTTGATCATGGACTATCCCAGTAGCGTTGCATTTCATAATATAAAAATGAAGCTGTCCAAGTAATTAGTAGAAGCCCCGTTAAAGATTCAAGCCCTACAAGATGTTTTATATGGCCTTGAGGCTCTATATCTCCAAAACCCAAAGTTGTGAATGTAGTATATGAAAAATATACGCAATCCATTAATGAACCGTCAAAGTTACCTTCTAAATACCCTGAACTCTGAATTTGGGGAAGTAAATAATAGGCAACAGCAAAAAGCCATATCTCAATGCTATGAGCGACTAAAGCACCAAAAACACCAAAAACAATTCTGAAGCGGTGTTTTATTTTCATTTTTGGAAGAACAGTAGATATCCGAAATAAAAACTCATAATGAATAAGTACTGCTAGAGTAATAATCAAACTATTTATTAAAAATACTGCAAGCATATATTTATTATCCTAATTGTTGAAATAACTCATTTAATTTGTACATACGACTCATATTCTCATGTGAAGCGATTAATAAAATCGAATTTAAGCTACGGTATAATCCCCCGTATTCACGGGAAAAGTCCTATTTATATTTAAAGGCTAAATGGGAAGTTTTCCTATAACATAAGGGGATATTAAGAAAAAAATGACTGATGATTTTCATTTATATGCTCAGGGCTAATCTCAAAGAATATAAGCAAAACAAATCAACCTCACATAAACACAGAAGAACCATTTCTGTATTGGTATACTTATGATGTTTTTATATCATTTAATAATATAATTTTTGATTTTTTAGAAAAAGAGGTTAATTTTCTCATAAGTAAACAAGCAGTTAAATCTCCTGTGACATTTATAGTTGTTCTACACATATCTAAGATTCTATCTACTCCTAAAATAAGAGCTATTCCTTCAACGGGCACACCGATGCCTTGTAATATAGTTGCAAGAATGACAATACCAACGCCTGGTGTACTAGGTGCTCCAATAGATGCGCCTACGGTTGTCATCGCTAAAATTACTAGTTCTATTAAACTTAACTCAATTCCAAATAATTGAGTTAAGAATATTGCTGCACAAACTTGGTAAAGTGCTGTTCCATCCATATTAATCGTAGCACCTAAAGGAATTACAAACTTTGATATCGGTGTTGGAATATCTAGCTTATCTTCTGCTGTTTTCATAGATAATGGCATAACAGCAGCCGAACTTGACGTTGAGAATGCTAATAACTGTACTTCTCTTATTTTAAATAAAAAATCTGATGGTTTAATTCTTTCTGCAAAATAGACTATGACTAAATAAAAGCATAAAAGTAGTAACAAACCAGATATTACGGTAAATACATACATAGACATTGAAAGTATGGCATCAAAGCCTATTTTAATAGTAATACTACAAATAAGCCCAAATACTGCATAAGGTGCAAGTTTCATTGCCCAGTCAACCACCATCAAAGAAAATGCTTGAAACGATTTTGCTAAATCTTTCATTGGTTTACTATCTTCTTCTTCCATATTTAACAGTGCAACTCCGACAAATATTGCCAATACTACAAAAGCTAAAATATTTCCATCAAGTTGAGCTTGAGTTGTATTTACTGGAATTAAATTTATTAACATATCGGGAATCGACGTAATATTTAAAGAAGGGACTTCTTTTACCGCTGTTATACTTGTTGATATTTGTGAAACTATATCAGGGGATACATAATTCCCAGGAGCAATAGTATAAGAAATTATGATTCCAATAGTTACGGCAACAATTGTTGTAAAAACAAAATATGGAGCAATTTTAAGACCTAGGCTTTTTAACGTAGAAGTATCCTCAGCACTAGTAATTCCTAAAATAATAGAACTCATCACTAGAGGAATAATAACCATTTTAATTAACGCTAAAAATATATTACCTGCAAGTGCTACCCAAGGTGCTATTCCAAAAGCAATCTCTTTTGGAACTAAAGCAAAGGCGGATGGAGACAGCATAAGTCCAACAAGAATCCCTAAAAACATACCTAGTAAAACTTGAAACCAAAGCTGCTTTAACATAATTAAACCTTTTATTTCTTATAAAGAATGAATTTATAACTGGTTACCATTTATAGTTTTGGCAATTTTTTTTAATGTTTCTTTATTATCACCAAAAGTACAAATTGCTTCGCAATGCTTTCTGAGATCAGAAAATAAGATGTAGTAAATTTCCATATTATTACTTTTAATTGACGGCCTACTTAGCTGTAAAAGTAATTCCTTCTCTCTAGCATTAGGTATAATCAAAAACAAAGTTGACGGGTCTTGAGGGAAAGAAAAATATAAATCGGTAAGCCTTAAAATCCCTGAGTAAATTGACGTACTTTTTTCCACTTCAAAGGCACCAGTAATCTTGTTTGTGCCTTTTTCAAACCACATCACATCAATAAGAGCAATAGTCCTCTGTGTGTCTTTATCAACATCAATAGTGGGGAATTTCGACAGGCTAATAAATGAAAAGTTTTTCCCTTTATGACACCTTGAGCGATCATTTGAAGCACTAATAACATCGTAACCTAAGGAGTTGCCAATTTGTAAAAGGTGATATTGCATTTCTGTATGTAAATCTTCATCTTCCTTCTCATCAACAACTTCTTTATGTCGCTTTTTAAGTAACTTTTCAATTTTTAATTGCTCTTTTTCTGTAAGCACAGTTTCATCACCTACCTGTATCTTTTTAACACCCACATCGAAAAGAAATCCTGAAAAGGCACCTAAATCTTTTGAAAGTATGTTTTTGTCTTGGTCATTTTTTTCTATAATAACCTCTCTCATACGAAGATATTCAGACCATGAACCAAGCTTTACTTTATCCTTGAATAAATGGTTAAATCCATTAACCATGGCAGTATTAAATGGTGGTAGAATTTCTGGGTGAAGAAAATAAAGGATATTAGCTACAGCAGGTCCTAACCCCTTTATTTTTCGTTGGTCAAGGCGAATAATTTCCTTTATTAATTGTTGCTCCTTTGTCGCTTTATAACAGTTTTCAAGAAATTGTCCAAAGGCTATTTTATTCTCTTCATTTTCGTAAATATCAGGAATTCTAAGCTTTGGTTTCCAGTAAAATGCATGCGATGCACCAATAAAAACTTGTTTTTGCTCTGTAATAGCATTTAAAACTACCTCTAAAGAGGAACCTTTAAAGTCATTGCCAAAACGTTTTGCTTTGATATCTTCAATCACCTTTTTAACACCACGCCTGATAGAACGAAAGGCTTTTAACCGTTCATCATTATTTATAAACCAAGTATTAAAGACCGACTCTTGATCTTGTTTAAAGGTATTAAGTAGTGAAGGTAATTCCATTTTTTATCCTAATTGATACGTACTACCTTAGTGATAGTAAATATCACTAAGGTAGTTATTTTGTTGAATACACTTTTTGGGTGAGTTAACTTGATGTTATTTCGGTAACTTGATGAGATTTACTCTTCTTCGCGGCTTCTTGAAACTGTAAAACATAACTATACAGCACAGGTAAAACCAATAAATTTAAAATCAAAACAGTTAACATACCGCCAAGCATAGGCGCAGCAATTCGGTGAGTTACGTCAGAGCCTGTTGAAGTACTCAGCATGATAGGAATTAGCCCAACCATAGTAGAAATAGCCGTCATAGCGACTGGTCGTACTCGCTTTGACGTAGCAGACAATACAGCATCTTTAATTTCATTTACCGATAAAGGCAAAGTGCTAGCGGCACGACGCTTAACAATTTCACTATCAATAAAGCTCAAAACTAATACGCCTATTTCAGCCGCCATACCAGCCAAGGCAATAAAGCCCACGGCAACAGCTACGGACATATTATAATCATTGATATAAATTAACCAGATCCCTCCTACTAAGGCAAATGGCATCGACATCATCACGACTACAGGTTCAATGACATTGCGGAAATTTAAATATAATAGTAAAAAGATAATGAACAAAGTCGCTGGTGCAACGATACTCAAACGCTGAGCAGCACGTTCCATATACTCAAACTGCCCTGACCACGTTACAGTATAACCCGCAGGAATAATCACTTTTTCTGCTAATGCTTTTTTTGCGTCTCGAACAAAGCCACCTATATCGGAGCTAGAAATATCGACATAAATCCATGCGTTAGGTCTAGCATCCTCACTTTTGATTACTGGCGCACCGCGTCTATAAACAAGTTCAGCTACCATAGCAACAGGAATTTGAGTACCCGTTGGAGTAGAAATAAGTACTCGTTTTAATGTTTCTAAGTCATCTCTTAGCTCTCTTGGATAACGTAAATTAACAGGGTAACGCTCTAAGCCTTCTACCGTTTCAGTTATATTCATACCACCAATAGCGCTTTGAATTACATCCTGTACTGCACCTACGGTTAAACCATAACGTGCGGCTTCTTCTCTGTTTATATCAAAGTCTAAATAATAACCACCTACAGTACGGTCACCAAAAGCAGAAGTAGTATCAGGTAACCCTTTCATTGCTTGCTCAATATCTTGTGATATATTTTGCAATACAGCTAAATCCGGGCCTGAGACTTTAATCCCTATAGGCGTTTTTATACCCGTAGACAACATATCAATCCGTGTTTTAATGGGCATCGTCCATGCGTTTGCTACTCCCGGAAAGTTTATCGCTTTATCCATTTCAGCCATAACATCTGAAGTTGTTTTAGTAGGATCTGGCCACATCTCTTTTGGTTTCAATCGTATAGTAGTTTCAATCATAGATAATGGTGCAGCATCAGTTGCTGATTGAGCACGACCTACTTTACCGAAAACATGATGCACTTCAGGAAAGGTTTTTAAAATTTTATCACTTTGTTGGAGAAACTCTTTTGCTTTGGTGATTGAGATACCAGGAAACAATGTTGGCATATATAATATGTCTCCTTCATCCAACGGTGGCATAAACTCACTACCTAATTGGGAGTAAGGATAATAAGTTACAGCGAGTAGCGAAACAGCCAAGACCATAGTTAAACCTCTAAACTTCATTAGCAATGTTAATGCAGGTTTATGAAGCTTATGTAGAAGACGATTTACCGGGTTTTTATGCTCTGGAATAATATTACCTCGTAGAAAGTACCCCATCATCACAGGCACTAATGTCACTGCTAATATAGCCGAAGCAGCCATTGCATAAGTTGCCGTAAAAGCTAAAGGACTAAATAACCTTCCTTCTTGGGCTTGCATGGTAAAAATAGGTAAAAAAGACACTGTAATCACTAATAATGAGAAAAACAAAGCAGGTCCAACTTCTCTGCTACTATCACCAATCACTTGCCAACGTTCTTCATTAGATAGTTCTCGCCCCTTTTCTTGTCTAGCTTTTGCCAAGCACGTATGGGCGTTCTCTACCATTACGATCGCACCATCAACCATAGTTCCAATAGTGATAGCAATACCACCCAATGACATAATATTGGCATTTAGACCCTGGAAGCGCATAACAATGAAAGCCATTAATATGCCTAAGGGTAAAGTGATAATGGCAACGAAAGCAGAACGTGCATGTAATAGAAATAGAATTACAACTAAACTGACAATGCCAAGTTCTTGTAATAAGGAAGAATTTAAACTATCAACCGCACGTTCAATTAAATCACCTCGATCATAAACGCTAACTATTTCAACGCCTTCAGGCAGTCCTTCTTTCAACTCTTCAAGTTTTGCGCGTACAGCTTGAATAGTCGCTAATGCATTTTCGCCAAAACGCATGATCACGACACCACCTGCAACTTCTCCTTCACCATTCAAGTCTATTACGCCACGACGAAGCTCAGGCCCAATATGAACATGAGCAATATCTTTTAACCTTACTGGTATGCCATCTTTACTTACCGCTACGGGTATTGAATTGAGGTCATCAATAGATTTGATATAGCCTTTACTACGCACCATATACTCAGTTTCGGCCATTTCAATTAAACGACCACCCACATCTTTGTTTGAGGCTTTAATGGCCATTTTGACTTTGTTTAAGGGGATGTTGTAGCGCACCAAAGCATTCGGGTCGACTTCAACTTGATACTGTTTAACAAAGCCGCCCATTGAAGCAACTTCAGCAACACCATCAACGGTCTGTAATGGATAGCGTAAATACCAATCCTGTAATGACCGTAATTGTGACAAGTCATGTTTGCCTGTTTTATCCACTAAAGCATATTCATAAACCCAACCCACACCAGTTGCATCAGGACCTAATGTGGGTGTAATACCTTGTGGTAATCGACCACTCACATAATTCAGTGATTCTAATACCCGCGACCTGGCCCAGTACATGTCGGTATTATCTTCAAAAATAATATAAACAAATGATATACCAAAAAAAGAATAACCCCGAACCACTTTCGTTTTTGGCACGGCGAGCATTGAAGTGGTTAATGGGTAAGTGACTTGATCTTCAACCACTTGTGGTGATTGGCCGGGGAACTCAGTAAAAACAATAACCTGCACATCAGATAGATCAGGTATCGCATCAAGCGGGGTGTTTTTATAAGCAAATAACCCCACCAAAGTAATAATTAATGCCGCCAATATGACCATAAAGCGGTCTTTTAAAGAAGCAGAGATGATGGCTTCAATCATAATTATTGCCCCTTAGTTTTCATTTCAACAGATTTTTTCATATCCATCTCAGGCATTTTCTTATCCGTAGATTTTTCATCTTGTAACTGTTGCATCATTTTTTCAGTTGCTTCTCGAAGTTTAGATTCAGAATCAACCATAAATTGCGCTGAAGTTACAACTTCTTCCCCTTCATTTAAGCCAGAGAGCACTTCAACTTTCCCGCTTGATTCTATGCCTAATGTAACAACTCTTGGTTCAAACTTACCTGGCTCTGTTACCACAAAAACTTGTGCTCGTTCGCCTGAGCGAATCACTGCTTGCGATGGTATGATAATGGCGTCTTTATTAACATCCGAATGAATGGTCACTTCAGCAAACATATCTGGGCGTAGTAGCTGATCAGGGTTATCAAAAATTATTCTGACTTTTGTTGTTCGAGTTTTCGCTTCAGCGTAAGGGTAAATGTAACCTAAGTGACCTGAAAATATTTTTCCAGGTACACTAGCTAGCGACATTTCTACTTCATCTCCCACCTTAATCCATGGCAATTCATATTCATAAACATCGGCATAAACCCATACTTTACTCAAATCGACAACCATATAAAGTTCAGTTTTTGGTGTCACATATTGTCCCTGCCTAGAGCCAATACGTGTCACAGTGCCATCAACAGGAGTATGAATGTGTAGTTGTTTTTTTATTTTCCTACTTTTTTCAAGTTCATCGATTTGATGATCAGGCACATCAAGTAGCTGCAAGCGTTCTCGTGCGCTTGAAACCATTTCTTTTGCACCACGAGCGACATCGTCAAAAGGGCTATCTTCAAGTGATTTTAAACTGTTAAGCGCTAATAAATACTCTTGTTGTGTAGAGACTAATTTTGGCGAATATATACTGACTAAAACATCACCTTTTTTAACTGTTTCTCCTGTTTTATCAACTTTCAACTCTTCAATCCAGCCTTCAACTTTAGGGTGTAGGCGTGCCATTTTTTCTTCATCAAAATCAACTCGACCAGCAGCGCGAATAGTACGGCTCATTGATTCTTTTTTAGCAAATTCGGTGCGAACACCAATATTCTGCACTACCACGGGATCTATTTTAACTGTACCTAATACTGCGTTATCATCAGTTTCTCCTGCAAACACAGGTGTATAATCCATCCCCATAGAATCTTTTGCGGGTACTGGTGAAGTGACCGATGGATTCATTGAGTTTCGATAAAACAGTGGTTTTTTATTATCAGTTACTTCAGAGGTTAAAGGCATTACTTTTTCACCCCTTTCTGTTTCCAAGCCTTTTTGACCAAATAACAGATAGCCTGTTGCTAAACCAATACTTAACATGATAATGCCGGTAATTAATGTAGATTTATTCATAAATATTTTCCTTGCCGATAGAGGCTTGTAGACTGGCTAACGCTTGGTTACTTTGTGAAACTGCTTGCCAAAACTCTAATTCATAATTGAATAGAGTCACTTGGCTACGAACTAAATTTAAAAAATCCACTTCACTGACTTGATAACCAGCCAGCATTGACTGCACAGTTTGCCGAGCTTGGGGCAATATGCCTGTTTCAAATAGAGAACGTTGTTGTTGTGACCGTTTATAATCAGTGATGTGACTAGCTATAGCGGCCTTTACTTGGTTGCTTTCATCAAGGTATGCATATTTTGATTTAAACTGCTCACTTATTCGTTGTTTAACTTTGTATGATTGTTTACTTCCTGCATATAAAGGAATTTTGATACCGAGCTTAATAGAAAATAAATCAGCCCTATCTCCTCCCATAGGCTGTGGATTTTGGCCTGCCCGATCACCATAAGTCATACCAATATTAAAATCGGGATAATAATCACGCTTGGCTAAATCAAGCCTTGAATTAGCCGCTGATATTAATTGTTTGTGCTTTTGAAGTAATGGCCGAGCAGTTATTGCTAATTGATAGAGTTGTTCTTCCGCTAACAGTTGAGGTGGATTAGACTTAAGTTGTTTCGGGAGGTTTATAATGGAACGGGGGGCTATATCCATTAAAATATTTAACTGGATCATTTGATTGGCTCTTAATGCCACTATTTGGATCTTTTTATTTATTAACTTGGATAACTCTAATTGTGACAATAAGACGTCTTGCTGTAAGCCTTTTCCTGTTGTGTATTTGGTTTTAGCCACTTCTATAAACTGTTTTAACAGCGCTTGGTTTTTATCGACTGTTTCTATAGCCCTGTCTAAATAAAATAACTGCCACCATTTATTACTCACATTCTTAGTTAATAACAAGCGCATTTCAGCGACGTCATAATAAGCAGCTTTAGCTTCAAATTCAGCGACATCTTCCTTCAAGGATAATTTACCTGGAAAAGGGAATGCCTGTAAAAATCCAATTTGTACTTGGGTCATTCCTTCTTGAGTTCTATTAAAACTATCAGTTGGAAAGTTAACTGCCCCTAAAGTTAGCATTGGATCAGGTAAAGTCCCAACCTGTGATGGTATATTTTTCATTGCATCATACCGTGCCTGCATTTGTGCAAGGTTAGGGTTATTTTCTAGCGCAAGAGCAATTGCATTTTGCTCAGTTAATACACCATATCCTGCGGAGATATTTTCATTTAGCTGCTTGGCAGATAATTGAGGTACTGATAAAAATATTATTGTTATCAGTAGAGAGTTGATCACTCGCATATTTTTCATCCTAATGAAGTTTTATATAAATTAACTGTTTAAATATCCCAAAACATGATGTGAATAATTTCATTGCAACATGTCGTTTTACTTACGTCGCTGTGTTTACTATTAGCTAAAAAGCACATAAAAATAATACCAATCCTAAAATAATACCATATATATCAACACTTAACGCGTGAGTAAGTCCTAGGTTTACATATTTACTGGAGTTTTATTACTCATAAAATAAAGTTTGCAATACTTTGTTATCCATCATATTTGTACTACCAACCTAATGATTGCCCCATACTGTTTTGAACCTCAAATACATAAGAAAGGTTAGAGTCAAAGGGATAATGTTCTCTATACCCAAAACTTCATTGCTTCACTTTTGATGAGTATCCTTAAAATATCACTTCTGGTAATAAGCCCTAATAATTTATGATTTTCATCAACAATAGGGAGTGATCCGATATGCTGACTAAACATTACTCTGCAAACTTCATGAATACTGGTATCAGGAGAGGCTGTGATGACTTTATTAACCATCACTTGAGAAATATACTCTGCTTCCTTCACTGCATTTGCTGTTTCTGTCATAAAATCCGTGTTTGCAAACATATCTCGATCCGACACAATCCCCATTATCTGATGATCTCTATTGATAACAGGGAAGTGACGAAAACGATATGCTTGAAACTTAACCCATGCCTCGGAAAATAAAGTATCATCAAACAAGGAAATCACTGGCGATGTCATAATATCATCGGCGTTTTTTACCAATTGGCGCTCATTATTGGAAATATTGTGATATTTAGAATTTATAACTGCATTTTGTAGATCATTAACAACCAAGTTCTGAACACTATTGTCTTCCATTTCTGAAATTCTTTTGCTCTTAGTTAATGCTGTTAATGGCTTTACTCTTTGCTTTTCCAGCAACCTATTTGTTCTAACAGGCACAGGTAAACCTTGGCTATAGATCCAATAGGTCATAACTTATAGCCTTAATATTTCATGATAACTAGCGACTTCAACATCAAACTGAGTGTTTTGCATTAAGTGATCACGCATTGCCTCACTGGCCTCTGGCTCACCATGAACCAAGCGAACTTTGGTTTTATGGTGTAAATCTGAAGACTGCAACCACTGTGTGATATCTTCATAATCTCCATGACCTGATAAGCCATGTAATATTTCAACCCTTGCCTTAACAGGCAACCATTTCCCATGTATTTTTACACTTTCTTTTCCCGCTAACATTTTTGCCCCTCTCGTTCCACCAGAGAGGTAACCTGTAAATAATATGGTCGTCCGATAATCGCCTATCAAACGTTTCATATGATGCAGAATTCGCCCTCCAGTCGCCATACCACTACCAGCAATAATAATATGAGGCATTATCAATTCAGATAGCGCTTTAGATTCATCTACTGTTCTAGTGAATGTTGCAACGTTGCACATATCATGACATTGATCTTTACTGAGTCGATTTAACTCAAAATGCTCACAGTAAATATCAAACACATTTATCGCCATAGGGCTATCAAGATATATAGGCAACTTAGGAATTCTTTCTTCTTTAATCAACGTTGCCAGCATATGTTGCACTGATTCAGTTCTACCCACAGCAAAACTTGGTATCAGAAGCACACCTCCCTTTTTGGCTGTTGAATTTACAATTTCAGCAAGCTGTTCTAAGGGATCTTCTTTATCATGTAGTCGATTTCCATAAGTTGATTCAAGCAGTAATAAATCTAGCGGAGGTAGCAATTTAGGTGGAGACATAATAATGTCATCGTGGCGACCAACATCACCAGAAAAGCCAACATGCTTACCCTCTGCTTCTAATATCACACTAGCAGCGCCCATAATATGCCCAGCACTTTGCAGCACTATATCGATATCCCCAACTGAAAAACTTTCATTAAAAGCTACAGGTTTGAAAAGCGATAAACTCGCCTCAGCAGTCGCTTTGTCATATAACGGCTCTGGATTTTCATGCCTGCTAATTTTATGCTTGCCATAAAATTTGGCATCGTCTTCTTGTATATGTCCACTATCAGGCAGCAAAATAGAACATAAACTAACCGTTGCTTCATGTGTATAAACAGGACCACGAAAACCTTGTTTATAAATAGCAGGAATGAAGCCTGAATGGTCTAAATGTGCATGTGTTAAAACGATTGCATCAAGCTCTTTTATATTAAATGGCAAAGGCTCTCTATTTCTTTTTCGTAACCATTTATAACCTTGATATAATCCACAATCGATAAGAATTTTAGTCGTTTGTGTTTCAACTAAATATTTTGAGCCTGTTACCGTTTCCGAACCGCCAAGAAATGTAATTTGCATCACTTTTCTCCTTCGATTCGAGATAAGAAAGCCATTATTGGCTCAACTAATAATGGGGAAATATCGACAGAATTAGAAGAATGGACTATCGTATTAGTTGTGATCAGCGCAGATAAACCTGCATCAATCAGTGTTTTATCAACATTATCTGAAAAAATTCCATGCACCGCCGCACATTTGATTTCTTTAACACTCTGCTGTTTTAGCGCATCAATACAGCGCAAAATAGTTTGCCCACTAGAAATCACGTCATCGATAATCACAGCAGTTAACCCTGCATAACCGGATAGCTCAGGTAAACTCACCTCTACGTCACGATCTCCTCTTCGAATTTTGTCACCAATAACAAAAGGATGCCCACTAACCTCTGCAATGCTAATGATCCACTGCTCACTTTCTGAGTCAGGGCCAACTAAGAATAAGTCAGGTTGACTTTTAAGCCATTGCGCCAATGCTGGTGCACCTTGGACAACCCTACTAGGGATGGAATATATTTCATCCAAAGAGTGATAACGATGTAAATGAGGATCAACAGTTACTAAATAATCTATATGATGTGAAAGTGACTTCGCAAATAGCTTCGAAGTAATTGCTTCACCATCAATAAACCGTCTATCTTGACGCATATAACTAAGATATGGGGCGACTAAACCAACAGAATTTGCCCCTAACTCCTTCAAGGTATCAAGCAAAAACACTAGTGGTAAAAACTTACTGTTTGGATGTGATAAATCAGCAACCACAATACAATGATGATCTTTTATATCACTATTAATACACAGATAAGACTCACCATCAGGAAATTCTCGCTCATCATAAAGACCAAGTTCTCCGCCTAGTTTTTTGCATAAACTCAGCGTCAGTAAATCAGAATTTAATGAAAAAATAATCAGTTTGTTCTTCGAAAAAGTCATAATTCAATCCTCAATTTGAAACATTTGGGTATTATTGTGGTAGTAATCAAGCGCATAATTCATTTCCCCCTGACTGTCACTAAACAAGGTAAATAATTTAGTTCCTTCAACGATATCGCTACCGACGTTAACATACAGTCGTAAACCTGAATTCAAGGAAAACGGAGCACCCGCAAGTTTGGCAAGACGGGCTAGCTTACGATTATCAACTCCTCGTAACGTTCCATCACTTGCCGCTACTTCTAGGTGTTGATGGTTTGCTTCTCTGAGGACTTTTTGCTCACCTTGAGCTAAGAGAATATTATTGAATTGGGATAGTGCTTTCCCACTTTCTAAGATAGATATTGCCAATTTGAGACCTGCTTCTATTCCAAGGCCATTATCCATATCAAATAAATTGGCAGCCAAAAATAATGCTCTATCACGTAAGTCTTGTGGTGCTTCATTGGAACATTCAAGCACGGATAATATATCCCTCGCTTCTTCAACAGGGCCTATACCAGCACCAACGGGCTTACTACCATCGGTAAGTAAGCAACGAACTTCTAAACCACATTCAGCCCCCACTTCAGTGAATAAGTTAGACAAACGTTCACCATCAGCTTTTGAACGTACTTTCGCCGTATCCCCAACAGGAATATCAATAATGATGTGAGTCGAACCCGCAGCAATTTTTTTGGAAAGAACGGAAGCAATCAGTTGACCTTCACCATCCAGATCTAAAGCACGTTCAATACGGATAAGCATATCGTCAGCAGGACTAAGATTTACAGCTCCTCCCCACGCGAGACAAGCTCCCGTTTTAGCAACAACCCTTTCAATTTGATTGATACTCAAACTCACATTAGTAAGACTTTGCATAGTATCTGCCGTGCCAGCGGGGGATGTAATAGCTCGTGAAGAAGTCTTAGGAATAATGAGTCCGGCAGCACTGACAATGGAAACCACAAGCGGCGTTGTTCGGTTACCTGGTAAACCCCCGATGCAATGTTTATCAAAGATTTTTTTATGATTACCCCAATTTAGTGTCTTTCCACAAGAAACCATTGCTATAGTTAAATGAATGATCTCATTAATATTTAACCGTTGACCTGCACAAGCACTTAAAAAACTAGCTATTTCAATATCACTGTATTTATGATTACTAATATCTTCGATAATTAGATTTATTTCTGACCATGTTAATTCACTACCAAATATTTTTTTACGCACATAACTTAGTGAAGTTACTACGGGTGCATGAGAGATAGATATATCTTGCCCATCAACACATTTTAAACGCTGAACAGCAATATCAGATAAACCAATGTTCTCAGGCGAGAGCTTCTCATTTCTAACAATATTTAATGTGACAATAAGCTTTTCATTACCCGTCACTAATAAAAGACGGGCATTAGAATCAAAACCTTCAGAGCGGCAAATGTGGCAATCCTGTCGCATGTACACCACAGGCTCTTGATGTGTATCAATCCCCATCGACAAAGCCTTAAGGGTATGTTGAATTAGAGTCATGTGCTTTCCTCAATGTCGAATTTTTAAATATTTTAGTAGTAATGAAACAAGTTATTTTTACTTACTTTTTCTACCAACAAAGTTATAAATGGGCACCCAGATCAAAGTGAAATACCAACCATATAAATAACTTTCCACTAATCCTAAAAGAAAACTTTTCCAACTTAGCCATTCAAAGCCTGGCAGCAACTTTAACCATACTGAATACATAGCATGTTGAGGAATCAACAAATCGAAAATGACACACAAGGTAAAACTTATGGCAATAAATAAGCTTGTTGCATGGCCAAAAGCCGACAATGAAATCTTATGTCCCATGTTCATTATCCTTATCTTTTATTGAAACTATATTGTTCCCCTCCATGAATTTTTCCGGTTCATGATCAAACCTATCAAGACACTCTCTGGAACAAAAACGATATAAACTTCCGTATTGGAGCTTTGCATAACCTTCATCATCTTCGACTTCAAGACCACATACGGGATCATAAAATAGCTTCTTTTCAGCCTTTTTATCTTTGTGACCATGAGTCATATGCGCACCACAACCGTGACGCATCATGAAATAAAACAGACCAGCAAAAAGCAAAAACGAAAATAGACCTTCCATTACCATTTTCCTTACAATTAATAAATTTTTAAGGCATTAGCCTTAAACCAATTAAAAAACCGTGGTACAAAAAAAGACTGCACCACGCTATAAGGGACTCTCTACTTATTTAATAAAACCATATCGTGTTTTTTAACTTCTCCTTCTAAAACAGACACTTTGGCAAAATGCTCATCAACAAGCTCCTCTATTCTTATTTGACCTGTTTCTTGTTTAAGAAAAAAATCAGCTCCTTCATCGTTATCATCATTCATGACAAACCTATATGTTTCGAGAATTTGGCCAACTTTAGCTCCGTCGTCCAGTCCAACACAAACATAAATATTGTTATCATCTACAGAGATGACTTGCCCTTTCATAAGGTAGTTATGTGAAAAATCACTATTTGCACAACCTGAGACAACCAAGCTAAAAACTGCTATCACCATTAGTTTTGAAATTTTATTAAACATAATATTTTCCTATTATTTATTTTGTTCTTCACAAAACAGCTACTTGAGCTTTGATATAATTTATAAAGCAACTGAATTTCATTAATAAATCTAAAGCCTTTTAATTAGCACTAATCAAAGAGCTTAAATTTATACTCAGTAGGGTTTGTTTTATTTGTTAAGTTGCACCATATCGTGTTTTTCTACATTCCCTTCTATAACAATCACTTCTGCATAGTGCTCATCAATAACTCTTTCAATTTTCACTTTACCAATATTTTTCCTTTCAAAAATCACATCTCCTTCTCCAGTGTTATTCGTATCCAAAAATCTATAGGCAACAAGTACTTGCCCAACTTCTGCACCATCATCTAAACCAACACATACAACAACGTTATCTGAAGAAGTCGAGATAACTTGCCCCCGCATAAGATACTTATGCGAAAAATCACTATTTGCACAGCCTGAAACTATCAAGCCAAAAACTGCTACTACCATTAATTTTGAAATTTTATTTAACATAATATTTTCCTTTTTTTTATTTAAATTTTCATTTGGTTTTTACTTTTTTTTACCTGTACCAGGAGGTGTTTTATGGCAACTCCAAGGTGTGTGCTGCGCATTGTCTTTAATGTTCTGATCGACAAATTTGTAATACTCTTCTTTAGTATGAGTCCACCAATCATCATTAATATCTACTCCATGTTTTCTGATGACATCCTCTATACCATCAAGATTTAAGTTCAAGGCATCGTATGCAAGGTAAATTGATTTTTCTTCTGTATTAAAAACAGCTTCATCAATACCAAATAATTGATCAATTTCTTCCATTAAAGCTTCTCGATTACCATCATTTACATTACTTAATCGTAAATTTCGAATTACTAAGTTAGCTTCACTAACGCCGACTCTATGATCAAAATCACTCATAATTTTCTCCTCTTGTTTTAGGTGTAGTATTTGTTTTTAATTTGGGTAACCAAGCTGGTGTTTTACTCATATACCGGAGATATTCATCACCAAATTCACTGATAACCTTCGCTTCCTCTCTATTAGCAAGTCGTACATAGACCACGACCAAAATAGGAAACATGATTAATGTTGGGATAGTTGGCCATTGCAATAAAAAACCAAACATGATCAGAATGAATGCCACATACTGTGGATGACGACAACGTGCATACCAGCCTGTTATCGCTAATTTTTTAGACTTTTGCGCTGTATGAAGTACATTCCACGCTGATGACAAAATAAAAAAACCTAGAATAATTAATACATTGCTTGCTATATGCAGAGGGTCCCAGTGAGCATTACCTTCAAAACCAAAAAATGTGTGTAACAAATGGCCATTTTCGTGAGCAAAGAAGTCAATGCCTGGATAGTTTTCTGTTAACCATCCCGACAAGAAATATATAGTTAGCGGAAATCCATACATTTCAGTAAATAGAGCAACGATAAACGCAGAGAATGCCCCTAATGTTCTCCAGTCCGTTTTTGTCTGAGGTTTTGCAAAACTAAAGACAAAAAAGATAAAAATAGCTGAATTCAAAATAACTAAAGTCCACATGCCATAATCAGATTCACCGTTCATTATTGTTCTCCTTGGATTCGTTTTCCTTTCTGCCAACCTTAATACCTTCGATATAACCATCCTTATAAGCTTTATTTTTGTCTGTTAACTCTTGAAAGGTTTCCGGTGTCTCTTCATCAGATGATACTTCTTCATGATGCTCATGCTTACCGTGACTGCCATGCATAAAAACGTGCATCAAAGGACAGAGTAATAAGATGATAAATGGCAGGTAGTCAAAGAAATGTTGCCGATGCTCTACCAATAAAAAATATGAGGCCGCTCCAATTAACCCTAATGCCGCCCAACCTGTCGGTGTTGACCAAAACGAACGTTGTTTGTTACTCATTTTCGCCCCCTAAAGACTCACGCCAAAGCGCCTCATTAAAATTAAAGTCTTCAGCTTGAGCTGGTGTTTGCTGATAAACCCAAAATAACTCATCTACTGTCGTTATGGCGACAAGCCCTTCATTTTCGAGTCCTACATCGCCTGTTTTCATGATTAAACTAGCCACTTGGGTTGCATGTCTTTCTGATGTATATACTTCAAGTTGTTTGTGTACAACCAGCCCATCTTTTGTGTACGTATTACAATAATTACCTCGGCCAGTCACGGGATGAATAGTGAAGGCTGTCACGCCATGATCACAGAGCGCTTTTTCGACATTTCTCAATTGCATTTCATTAATAATCGCTGTGATTTTTTTAATCGTCATAAATTACTCCTATCTATTCCTATTCAACAATCAAAGTACCTGTATACATTTTCATTGGGCAATGAAATGGATACTCTCCCGGTGACATTGAGGGCAACTCTACGGATTTATTTACCTCTAGCGGTAGTTCTTCACTTATTTCAACGTTTGGAAATAAAACGGTAGCAGCGCATGGACTACCGTCTTTCCTAAAGAACTGAAGCGTTGTTCTCTTGCCTGTGGCTACTTTTATCCTCGACGGTTGATAGACACCGTTATTGACAACTATGGTTATACTTTCAACGCTCGAATCAACCGCTTTTGCCGGTTTATATAACCAAAACCACCAAACAATTAATGCTATTAGTGCTAAGCCAATTAAATTTATTATCATCATCTTGAATTCTCCTTAACTCTTTATATTCGTTATCTTCATTAGTGATCTTGAGGTTTAAAAAAACGTAGACGATTGGCATTACTTACAACAGTTAATGATGAAAACGCCATCGCAGCTCCTGCAATTACAGGATTAAGTAACAGACCAAAAAACGGGTAAAGCACACCAGCAGCAAAAGGTACCCCTGCAACGTTGTAAATGAATGCACCAAAGAGGTTTTGTTTGATATTTCGTAAAGTTGCTTTACTCACAGCAATAGCATCGGCAAGCCCATGTAATGAACCTCGCATTAAGGTAATATCAGCACTTTCAATGGCAACATCAGTACCAGTGCCAATAGCAAATCCAACATTGGCCAACGCCAATGCGGGGGCATCATTAATACCATCGCCCGTCATACCAACTATTTCACCTTGTGCTTGTAACTCAGCCACTTTGTTTGACTTGTCTTCAGGAAGTACTTCTGCAAAAACCTCTGTTATACCTACTTTTTTAGCCACTGCATTAGCGGTAGCTCGGTTATCGCCAGTAAGCATAACCACTCGAATACCATTTGCTTGTAATCGTTTAATAGCGGAAATTGAATCTGCCTTAATAGGATCAGAAACTGCAATTATTGCAGCTAATTTGTTATCAATAGCAAGGTACATTGGTGTTTTCGCTTCACTCGCGAGATCTTGTGCTTTTGCAACAAAGCCATTTAAAGCAATACTATTTGTTAACATCAACTTTTGGTTACCAAAAAGTAATTGATGGCCATTGAATATTGCTTTTACTCCATGCCCTGCAATCGCCTGAAAACCAGTAACATTTTCTGGGTCGATACCTTTTTCAATAGTTGAATCGACAATGGCTTGTGCTAGAGGATGTTCTGAGCTGCTCTCAATACTCGATGCAACCGTCAAAATATATTCTTCAGTGTAATTATTGTCGGCAATTAAAACATCGGTAACTTTCGGTGCACCTTCAGTAATAGTGCCCGTTTTATCGAGGATCATTGCGGTAATTTTTGAAGCGGTTTGCAGTGCTTCTCCATTGCGAATAAGCACTCCTGCCTCGGCGGCTTTGCCAACGCCAACCATGACAGACATCGGTGTTGCTAAGCCAAGAGCACAAGGGCAAGCAATAATTAAAACGGTTGTTGCTGATACCACAGCGAAAGCTAATGCGGGATCGGGTCCAAAATTAAGCCACACTAATGCACTAACGATTGCGGTGATCATAATAACTGGAACAAAATAAGCTGAAATAACATCGGCTAATCGGCCAATCGGTGGTTTTGAGTTTTGCGCTCTTTTCACCATATTAATAATTTGAGCTAACGCAGTATCTTTACCCACACGCGTTGCTTTAAATAAAATTGAGCCTGATTTGTTTAAGGTGCCTGCAACAATTTCATCTTCTTCAACTTTTTCAACAGGCATAGGCTCACCTGTTAACATCGATTCATCAATTGACGTGTGCCCTTGAATTACCACGCCATCTACGGGGATTTTTTCTCCTGGCCGCACCCGAACAATGTCGTTAAGCAATACTTGCTCAATGGCAATATCAATTTCTTTTTTATCTCGTACAACACGGGCTGTTTTAGCCTGTAAACCTATTAAACGTTTTATCGCATCACTGGTACGCCCTCGTGCTTTTACTTCCAGTGCTAAGCCTAAATTAATCAAACCAATGATCATCGCCGTTGCTTCAAAATAAACATGCCTTGCCATCTCTGGTAGCGCCATGGGGAAAAACACCACGACCATCGAATAAATCCAAGCAGTACCTGTTCCTAAAGCAATCAAGGTATCCATATTCGCGCTATGATTTACAAACGACTTCCAGGCACCAACGTAAAAATGCTTACCTGCAAAGTACATAATGGCCGCACACAAAAGACCAATAAACAACCAAACACCTCGTTCTAGTGTGGTATCAACGGTCATAGGTCCACCAGCGATACTGTAAATCATTAATGGAACGCCTAAGCCTAGCGCTACCCACATTTGCTTCATTAAGCTAGAGTAGTATTTTTGATCTGCTATTTCTTTCTCATCTATTAGTTCATCGTCACTTGCTTCGTTAGATAACTTAGCGTTGTAACCTATCGTCTCAATAGCCTTAATCAGAATATCACCCCCTACTTTTCCTGTTACCAAAACAGTTCGCAGAGCAAAATTCATTTCAGCCTTATCTACACCGGGTACACTTTTCAACGCTACTTCTATTTTACTAACGCAACTCGCACAACTGGCTCCATCAATAATCAATTCTTGGGTCGTATTGTTAACAAGGTTGTCTGTTGATTTATTCATTATTACTTCCTTCATGCACATCTCCTTCAATAAGGTGACAAATCATATGACCTGTAGGCGCTTTATCTGGTTTAGTCTGCCAATCATTTATTGCATTTCTTAATTTTTCTCTTAATAGTAATGCCGCCTGAAATTGTTTCTCAGTTTCAGCGAGACGATGTTCGACAATTTTTCTTACCAATGGACAAGCGGTGTGACCTTTGTCAGATTCAGTTAAAATTTCTTTGATCTCTTCAACTGAAAAGTCTAACAGCCTTGCACTTAATATAAATCCAAGTCGCTTCTGTACCGATACCCCGTAGGTTTTATAACCATTTACAGGGCTTTTAATTGGAGAAATAAGTCCAATTCTGGTGTAGTAACGCACCGTATCTGGTGTTGTGACCATAGCTTTAGCTAATTGTGATACTCTCATCACACAAATCCTCTTTCATACTTAAAAAGCATAGTGGCTTTTTATAACCTATGTTCAGCTTACACCTGCGTCTAAGACACAGGTCAAGCTGTTGAGATAAAATAAAGTTATAGAATAAAAAAGTGTTGAGCCTAAATACCAACAGAAAATAAATGGGAGAGATCAACCATTAATAATTGGCTCAACAACTTAAAAGGGTATTGATCGATATGCGTATTTTAAGCGCACTGATCCTGTGTTTAGATAGAAATCGGAGGTCTAAAGGGGTGCAGGTAATTACCTGGATCTGGGTATTCATCTGAAGAGATGAATCTTTTTCCGTGACTTACAAATAATGCATAATCAAGGTTCATTGCTTGTGCAGTTATTGACACAGAAGAGCTTAAACATCGTGTAAATTCGCTGCATCGACAATCACTAGAATCGCAAACATCACATTCTACATTAGAACCCATGCTAACTTTAGATTGGGAGTCATGATCATGCATGTTCATATTCATTTGAGGACTTACTTGTGTAGTATGCGTTTCCATCGTTGTATGGTGATCTTTAGTGTTATCACAGTTCATAGGCATAAAGGCAGCAAAATTTTGTTGTGTTAACAACAAAATTATAACAAGTCCTATAAAACCTTTGAATTTAAAAACTAAACTTTCCATAAACGATTCCAACTATAACAACATTAGCATATTTTCAATGACATACAATGATTTAAATCAATGAAAGTGTTAATCCTATGTTTAACTAACTTAAATACTTTAAAACAACTATTAAGACTAATAATTACTTGGTAATGACGATAGGGTAAAATAACTATTAACCTACCGCCATAACACCTTTCAGCGACTTTTAATGATTCAAATAACCAATAATCGCTTTCATATCCTCTTTATTCATTGGATATTTCGGCATAGCTGAAGCTGCGTTATCAAATTTAGGGTTAGCTAATTTTTTAAGTACAAACGCTTCACCCTTATTTGATATCACGTCATCTAAAGCTGGTCCTAATTTTCCACCTTCGCCTTTTATTTGATGACAGCCCTGACAGCCAAATTGTGCGACTAATTCAGCGCCAGTTTTCTTAGGTGCATCCGCATTTTCATGACCTGCTGTATTTCTAACATCAGCCGTTAAGGTACTCGCTAGAAAAGCTTCTACCGCTAAGGTTTCTTTACCTGTCATATGTGCTTTGGCACGCATATGAGGCATAACTACCGACCATTCTCTCTTGGTGTATTCCTCTGCTGGGCGTGCATTATGGCAACGAGCACAGTTTTCACTGTATGCTTTTGCCCCTTTGGCCACTAACGAAGGATCACTCGCATGTTGTGCTTGCACTGAAAATGCACTGAGGGTTAACGTAATCAATGGTAATAATAATTTAACTAATTTCATGAGTGTTCTCCTTAAAAGCCAAACGCTAATTGTAAAAATACGCGATCATCGACTATTCCACCGTGACCTGCACCTTCGTTATCAATAGAGGTACTTTCAGCACCCAACTTCAACACTGCACTTGGCTCTAGCCAGTAATTGATACCGTAATATATACGGCTACCCATTTTGCCAGCATCTTCTTCAAAATCATGACCAATGCTGCCATCAAAGTCTGACTCAATATCAGAGTAGCGAACAACTAATTCAATAGGGTTTAACCAAGCTTTACCTAGTTGACGTGCCTGCCAAGTACCTTGGATATACCAACCATTTTTGTCAAAATCTTTCACCCACTCTTCTCCGTGATCTCCTTCTACTTCTGCCTCAGTCTCACCTTCGGTTTCTGCGGTAGAGCCAAAAATCTCACCCCGGACACTGGCATAACTGCCAATCCAGTTAAAATCAATGTTATAAGCGCTGTAGTTTAAATCACCGTCGTCACTATATTCACCGCTATAATAAGAAACACCTATTTCCCATTCAGGTAAAAATGCATAAGCAACACGGCCACCAAAGGCCATACTGTCATTGTTGTCGCCTTTTTTAGCGCCCATATCAACACCACCACCATGATCTCCTTCTTCTTGACGGGGACCACTTACCGTATAAAAATCGGTAAAAATACGACCTGCACCTCCTAAGGTCCATGTATTGGCAATATTGATACCCGTATCGCCCATAATGCTTGTAATACCACCTAATGAGCCATTGCCACCGTGACCACCATAAAGGCCAGGATTACTCGCCGCTTTGTTGATCCAACTTGGGTGTAAATTTGCGCCAAACTGACCAAATGGCAGTAAAAATTTTCCCGCCGTAATAATGGTATTATCATTAAGGAAATAATGCATGTTAGCGTATTCAAGTTCAGTTTCTGTTTCACCCTCTGCATTAGTACTAAATTCTAACTCTGCTTCAATATGTATTTTTTCAGACAGTTGAAACAAAAAGATCGGAACAAAGCGTGCGACAACATTATTTTGAATATCGTTTCCTTCTTCATCTTTCATGTTAGGTTGATTGATATAAGTCACATCGCCATAACCCGCTATCGCTAATCGACCAATATCTAAATAAGAATTTTCTTGTGCATTCGCAGTTGTCATTGTTGACATTAATAAGGCGTAAGCGTCCGGGCAAAAACACATTCTTCTAACTAATTTTCGA
>TARA_R110002012_G_scaffold320819_2_pt1 | contig 23544 bp, 15 predicted proteins | sample TARA_R110002012 | Tara Oceans TARA_R110002012 (sample SAMEA4396515) | marine metagenome | biome: Westerlies Biome; feature: [DCM] deep chlorophyll maximum layer (ENVO:01000326); material: water (ENVO:00002006), including particulate matter (ENVO:01000060) such as... | depth 40 m | reverse complement strand
TAACAAAGTCAGGAAATTATATAGTGAAAGTTTACCGGCAACGCGATGAATCAGATGTAATTTTGACTAAGAGATTTATGGTTTATGAGGAGATTTTTAAGGTAGGGGCGGAGGTAGTTCCTGCTTCACAGACGGCTGAGAGAAGAACATCCCAGCAGATAAATGTTGTAGTAAATTACTCAGCTGGTGAAGTGACAAACCCAGAAGGACAGATAAAGATTTTTATGCGCCAAAATCAGAGATGGGATAACGCAAAGTATTTGGCCAAACCTACTTTTATGAATGAGAGCTCCAAAATCCTGCGGTACGAGTCATTTGATGGTGGGAATACATTTGATGCTGGAAATGAATTTCGATTTGTTGACTTGAGATTTATCAGAGCAAATGGAGTCAACATAGCGAATATGAGAGTGGAGCCAGATGTTATTTTCGCTGATGGAGTTATTGATAAGCCCAAACCGGAAACAGCTTATTCGCAATATTTAGACTTAAACGGTCAGTACCTAATTGAAACTAAGGACCGTCCTGGAGGAGATCCGGAAATAGAAAGTGAGTATATGTTAATGACCTTTAGGGTAGCTATTGAGCAAAGTACTAATCCTGTTTACCTTTTAGGATCATTGACAAATTCGGGAAAGGCGGCAGAATCTAAAATGGAATGGGATTCTAAAATGGGCGTGTACACAACCTCCATTTTAGCAAAGCAGGGCTGGTATGATTATCAATATGCCTATTTAATCAACGGTGAATTTAAACCTGAATCTTTTGAGGGGAGTTATTTCGAAACGGAGAACGAATATGAGGTCTTGGTTTACTTCCGGAATTTAGGCTCACGCTATGATCAGCTTGTAGGTTATGTTTACCTACATCCAAATCGAAGACGTCTTTAGATAAAGCGTCTTTAATCGACTAAAAGAAAAAATCCCTTCCATTTTTCGGAAGGGATTTTTTTATGATTCTTCAGAAGAAGGATCCGTTTCCTCATCAGCGGCTGGGGCGACGTTTTCACGTGTACGCTCATTGCTTGGCTTATAAGGAACAAATCCTTCTCTTTTAAATTTATATGTAGTAGTTCTTGGGCCAGTCGGGTGATTAGCCAAATCCAGCATACCAAACCCTTTGTGGGTGAAAGCACCCAATCCACACTTGAATACAAAGTCCTGTACTTCAGGCGCAGCATATAATGTGATGGGAAGTGTGTAGCCTCTCACTTCGTACTTGACATCCATGTCGTAAACGGCATAAATTCGGGCAAATTTCTTCTGAGCTTCTTTAAGCTTATTTACATAAACCATGTCAGGAACCACTTGAAACTTATAGAAAGTTTCCATTTGCTCCGCAGTATACCAACCTGATCGCTCCATTCGTGTGAGCGTAGATTCATAAAGCAAATCCGAAAATTCGTCGCTATCCGGGCTAATGAATCGTTTACCGGCTTCCTCGTTGAATGCAGGAGTTATTAATACTAAAGGTGAAATACAAACAAATTTGTTTGAAGTCTCCAACACTGGTTCTACTTCGATTTCAGTGTATTCAGGAACCATAATTAGGTTGCCAAGCTCGATTTTTGGGGTGGCAAAAACCTGCTCTAGCAGATAGTCCATGAAGTCTTCACTTTGTGAAGATAATACTAGGGTAACTAAACTGGAATAGTAATGCAATCCACTTCTACTCACTTTAGTCTGGCCTTTCAAACCAGAAAAATTGAAGTAGTTATAATTGTAAAACTCTTCTCTTCCACCTTTCACAATAAGTCCTTTAAGAAATTGTGCCAGTATATACTGGTGATGAAATGGTAAATAGGAACCCTTGTTTTTTAGGGAAAATATTAGTCTAACTCTCACGGTAAATTAAAAATAAAATGAGACAATAAATAAGATAAAATTGTAACGTTCGGGGTGAATAAGCAATTACAAAATTACCATTTTTTTTTAGAAACTGTTATACATTAAATCTAAAATGCATAATGTCACCGTCCTGAACTACGTATTCTTTGCCTTCGATAGCTATTTTTCCGTTCTCTCGGCAAGCGGCTTCAGTTTTGAATTTCTGATAGTCAGCGAGTTTGATTACTTCAGCTTTGATAAAGCCTCTTTCAAAATCAGTGTGAATAACTCCAGCTGCTGCCGGTGCTTTCCAACCTTTTTTGATCGTCCAAGCTCTAACTTCCTGGGGGCCTGCGGTGAAATAGGTAATCAGGTCTAGTAGTGAATACGCACCTCTGATTAATTTGTTTAATCCACTTTCTTCCAATCCATATTCACCAAGGAACATTTCTTTCTCTTCAGGGTCATCAAATTCAGCAATTTGCTCCTCTATAGCAGCACAAAGGACGATTACTTCAGCATTTTCATCTTTTACTTCCTCCTTTAACTTGTCTACATATTTATTGCCAGTTTGCAGACTGTTTTCATCCACATTGGCAACATAGATTACAGGCTTGATAGTTAATAGGTGAAGATCATATACTGCAAGTAATTCTTCTTTATCTACATCGACAGATCTTGCATTCTTACCACTGGTCAGTGCATCTTTGAATTGCAATAGGGTCTCCAGTTCCTTTTTGGCTTTTGCATCACCAGCTTTGGCGATTTTCTCCGTCTTCTGGATTTTTTTCTCTACCGATTCCAAATCCTTTAACTGAAGCTCTGTGTCGATAACTTCTTTATCGAAAATTGGGTCAACTCCACCTGCTACATGTACGATGTTTTCATCGTCAAAACATCGTATCACGTGAATAACAGCATCAACCTCTCGAATGTTTGCAAGAAATTTATTCCCCAAGCCTTCACCTTTGCTTGCGCCTTTTACTAAGCCGGCAATATCTACAAATTCAATTACTGTAGGTAGAACTCTATTTGGATTAGCAAGGTCTTGAAGTATCTGAAGTCTCTTGTCCGGTACGGTAACAACACCCACGTTAGGTTCAATAGTGCAAAAAGGGAAATTAGCTGCCTCAGCTTTCGCACTTGATAGGGCGTTAAACAGAGTGGATTTCCCTACGTTTGGAAGTCCTACAATGCCACATTGTAATGCCATTAATTTTTTATTTTATTTTAAATATTCTATAAGATTTATACCCTGTGTAGAACTCCAAAATGAATACTCTAAAAATGGTATAAACTGGTATAGCAAAAATCATCCCGACTACTCCGCCAATTTTTGCCCCGGCAAAGATAACAACAAAAATTTCAAGAGGATGCGCTTTCACAGATTTAGAGAAAATCAAAGGTTGCAAAAATAAATTATCGGTAATCTGGACAAGACCAAAGACTGAAAGAATCTTAACTATGAGGTAATTTAATTCGGAATTGGTTTCAAAAGTCCCTGAAGAAATCCCAACAATAATTCCGAAAGTAGCACCAAGAAGTGGACCTGCGTAGGGTATTAAATTTGCTACTGCAGCAAACAGGGCTATAGTCAAAGCATAATCCACTCCCATAATGGTGAGTCCAAAACTAGCTAAGGAAAATATAGCAAGCATCTGGAGCAAAAGCCCCGAAAGATAATTGGATAATAATTTTTCTACTTTGGTGAATGTAGCTACCGAAAGCTCAAAATAGGGATTGGGAATAAGGTTGAGCAGGTTTCTGCGGAGCAACCCATTTTCCAAAAGCAGGAAAAAGCTAATAAAAGCAATTGCCATAGTACCTATAAAAAGGCTGCTTGTGGTATTGATCACTCCACTGATAAAGGTGGTGAAATCAAACTCTTTGATCATCTCGATCATGCTATTTTTCAGGCTACCAAATAAATGTCCTGGTTTGCCTTCCAATAATTCATGTCTCAAGAGAAAACCTTCCACTCTACTCACAGGAAGTTGTACCTGTTCATATATTCCGTTTAGATCCAGCTCACTTAGGATGATTATTTGATTATTGATAAGTGGGAAAAAAAGGAAACTTAGTAATACAAGCAGCAGAATAATAGCGGAGAATGAAAGAAGTATTGCTAGCCATCGGGGAATATGCTGTCCTAAAAGGTGGAAATCATTGAGATGATTTGTAAGGGGACGCAGCAATGCTGCCAATATTAAAGAAATGACTAGGTAGAGTGTGATATTGGAGAAATACCAACCGAAAAGCAGAAATCCTGCAATAAATAAAATAAGGTAAATGAAAAAGCGCTGCATATTCTGAAATAATAAAAGGAGACATTTCTGCCTCCTCTAATATACTATTTCTCTATTTTGAAACTATAATTTCGATAAATCGAAGCGGATTATTCCCACTTTAGTTCATCGTTGTATTCTGTTTCTTCTTTTTCATATTGTTCAAAATCAACGTCAGGTAGAAGCTCATTTTTCACATGATCAACTGCCTCGTTCAATGCTTCAGAAAACTTGAAGAAATCCTCTTTGTAAAGGAAGATTTTATGCTTTTCGTAAGTGAAGTTCTCACCGTTAACTTTTCTCTTACTTTCAGTAATAGTCAGATAGTAGTCGTTTGAGCGAGTTGATTTGACATCAAAAAAATAAGTTCTCTTACCTGCTTTTACTTTTTTAGAGAAAATCTCTTCTCTGTCATAGCCTCTTTGATCGTCCACAATTCTATTTTTTTATAAGTATAAGGTTGGTTAAAATACGACCCAAGATAAAACAATTAGATTCTAGAATTCAAATCTGAATACTAATTATTTTACAAAATAGGTCTTTTTAGATACTTAAATACTCCGAATAAAGGATTAGTCCTAGCTTTTAGTAAGTAAAATAGCCTTATTCTCCGTGCATCATGGCTTTTTTAGCCAACAACTCTTCTTCAGTTTCCCTGTGATCAGGGTCATCTACACAGCAATCTACAGGACAAACAGCCGCACACTGCGGCTCCTCATGGAATCCATTACATTCTGTGCACTTATCCGTAACGATATAGTAGAATTCGTCTGATACTGGATCTTGTTTCTCATTTCCATCGACCACAGTACCGTCTTCTAAAGTAACTTCATTCAAACTAGTACCGCCACCCCAAGTCCACTCTACACCACCTTCATAGATGGCAGTGTTTGGGCATTCTGGTTCGCATGCACCACAATTGATGCATTCGTCGGTAATCATTATAGCCATAACTTCAATTATTTAAAGATCAAAAGTAACAACCTTAAAACTGTGAGGCAATAAAAAAGTTGTCATACTAACTAATTTAATTCAATTCTAAGGACGCTTCTTTTCAAAAAAGCTAAATTTGCGCCACTAATCCAAAATTATGAACCTATCCGAACGTATAGCTGCCTTTGTCGCTCTTGGAAGAGCAATCACAGATCTTAGCTTTGAGGAAAGAGAAGAATTACTGTGGAGAGCTGAGAACAATAACAATTGGTTTACCAAAGACTCAGTATCATCAGCACTTGCGGGAATTTCTTTTATGCTGTCACCTAAAAAGTTGGATGATTGGCTTTCAAGATACGATATAAAAGAAGTGAAAAGTTCAAGATCTGTAGGATTGATGCTGGCAGGAAATATCCCAGGAGTAGGTTTTCATGATTTGATGTGTGTGATACTGTCTGGACACCAAGCTGTAATCAAGCTTAGTTCTTCCGATGAGATTTTGATCAAGTGGATTATTAAAAAACTCTTGGAAATCGAGCCTAGATTGGAATCTCAGATTAGAATGAAGGAAATGCTCAAAGGTATGGATGCATACATCGCTACAGGAAGTGATAATTCATCCCGATATTTCAATTATTATTTTGGGAAATATCCACATGTAATCCGACAAAATAGAACTTCTGTGGCAGTATTGGATGGAAATGAAACAGCTGAAGATTACATTAATCTAGGTAAAGATATTTTTCAATATTATGGATTGGGATGTAGAAATGTCTCAAAGATCTTTGTGAAATCAGAAGATCAACTTCAAGAATTATTAGGCGCATTGGAGATCTATGCACCGATAGGGTCCCATCATAAGTATCGCAATAACTATGACTATAATAAATCCATTTATCTAGTGAATCTTGAGAAGCATCTGGATAATGGATTTTTGCTATTAAGGGAAAGTGAGAGTTTGGTATCGCCTATCTCTGTATTATTCTATGAAGTATATGATTCTGCAGAATCGTTAAATGAAAAATTAAATCATCAGGCTTCCAAAATACAGTGTATTGTAGGTAGAGGAGGGGATAGAGTGCCATTTGGGACAGCACAAAGTCCTGAGCCTTGGGAATATGCTGATGGAGTGGATACGATGGATTTTCTGCTTAAATTATCCTAGGTTTTTAATAGTCCCGCCTTTAATAAGTTTGACGCAAAATTTGCTTCCTTTTCCTTCTTGAGAGGTAATTTCCAGTTCTCCATTATTTTTCTGGATGTAGTCTTTGACTAACACAAGTCCAAGTCCTGTACCTGATTCATTATTCTGCCCTGAGGTAGTAAAGGAAATCCCACGCTGAATTTTACTCAGATTCTCCTCTGAAATTCCTTTGCCGAAGTCTTCAATGCAAATCTTTATGTATTTAGATTCTTCATGTATTGATATTTTGATTGGATGCTTCTTTTGGGAAAACTTAATAGCATTGTTAATCAGATTTCTTACCACTAGTTCGATCATGTTTTTGTCAGCCAAGACAAAGGTCTTGGGACAGTGATCTATCTGTATTTCAATTCTCTTTTCGTTAGCTATTCTTTCAAGTATGCCTTTCTGTTGAATTAGTATTTCATAAATATCAAATTCCTGCATGTTAATTGTTTCTCCACCTCTCAGCTGTGTACTAGACCAGGCTAAAAGATTTTCCAACAGAAGGGCTACTTGCTCCATGTTTTTAGAAACTGCAGGAAGCATCTCCATAAATTCATCCTTGGACACCAATCCGGTATAGGTAAGATAGATCAGTTCTTTGATTCCAAAAATTGGACCCTTTAGGTCATGGGAAATAATGCTGAAATACTTGTCTTTTAGATTGTTTAATTGCTGTAATTCAATCGCTTGTGTTTTTAGGGTCTCATTTTGAAGTTTTTGTTTTGTGATATCTTCAAATAATAAGATGAGCCCATTGTAGCTTGATTTTTTGTCTATCAGAGGGATTGTTTCAATTTGATAGACTTTTTCATATTCTTTATATGAAAAGTTACTTTCGATGACCTTAGCTTCCTTGCTTGCAATCAAATGAAGCATGTGTGGAAAATTATTAAATGTTTTTTCTGCCCGAGATCCTATTTTTAATTTTTTGGACGAAATATTAAAGTTCAGAAAAGCGGGATTGAAATCTACAATCTTCGATTGAGCATCAAGTACTAAGACTCCTCTTGTCATAGCTTCCATTACTTTATTTCTAGCAATTGGCTTGATGTTAAAGAGTTGGTACTTGAGGATAGCAAATCCCAAAATCAAGTATGTTAGCAGAAATGCAAAAGGAGTCAGATCAATTGATTCAAATGGCCTAAAAATATGGGTTTTATAAAAAAGGTTGAAAACCAAAGGAATTAAGCCTGCGGATAGCATGAGTCTGGTCTGAGTCATAAACAATTGGCCAGAAGAGCGAAATCTAATCCAGATGATCAAGTTGCCAAGTAAGAACACAAAATATGTGTATAGCAAGTTTACATAATACCATGGTCCTATTTCGATCTTCGCAGTTGGAAATGGACCTGAATTGGAGACATTGAATGATTTGTAAAACAAATGATGATAATCATTGGAAAGCACCAAAAGATAGGTAGTGAAAGGGATCACTAAAATACTGGTTAGTAGTAACCCATAATTTTTTGATTTGTGGCTAGTATATTTTAGGCTAAAAATCAACCAGAATGCCCCAATCAATGAAATACCAATGTATTCCAACTTGATGAAAAACATTATTGCCTCACTGGTGGATACACTAAGCTCCATTCCATAGAAAAATCCCCAAATGGCAGCGCAAAGCATGGTAAGTGCAATCCACCTAGTTGCTTCTTCGACTTTAAAAATGATGTTTATAGAAATTCCTCCTACGAGTAAGCCAGAGAATATAAGTATAATTGAAAATGGATTAAAGATGAATTCCATTTAAGAGAACTTCAGTAGGTGGGTAGAAACCGCAATTTAACTATTCCAGACTATAATTATAGATGACGATTCATGTCAACTATTATTTTGCCAAATAATTGAAAGATTTAGGGGCTGATTGTATAGCTCGGTTAGACTTTATTTCCAGCTATCCCAAATGTGGAATAAACAAAGGAAAGTAAAATGGTTTTAAATAAGGGAAAGCTTACTCCTCGTTGATGAAATGGTTACCTATTATTGGGCTAACTTCCTATATTTGCGGTCGATAAAACTCGAAACTTTTACCCAAAAAAAAAATCCCTATACAATGGCTTTTGATATTGAAATGATCAAAAAAGTGTATGCCAGATACCCAGAACGTATCGAAGCGGCCCGTAAGGCTGTAGGGCGTCCACTTACTTTGACTGAAAAGATTCTTTACGCACACTTAAGTGAAGGTGCTGCTTCACAGGCATATGGCAGAGGCGTTTCTTACGTAGATTTTCAACCAGACAGAGTTGCTATGCAAGATGCCACTGCACAAATGGCTTTGCTTCAATTTATGCAGGCTGGCAGAAGTCAAGTAGCAGTACCATCCACTGTTCACTGCGATCACTTGATTCAGGCTGAGGTAGGAGCGGACCAGGATTTGATTAAAGCAAAAGATAAAAACAGAGAAGTTTATGATTTCCTAGCTTCTGTTTCCAATAAATATGGACTTGGTTTTTGGAAGCCAGGTGCGGGTATTATTCACCAAGTAGTGCTTGAGAACTATGCGTTTCCAGGTGGAATGATGATCGGTACTGATTCCCATACGCCTAATGCAGGTGGGCTTGGAATGGTTGCCATTGGGGTAGGAGGAGCTGATGCATGTGATGTTATGGCTGGTCTACCATGGGAACTAAAATTTCCAAAGTTGATAGGTGTGAAGCTTACTGGAAAACTTTCTGGTTGGACTTCTGCTAAAGATGTAATTTTGAAAGTAGCTGGAATTCTGACCGTGAAAGGTGGAACTGGCGCTATAGTTGAATATTTCGGTGAAGGAGCAAAATCCCTTTCCGCTACAGGAAAAGGCACTATCTGTAACATGGGTGCTGAGATCGGAGCTACTACTTCAATCTTCGGATACGATGAGAAATCTGCTGCCTATTTGGCATCTACAGAGAGAGCTGATGTGGCCGAATTAGCTAACGGAATCGCTGAGCACCTGACTGGTGATGATGAGGTTTATGCAAGTCCAGCTACCTATTTCGATGAAGTAATCGAAATCAATCTCTCCAAATTGGAACCACATGTGAATGGACCTTTCACTCCTGATTTGGCTTGGCCAATATCTAAATTTGCCGCTGCAGTAAAAGAAAATGGCTGGCCGGCAAAATTAGAAGTTGGATTGATCGGATCTTGTACCAACTCTTCGTATGAAGACATTTCCCGAGCAGCTTCACTTGCTCAGCAAGCTGTAGATAAAAAGCTTGTTGCAAAATCTGAATATACTATCACTCCTGGATCTGAGCAGGTTAGGTTTACTGTTGACAGAGATGGCTTTTTGGATACCTTCGGCCAAATGGGCGGTGTAGTCCTAGCAAATGCTTGTGGACCTTGTATTGGTCAGTGGGCACGCCATGGAGCAGAAAAGCAGGAGAAAAACTCCATCATCACCTCATTCAACAGAAACTTTGCGAAGCGTGCCGATGGAAATCCAAACACGCACTCATTCGTGGCTTCGCCAGAGATCGTAACTGCATTGGCTATTGCAGGTGATTTGACATTCAATCCGATGACAGATAGCTTAATCAACGAAGATGGTGTTTCTGTGAAATTGGATGAACCAAATGGACTTGAGTTGCCTACCAAAGGATTTGCTGTTGAAGATGCCGGATATCAGAAGCCAGCAGAAGATGGCTCAAATGTTAGTGTGGCAGTGAGCCCAACTTCAGACCGTCTTCAATTATTGGATTCATTTAAGCCATGGGAAGGTACTGATCTTAAGGGTCTAAAGCTTTTAATCAAAGCGAAAGGTAAGTGTACAACTGATCACATCTCTATGGCTGGACCATGGTTGAGATTTAGAGGTCACTTGGACAACATTTCCAACAATATGCTAATCGGTGCAGTGAATGCTTATACTGATGCGACTAACTCTGTGAAAAATCAGTTGACTGGTGCATATGGAGAAGTGCCTGCTACCCAGCGAGATTACAAAGCAAACGGAATAGGTTCTATCGTCGTAGGAGATGAAAACTACGGAGAAGGATCTTCAAGAGAACATGCAGCCATGGAGCCTAGATTCCTTGGAGTACGAGCTATTTTGGTTAAGTCTTTTGCCAGAATTCATGAAACTAACCTGAAAAAACAAGGTATGCTTGGGTTGACTTTTGCTAACCCTGCTGATTACGATTTAGTGCAGGAAGATGACTCAATTGATATCGTTGGCTTGACTACATTTGCACCTGGCAAACAATTGCAAGTGGTATTAAATCATGCAGATGGATCAGTAGATACTATCCAAGTGAATCATACCTACAATGAGGGACAAATAGAATGGTTTAAAGCTGGATCAGCACTTAACTTGATCAAAGCGAAAGCCTAATAAGTCAAAACTTATGTTAAGCCGTAACGATTTCGTTACGGCTTTTTTTTTCGCAAATTTTTTAACAATAGAATGGCTAATCAGAATAGTTTTTAAACAGTTGAATTGACCTTTTTTGGGAACGTTGAAATTTTAGCAACATATTCAAAAGCGGATAGGTATTCACATATTCAGCAGGATAGTTTTGGTTTTTGTATCTTAACTTGATAACCAAATGGAAAAAAAATATTATTTATAAATCAAAATTATTGATGTAAAATACAAAATTTCGTATGTTTATGTTTTTTACAGGCAGTTGTTGAATTTTTAATTTCCTCAACATCCTAATCTAATTAACACTAACATTATTCTGATGCAGGATCAAGGAATCAACAGCATTTTTGAGAAGCTTATTAGCGAGTCGTCTGAGATGGTTTTCTTCGCTGAAAACACTTTTCCCTATCCTATTTTTTACTCAAACAAATCTTTTGAAGATCAGATAGGAGAGCATTTGATTGATCGAAGCTTAGTAGGTTTAGGGCTCGACATCAGTAGTTTTTTATTTAAAGAAGAATTGAGCTTTAGCAAAGAAGGAAACGAGTATCATTTTCATTTGGAACTTCCTGAAAATAACTCAAACAACTATTTTTTATTTTATAAGGGGAAAACAGTGCGGAATCAAAGTCATATTCCAACTAAACAAGAACTCCTTAAATTTTTCGAAGAGTCCACTGATGCTCAACTAATATTGAAGCCAAGTGGAGAAATTTTTCTCTGCACTAACGAAACTTTAAATCTTTTTGGATTTTCTGAAAATCAAAAGTTGGATAACATAATCCAATTAGAGCAATTTTTTAGTGACCCTCATGATTGTCAAAACTGGATTGATACTGCTAAATCTGTACCTATCACACACCAGTTTTCATCTAATCTTTTAAGAAATAACGGTCATCAAATTTCCCTTGAAATTTCATCCAAGCAGGTTGTAGTGAATGATATTCAGTATATTATGCTATCATTTAATGATATCTCTGATAAGATCACGCTGGAGAAGGACTTGGAAGACAGTAGCAAGTTCCTGATGAATCTGACAGATCAAATCCCAGGAGGATTATATCAACTTGTGTTGAACAATTACGGGGAATTGAGTTTTTCCTTTCTATCTAAAGGCATGGCTCAGGTGTTAGGCTTGAAGCCAGAGGAACTTGCGAATTTTACAGATATATCGATGGCTATTTCCCTTGTACATCCGATGGATTTACCGCAGGTGATCATGAGTTCAATTGCTTCTGCTAAAAAGATCGAGCCGTGGACTTGTCAGTTCCGCGTAAAGTCAGGCCAGAATTCCGAGGAATATCGTTGGGTTTTAGGAGCGGCCAGACCTGAATCACTTGATAACGGCAACATTGCATGGTACGGATATTTAACTGATATAAGCCAGCAAAAGGAATTTGAAATAACCCTGGACGAATCGAGGAAGGCAGCTGAGAAAGCTAATAAGATTAAGTCCGACTTTCTGTCGATGATTAGCCATGAGCTCCGCACACCGCTAAATGCAATTTCTGGATCTACCTATAGCTTAATGCACGATCATCCTCAGGCCCATCAGAAGCCTGAACTGGATACAATCAATTTCGCAGTGGATAATTTGATCATTATGATCAATGACTTACTTGATTTTCAGAAAATTGAAGCTGGTAAATTGACAATCGAAAATGAGCCTTTCCAGTTAAGTTCTTTTGTAAATCAAATTGTAAAAGGATTGTCATTCCATGCTCGAGATACTAAAAACAAGCTTGAATTAATACAATCTGAAGGATTGGATGTTACTGTATCAGGAGACAAAACTAGACTTTCTCAAGTCTTAAATAACCTTATCACTAATGCACTCAAATTTACTAATGAAGGGGAGGTAAAATTAAAGGTTGAGTTAGTAGAAAGTGCTAATGGTAAAGTCAAGGTTTATTTTGCAGTGTGTGATAATGGTATAGGTATCGCCAAACAGCATCAGGAGAAAATCTTCGGAGATTTCGATCAAGTAAGACCAACATTTAGTAAGAAATACGGAGGAACTGGTCTTGGGCTTTCCATTACTAAAAGGCTATTGAATCTAATGGGCGGGGAAATTAGACTGTACTCTAAGCTTAATGAAGGAAGTAAATTTTATTTTGAGCTGGAATTCGATACGGTAACACTGCCGTCGACAGAACCTGTTCCTATCCATAGATATTCCAATCATAATTCTTCCCTTCACCTTCTCCTGGCTGAAGATAATGATGTAAATGCCCTTGTCTTGGGAAAAATCATTAAGAAATGGGGTTTTACTTACGAACGTGTTTTTAATGGTTTGGAAGCTGTAAAAGCAGTGAAGAAAACCAATTTTGATTGCATCCTGATGGATATTCAGATGCCGGAAATGGATGGTTTTGATGCTACTTTAGCTATTAAAAAAATATGTGGATCACCAGTGATTGCACTTACGGCAGCAGCAAAACTAGAAATCAAAGAAAGGTTAATTGAATGTGACTTTGATGGTTTTGTGTCAAAACCAATTGACGCTTTTGAGTTGCAGAAAACTATCCAGAAACTCACCTACGAGAGAAATCAGAGTGCCTGAGCCTTTTCTAGATACTCTTGGACCAAATCCATGTCTGGATAATTTTGATTTAATTCTACCAAATATTGCAAAGCGGAAGTTTTATCTCCTTGCATTACGTAGTAAATTCCTTTATTTCTTAGCGCATAAGGGTTTTTAGAATCCATCTTGATACTTTGATTGATAAGATCAAGTCCCTCTTCCTGTCTATTTAGAAAAAGGAGGTACAATCCTTTGTTGTTATAAAAATATGCTTGGCTCTTATCTAGCGATATAGCTTTCTCTACAGCGTACAAAGCGTCGGAATAATTTTGCTCATCGAAATAAATCATTGAGCGGAGATTATGCAAGTTTGGCTCCATAGCGTTAATGCTAATTGCTTCGTCAAGAAGTTTTTTAGCACCTTCATAATCTTTCTGGTAGAAGAGTACGGTGGCTTGATTAACCAGCAGATCTGAGTTTTCCGGATTAAGATCCGATGCTTTTCCAAATGCTTCATAAGCTTTGGAGAAGTTCTTTAATTTCTCTTCAACCAGGCCGGTCAAAAAATAACTTTTCCAATTCTGATCATCCAGCTCTATAAGTTTCAATGCATCTTCTTTGGCATTATAAAACTCCCCATTATCCAAATAATTTAAACCTCTCTGGAAAATAGCATCATAGTAATCGGGCTTGTGTCTAATTGCAAGGCCAAGATCTTGAATGCTTTCTCCAAGCTGATTTAATTGTAAATGGGCAAGTGCTTTGTTATAGTAGGCATCTGAATAGGTTGAGTCCAATTCAAGCGCTTCGGTGTAAAATTGCATTGCACTTTTTGGATCATTTTCCTCCATTTTCTCATTCCCCTTTAGGAGAAATCTACCCTTTTTGTTCTCATCATTGTCGCAGCCAAAAGCTATGATCACAAAAAGTACTAACATCACATTACTTATTCTTTTCATCTTCTATCTCTTCTGCTTCTTCTTCTTTTGCAACTTCCTTTTCTTGCTCTTTTTCCTCACCGAGCAAGAGTGCATATGGTCTGGTAGAATCACTCAGATCAAATATCTCACGAAGAATAGCCATCATTGGTATAACGAGAATCATCCCAGCTACTCCCCAGATAGTGCCGCCTATTATCAACCCCAAAAACGTAATAAAAGCATTGAGATTTACATTGCCGCCTACTATTTTCGGGGTAAGAAAATTACCTTCAATCATCTGGATGATTTGATAACTTACTAAAACTCCTGCAGGATAGAATAAGCTGTCTTTGGTGAGGAAGGAATAAATCATCGGTAACATGGCGCCGAAAAAGGGGCCCACGTAAGGTATAATGTTCAGTATAGCCCCCAGAGTCCCGAAAAACACAGCATGTTTGATTCCCAATAAGGAGAATGCTGTGATATTGAGTACTGCTAAAATCCCCATCACCTTTACTACGCCCCCTATATAGTTGAGGATGACTTTTCTCAGACTTACGATCCGGATTTTTACCAGTTCAGGATCCTTCTCTTTGTAAATGTGAATAATCACATTGGTAAGGTGATTTCGATAGAGGAGAAAAAAGAACATAAATACTGGAATTAGTACAAGCCCTGTCATAGAGCCTACCGTTCTCAAGGCAAAGTCTCCTATGCTTGAACTGTTTTGGGTAAGCAGATTCTTCAGGTAATCGGTATTGGCCTTTTCAGCAATCGCCGCATCATATGAAAATTTCTCCATCACCCAATCATCTATATCCTCAGCATAGGATGTCAGCCTTCCGGAAACGTCGTCAAAATCCTTCGTAAAACTCGCTACGTTCCCGATAACAAAGGTTAAAAGACCGCCCACCAATGCGGTCATCAACAAAAGCGATATAATACAGGATAGAATTCTTGGGACTTTTTTGGACTCTAACCACATTGACAGTGGAGTAAATAAGATTGCAAAAAAACCTCCCATGAATAAGGGTACGAGTAGACTTTTCCCTATGATAAGAAAAAACACTAACACAATAATGAAGATCATTACTGAGAGAGCCCGCAGGTAAGCAGGAAGTTTGAAAGCTGGATTTTCCATCAAGGACGTTGGTTTATGTCTAAGCGTATCTGCCGCTTACACGCAGTAAAGAAAGCGAATTATTCTGAAACCAATCCAGCCCGCTTTAGCAAAGCCTCCTGCTTAGGCTCCCTGCCTCGAAATCTTTTATAAAGAATTTCAGGATGCTCACTTCCGCCAGCTGAGAGTATATTTTGCACAAAAGATTCCGCTGTGGATTTATCAAACACGCCTTTTTCCTGGAACAATTCAAATGCATCCGCATCCAATACTTCTGCCCACTTGTAGCTATAATATCCTGAGGAATATCCTCCTTGGAAAATATGGGAAAAGGATGTACTCATCAATGTTCCCGGCACTTTTGGCAGTAAATCAGTAGGGTGCATCACTTCTTCTTCAAATTCGAAAATGCTTGAAATCGCGCTTGGATCCTGACTGTGATAGGCCATATCCAAAAGACCAAAACTAATCTGCCTTACAGTCTGATAGCCTTGCTGGAAATTTGAGGCTTTTTTGATCTTGTCGATCAGCTCTTCCGGTATTTTTTCACCCGTTTCATAGTGCTTGGCAAAAAGATCCAGGCACTCCTTCTCGTAGCACCAGTTTTCAAAAATCTGTGAAGGTAATTCTACGAAATCCCAGAAAACACTAGTTCCTGAAAGAGATTCATAATTTCCTTTCGCCATCATTCCATGGAGAGCGTGACCAAATTCATGAAACAAAGTGGTGACCTCATTGAAAGTCAATAGGCTAGGCTTGGACTTCGTAGGTTTGGTGAAATTGCATACAATAGAAACATGTGGACGTATGTCCTGACCGTTATTGATACTTTGCCCTTTATAGCTGGTCATCCAGGCACCGTTTCTTTTACCAGGTCTTGGGAAAAAATCTGCATAAAATATGGATAGGTAGTTTCCATCCTGATCTTTGACTTCGTAAGCCGTTACATCTTTATGATAAACGGGGATGTCTGACTGAGGTACGAAGGTAATCCCAAAGAGTTTTTCGGCAGTTTGGAATACGCCATCAATTACTTTTTCTAATTGAAAATAAGGTCTCAACAATTCATCATCGAGCGCATATTTTTCTTTTTTGAGTAGTTCGGAATAATAGGCAAAATCCCACTTTTCCAGAGCTTTCAGTCCATCAATCTCGTTGGCAAAAGCTTCTAATTCTTTAATCTCTTCAAGTCCCTTCGGTTTGGCTTTTTGCAGCAATGAAGCCAGGAAGGATTGAACCTGGTCGGGGCTTTTTGCCATTCTCTCTTCGAGTACGAAGTCTGCATGGCTTTTATAGCCAAGAAGGACGGCACGATCATGTCGAAATTTAAGGATATCCTTGATGTTTTGCTGGTTGTCTAGCTCATCACCTTTGGCGCATTTGGTACCGTTAGCCAGAAAAAGAGTCTCTCGTAATTCTCTATTTTTTGAATAGGTCATCGCCGGAATATAACTAGGGTAGTCCAGAGTAAATGCCCACTTTCCAACTTCTCCCTTTTCTTCGGCGATTTGAGCGGCTGCTTCTTTTATTCCCTCAGGAAGTCCTTCCAGGTCGGATTCATTATCTATAAAGTGCACAAATTTATTTGTCTCAGCTAGTACATTTTCACCAAACTTTAGAGAGGTCTGGGCAAGTTGCTGATCTATTTTTCTAAGTACATCAGTTTTGTCTTCAGAGAGTTTGGCTCCATTTCGGACAAAGGATTTATAGGTTTTTTCAAGCAAAGTATTTTGCTCTGCGGTCAAATCCAGCTTATCTTTTTGCTCAAAGACCTGCGAAACCCGCTGAAAAAGTATCTGATCAAGTAAAATGTCATTTCCGTGTTCAGTCAAGAGTGGCGATATTTCTCTTGCTAAAGATTGGATTTCTTCATTAGTTTCTGCGGAGTTCAAATTGAAAAAAATTCCTGCAATGATGCCCAGCTTCTTTCCGGCTCCGTCGAGTGCTTCAATGGTATTTTCAAATGTAGGAAGAGTCTCTGCCTTAATGATAGATATATCTTCTTTGGCTTCAGCTATGGCCGCCTTGATGGCTGGTAGAAAATGGTCTGGAGTAATCTGATCAAATGGGGCTGTATCAAAAGGAGTGGCAAAATCTGCCAATAATGGGTTATTCATAAATATTAAAATCGTTTGGCTAACTAAACAGGGGCTTTCCAGGAAGGTTCCATCAAGTGACCTACTTCGGTCAATTCGGTTGCTAATTTATCAATTTGCTCAGTAAAGCTTTCCCACATCCATAGTGGATGAGGAATATTTTTAGCAAACTCCATGAATTTATTGAATTCCTCAAATTTTCCCAGTCCAAAATTGGCTTCAGCGCGGTTTACGGAGATCCAAAATTTTTGGGCATTGTAGTATTCCTGTAATTCCTGCCCGTCTTTTGTCCCGTCGCTTAACCTAGATACGTCATTTTTCTCTTTCTCTAAAACTATAGGCCAATCTCGATCACATAGATACAAAACCCTCTTCCAAGTTCTTTTTGCCATGACAAGATCAGCTATTCTATCCGCATCATTTGTGTCAAGTCCAGAATTTGCCTGATACACATAAGCTAATGCAAGGTTGATTCCGTTGTATCTATTATTTAGTGTGTAATAGCTTCTCAAGAAAAATAGGAGCGCTGCCTCCAAATGACTGTCACCCTCTCCACACTCATAAAGTTTTTTCTCTATAGCACCAGCCATTGATACTGTTTCCGGATCGTTTGTGTGGTCCAGATTAATTTTTTTAAGTAAACGCATGGATTCGTAAAGTGAATCGATGAGGGTAGGCTTAGCTGTTTTGTAGGTTGTGAAGGCTAATCTATGAGTCAGATACGTGTCTGGTTGAGCGGAGCTCATACCCGCCAATATGATTGCAGTCTCGAAAAGAGTTTTTGCCTTTTCGAATTCCTTTTGCTCTATAAAATCTTCGGCATCCTGGATGATTTTGGAAAGTGCATCTCCTGTTTCTTTTGGGGCTATCACAGCATCAGCCACTTTTTCTACTACAGCATCTAGCTCTTTTTGAATTTGTGGTGGAATAAGGGAATTCAGATAAGTATATACAGGACTGTCTGATTCTTCTTTGTTTATAACGGCTTCGATTTGTTGACCCAATCCTTGTTTGAACCTCTCTGCTTCTTCTATGTCAATAGCATCCCCAAGATGATTGTATTTGCTGATGACGATATGATTGAGATCAAATGGATAAACTAGCTTATCCTCGGATATGACGATGGTGGTGAATGGTCTTAAAGCATGTCTGACTCCAAGTTCGTAAATGGCATTACAGTTAGACGTAGAGAGATCGGCAATTACTAAGTCTGCCTGTAGAAGTTCTCTATACATTTGAACATCGATGGACCCTGAATGTAAAATTTCATCTGCACGTATACATTCCAGACCTTTTGACTCCACTACAGGTTTGATCAGATATTTGTAGGATTTATTTAGGTCGAGCTTTCTGCCACTTACATAATCTGTTTTGGTACCAAAACCCATTACAACAAAACATCTCTTTTTTGAATCTCCCATAAAAATATATGTCTTTAAAAAATCTAATATAACCTTTATCCGATTGGGTATCAATAGCTATAAACAAGAAAGCCTGCGCGAGCAGGCTTTCAATACACAAATATATTTCTTCATTAATAATCATATTCACAGCTCATAATGTCCATCCCAATAGGGGAGCCATCTGGAGCTTTTAAGGGTTCTTGAGAAACAAGTTCTTCAGGAAGATCTAAAAATGCCTTGATTTTTTCTCCTAAATAAACCCGGTGTTGTGCTGCAGCATTCATTCCAGAGCTTTCCAAACCTTTCGTGGTAGCAATGTTGCGAAGTCTTCCTCTTGAGATGGCTCTTATTGTATTTGAAACATCTGCGTTTTTTGATAAGGCAATCAGATGATCCACATATTTTGCCTGAGTCATCAAGGTTACTTCCAGATTTAGATCGTCTTTAGTATAGTTTGAAAATAACTGCTTTTCAACACTTGAAAGCATATCGTTTAATCCTAGAAGTGAGTTATTCTTTAAATGTTGTAGATACACTCGGTTTACTCTTGCTCCATCTAGCATGAAATCGAAAGTAAGATCCACGATAGTTTCAGCTGGTGCAATTGGGTCAAAAATCGGGCTGACTCTCGATACAAACGTTTCTCTATTACTACCGTAGCCAAAAGGTCTAGGGGGAATTAACTTGAGAATACTTTCAGGTACTAGAAGTTGCTTTGGAGAGATGGTTAGAAGCAATGCTTCCAAGGCAGCTTGTTGTTGCTCGTTTGACACCCAGTCATGATCTATTTGATTGTCACCTTTTATTTTATATCTATAATCAACGCCACCTAACAATTTACTTGTCGCCTCAATTTGATATCTATGCATCAAATAAAGTGGAACAAAAACTTCCTCCAGGAGTGCCTGTGGTTGGCCAGTAGGAATGGCATTCAGGCCAAAAGTCTTCATTCGATTCTCTCTCAATTTTAGCATTCTTGTCAATTCTTCCGAAGCACTTTTTCCGTTGTCCCAAAGGTGAGATGTGGGATGTGCTCCACTGGCATCTCTGGAGTCAGAGTCAGTAATGAATTGGTGCCCGGCATCATAGGTGTCCTCAAGTACTTTATTTATAAATTCATCTTCTTCTACTCCTGAAGTAGGGACACCATAGCCGTAAGTAATTGCCCACTTGTCCCAGTCCCCGATTTTATCATCATAGGCATTACTCAAATCAAGTTCTCCGGAAGATGTTTCGGAAATCAAAGGATAGGGATAATCCATCACGGATGATCTTCCATCAGCTGAAGTGGCATAGCTGTGTGCCAAGCCTAAAGTATGGCCAATTTCATGTGCGGAAAGTTGCTTCAGTCTGGCCACTGCCAGTTCGAGCATTTTAGGATCGGCAGGAACTCCCTCTTCGAATGGCTGCAAAAGGCCCTGTGCAATCAGGAAATCTTGTCTCACTCTCAATGAACCAAGAGATACATGACCTTTCAAAATCTCACCTGTTCTTGGATCGCGTAAGCTTGCTCCGTATGACCACCCTCTAGTAGAGCGATGAACCCACTGAATAACGTTATACCTTACATCCATAAGATCCATTCCTTCCGGGGCAAGCTCCACTCGGTAAGCATTTTTAAACCCGGCTGCTTCGAAGGCTTGATTCCACCAGTTTCCACCTTCAATTAAAGCTGAAGCTACGGGCTCAGGAGTTCCGCGATCTAAGTAATAAACAATCGGCTCCACTACTTCTGAAACTGCTGCAGTTGGATCTTTCTTGATTAATCTATGTCTAGCAATAAACCGTTTCATAATCGGCTCCGAGATCGGAGTAGTGAAATCCATATAGGAAATACTTCCAAATCCTCCTCTTGGATCAAATTCTCTTGGTTCATATTGATCATCCGGAAGTTGGATAAAAGAATGTCTCTGTCGTACAGTAACCGCGTCCGGGGTAGGAGTGACGGATCTCAGGTAAGCGCCTGTTGCCTGTCCAGTTAGTGTAATAGTGGCTTCTACTTCCGTATTTTCAGGGAAGTTTTTTGTCATAGGAAGATAAAGCCCTGATCTGCTTGCATCTGCTCTGAAAGTCCCCTGACGTCCTCTGGTAAGTCTATCTGCTACTCCATGGGCATCTTGAAGATAAAAATTGGTTGCATCTACAATTAGTTTGTCACCATCTTTTTGGGCAATTTCAAATCCCCATAAAATGGATTCAGCAAAGGCATCTTTGATTGATTGTACTTCCGCAGGATTATCTGAGTATGCTCTGAAATCATAGTTTTTATGAACCAGAAAAAGCTTATTACCCGATTTTCTGAATTCAACAATTCTAGTGTCCCCTAGCTGACCTCTATCTAATCCAATATCGTTAGATCCCACTCCGGCTGTCAGGGAATTTACATAGAGAAACTCCCATTCCAGCTTGTCAATTTCCAGGTATATTTTACCTTTTTCCTCATCCAGATAGAAAGGAATAAATCCATCTTGCTTACTCATTTTGGATAAATCCAGGCTTTGAGAAAATCCGATATTTAGAGAAAGTAAAGAGATTAGAATTAGTAGTAGTTGTTTTTTCATACAGTTTGGTGGTTTGGGTAACAAATTATCAAAAAAGCGGGCTTGCACTTGTACCATTGATGGAAATTTACCGATGAAGCATATATCGGAGAAGCAAAGTAGTTTCTGTTTGCCTATCCCCTTCGATCTCCTGCAATCCTGAGCTAATCGTTTCCCGATCGGTATAGGAAGTTCTTGAGAAGCGGAAATATGCCGTCAGCTGCGAATTCACCTGATACTGCCCAAGCAGATAGTATCTCATTCCCTGACCCGCAAATGCCGGGATGGAAAATGTCCATAGTACATTGTTTTCAAACGCATAAAGTCTAGTGTCATAGTCGTCGCTGTCGAAAAGTGCTATTCTACCAGTTATCCTGAACTTACTAAAACTATATTGTGCGTCCTGAAGTATCATAAATCCAGTGGACTTTTTATCATTGTAATCGACACGGCTGAAGAGAATTCTCGATCGGAAAAAGAATTCCTTACTGACCTGATATTCCAAGCTAACGAGTCCATTTATTTTGTTCAGGGGCCTTATTTGATAGGCGAGAGAGGGTTCTCCTGAATCGGATAGATTTCTGTCTTTTTGTTCTTCCCTGATTTGAAAAAAAGCTGTTAAGTTTCTTGCTGGCTGAAAAGTAATTCTTGCTAGCCACTCATAGCCTTTGGATGGAGCATAAAGTCTGTAGCGTAGCCACGGAAATCTAAAAAAATCATAGTAAGCATTAATCTTCCATTTGGGAATTGGCTTGATTTGAATGCCCAGATAAACTCCCTGCTCATTGGCTGGTCTTGTGCTTTCTGCAAATGCACTGGCGTAAAAACTGTGAAATTCTTTATCGTATTTTCTCCATAAAAGTGAGAAATCGATTTGCTTACTCAAGCTGGAGACAAACCCAATAAGATTTCCTTTGCCACCTGACTGGGACACGGCCGACTCTCCAAAGAGAAAGAAATTTTTCCAGTTGTAATTCATATAAACACTTCCGACATGATTGCTTTGTCCAGCAAAATCAAATTGATTGTAAAGTGTAGCTTCCTTTATCCAAGCATGATTAAATCGAGTGAATAGATAATTGCTTCCTATTTGGAGTTTTCCGGATTTGGGAGAAAACTGAACATTTCCTCCAAGGCTTAATTCACGAAACTGGTTTTTTGTACTTAGCTCACTTTCGGTACGATGTAGACCACTTTGATTGAATGAATTAATTGTCAAATCTTCTGTATTGAGAGTATCCAAGCTGTTCGAAGCACGCCCGTCTCTGGGAGCATAAGAAGCTATCAGACTGCTTTGCCAGCTCCCACTTTGGTACGTGAGACCAGCTCCACGAAAAAAACCGAATTCCATTGCAGCTGTATAAGGTAGAATTCCTATACTACTCTTTCTCACAGTTGGAACGGTTTCGGATCCCTTTCCTAGAGAATATCCTGCTCCGAAAACCAATCCTTGACCAAACTGCACTTGATAATCTCCCAAAGCAATGGTTTTCCATTTTCCTGTATAGTATTTAGCGAAGTGGAAGGAGAAGAAATTAAATCCATATCTAGCTGATTTACTATCCCAGGTAAATTGTTCGCCTGGATCCTTATCCAGTGTAAATCCTAGGCTGAAATCCCGCGCATGCTGTATTCTAAAGCGGAGATAAAACTCATTTGGATCACCCAAATATCTGCTTGAAATCTTACCTGTAGAACTGGTGTCGGGTAGAGTGAAGCCCTTTCTTGTTTCCCATGTTCGGCGATGACGCATAAGAAAATAAGCTTGCTCTTCAGAAGTAACACGATTCCAGAATGATTGCGTTTGATTTGAACCACCTGTTCCAAGTGTTAAAAAGGGCTGAATTTGTTCTATTGTAGTTAAGTTAAAACCAGGAATTGCTTGCAGTTCATATAAGGAAATCAAAAAGCCAAACTTAGCTCTGTAGGCGAGCAGGTTATTAATTTGAGATGGATCTAGAAGGTAACTTGCGGACAAAGTTTCTGCATTGGCGCGGTTAATATCCATCGGATTCAGATACAGCTGAAGTAGCACTTCATAAATGGATTCATAATCCAAATCCTCCTCCTGTATAGGAAAAAGCCGTTCCATAAATGATTCTAAATCTATTTCTTTCTTTGGAGGCTCCTGAGCTTTTACATAAGAAACCGAAAAACAAAAAGTCAGAACGATGAGGGTGCAAGTTTTCATTTTTCAAAAAATGAAAATCCTAAACTCACATGATTTGTGCTTCCCAAAGACTGATTTTGCCCGTGAGAATAATCGAGCGTAAAGTGTTTCGACTTTAGGCCTATTCCGAAAAACATTCTGCTTGGATTGCTGTTTATTCCAGTTCTGAGGAATATCCAGTCTCTGATTC
>TARA_R110002012_G_scaffold242832_1_pt1 | contig 23544 bp, 21 predicted proteins | sample TARA_R110002012 | Tara Oceans TARA_R110002012 (sample SAMEA4396515) | marine metagenome | biome: Westerlies Biome; feature: [DCM] deep chlorophyll maximum layer (ENVO:01000326); material: water (ENVO:00002006), including particulate matter (ENVO:01000060) such as... | depth 40 m | reverse complement strand
TGTCCTAACAACATAGTGCCCTGATAAACCACTTAAAATCATATATAGTAACTATAGTAACTTGCTATTGCGATTAATCAACAAAAAATTGACGCTTGCTAATTAAATAGTGACAAAAAAGCCAATTTATTGACGAATCACGCGACAAATATTTAGCTTTTCAATTACTAGTGCTTTAAAGCAATAAATATTGACAAATACGTAAAACCTACGACAAAGCAACTTTATCTATTAAAAGGCTATCCACGCTGTATACATACTTGCATTACGCCTGCTAAATGCTAAGCTTTTGATATTAAATAGTTATCTAAAAAAATATTTATAAAAGTAATCACTGACGTTAACATTAGCTTATTTTTTATTTCTATTTATCAATAATTTTTTGTCTATTCATTTCGTTAGGCACATTATCTGCGTTACTATTACATTAAAATAATATTAATCATTGTATTATCTAATAACTGTTTATTTACATAAATAGCTATTAACTATCGATATTCCATGCTTAATAGGCAATTTATGCGCATTATCAAAATAAACAATGTGAGAAAAGAATGAGCACATCTAGTAGTACTTCCATGTTCGACAATAAAAGTATTTTGATCACAGGCGGCACCGGCTCCTTTGGCAAAAAGTATGTTAAAACTTTACTGGAAAACCATAGTCCCAGAAAAATCATTATTTACTCACGTGATGAACTCAAACAATTTGAAATGCAACAAGACTTTGATCAACCTTGCATGCGTTACTTTATTGGTGATGTGCGAGATAAAGAGCGTTTAATCCAAGCGATGAATGGCGTTGACTTCGTAATTCATGCCGCCGCGTTGAAACAAGTGCCTGCTGCTGAATACAACCCGACAGAGTGCATTAAAACCAATATTAAGGGCGCTGAAAATGTAATTGCTGCAGCGCTTGCTAATAACGTTGAAAAAGTAATAGCGCTTTCTACTGATAAAGCAGCTAACCCTGTAAACTTATATGGCGCAACAAAATTAGTATCAGACAAGTTATTTGTTGCTGCCAATAATATGTCTGGTGGCTATCGTACTAAGTTTGCGGTTGTTCGTTATGGCAATGTTGTTGGCTCAAGAGGCTCTGTCGTCCCTTTTTTCGAAAGGTTAATTCATGAAGGGGCAACTGAAATACCTATAACGCACGAGGATATGACCCGTTTTTGGATCACCTTAAAAGACGGTGTTAACTTTGTTTTAAAGAACTTTGAACGTATGCTTGGTGGCGAAATATTTGTACCTAAAATACCATCAATGCGCATTATTGACTTAGCAAAGGCAATGGCACCACAATTACCGATTAAAATCATTGGTATTCGCCCTGGCGAAAAATTACATGAAATAATGTGCCCTTCTGATGACTCTTACCATACCTTTGAATACGATGATCACTTTGTTATTGCTCCCTCTATTCAATTTTCCAGTAGGAGTAACGACTTTACAATTAATGCATTAGCAGAAAGAGGCAAACAGGTAGAGCACGGTTATGAATATAACTCATTAAATAATGGTCGCTTTTTGTCTGTTGATGAATTACTTGAATTTAATGAATTAGCAGAGCTGTAATACCTCTATGGATTCTATGATCCCTTATGGGAAACAAGATATTAATCAAGATGATATTGATGCTGTTTTAGAAGTATTAACGTCAGATTTTTTAACCCAAGGTCCTAAGGTAGCTCTCTTTGAGAGTTCGATAGCAGAATATTGTAAAGCAGAGTTTGGTGTCGCCGTAAATAGTGCGACATCAGCGTTACACCTAGCTAATTTAGCCTTAGGTGTTGGTGTTAATGATATCGTTTGGACTAGCCCTATTACCTTTGTAGCTACCGCAAACAGTGCGCTTTATTGCGGAGCTGTCATAGATTTTGTTGATATTGATTTAGCATCAGGCAATATGTGTATGCATGCTCTTGAACAAAAATTAATATTAGCGGAGCAAAACAATTGTTTACCTAAAGTGGTTATTCCCGTACATCTTGCGGGACAGTCTTGCGATATGTCAACTATTCACGCTTTAGCAAAACAATACCATTTCAATGTTATCGAAGATGCTTCGCATGCCATTGGCGCTTCATATCAAGGTAAGCCTATTGGTCACTGTAAATATTCTGATATTACAGTTTTTAGCTTTCACCCTGTAAAAATTATTACCTCGGCCGAAGGTGGTTTAGCGGTAACTAACAATAAAAACCTTGCAAAAATCATGTGTCAGCTACGTAGCCATGGCATAGTAACAGATCAAGAAAGTATGACGGAAAAATCACACGGCCCTTGGTATTATCAACAACTAAATCTAGGCTTCAACTATCGTATGACCGAGCTACAATCGGCATTAGGCATAAGCCAAGTCAAACGTTTAGATGAGTTTGTTAATAAAAGAAATACTTTAGCAAAGGTATATGATCAAGCATTTGAAAGTAGTTCGTTAACGTGTTTAACGCCTTATAGTGATGCTTATTCTAGCTATCATTTATATATCGTATTATTAGCAGAGCGCCATAAAGACTTTCATCAAGGTATTATCTCACGCTTAAGAGAGAACAATATTTTTGCGCATGTTCATTATATTCCAATTCACCTACAACCTTATTATCAAAACTTAGGTCATAAGCAAGGCGATTACCCGATAGCAGAAAATTATTATCAACGTGCCATCTCACTGCCTTTATACCCAAATCTAAGCAGTGAACAGCAACAATACATTATAAATACTTTATTACTTGACCTTGAGGCACTCGATAATAAAGCTACGCTAACTGGTAAATAATGATGAAGTTGGCATTAGGCACAGTGCAATTTGGTTTAGATTACGGCATCAGTAATCAACATGGCCAAGTATCTAAAAATGAAGTGTTCGATATTTTAGCGCAAGCGCATGCCTTACATATTGATACCTTAGATTGTGCTGGAGCTTATGGTAATAGTGAAAAAATATTAGGAGATCTACAGGCCGGTCAACGCTTTAACATAGTCAGTAAAATTCCCGCATTAAGCGCAGCACAAGACTCAATCATGCCTTTTTTTACACAAAGTTTAGCTGACTTAAAATGCGACAGTATCGACACTCTATTATTCCACCAAGCCGATAATTTACTTAATCATCCACACAAAGCACAACTCTTCGCTCAAATAGAACATTTAAAAGCACAACAACTCGTTAATAACATTGGCGTATCGCTTTATAGTCCAGAGCAATTATTAGCGATTACCAATACCTATGTTATTGATAAAATTCAGGTGCCAATCAATGTTTTTGATCAACGTTTTCTTAGTGACGCTATGTTACAGCATTGCGTAGATAAAAAGTTAAAAGTACATGCCCGATCATTATTCTTACAGGGCTTACTTTTTATTGAACACCCAAAGTTAAATGCTTACTTCATCCCTTATAAAGCCAAATTAAAAGCGTTTGACGATTTAGCTCAACATTTATCATGTTCTAAACTTACTTTAGCCTTAGCCTTATTGGCACAAGATTCGCATAATGATTCATATAGTAAAGCACATGACAACACCACTAACTCTGCTACGTCTGTGATTGAAAAAATAGTGGTAGGCATTTGTAATACTAAACAATTAACAGAAATAGTTAGCGCCTACCAAAAGGCAAAGTCGCTTACTATTTCAACCAATGAATTGCAGTCACTTGCGGATTTAAGACTCGGATTTATCAACCCAAGTTTGTGGCAACTTTAACCATCACTACTCACTTGTTAGTAATTTATGCAAATAGTTATTTTCAAGTATGATAATAGGCGAATACAGCGTGACTGATATTTTAATTATTTTACAAGCTCGACTCTCCTCTTCGAGGCTACCAGGGAAAGTATTAAAAAATATCCTTGGTAAGCCTATGCTTGAACATCAATTAGCTCGCTTATCACACATAAAAAGCCCACATCATTTACTGGTAGCCACCAGCTCACAGAGCGATGATGATCCGATTGCCGCTTTATGTGCACAACTTAACGTGAATTGTTACCGTGGTGATTTAAACGATGTGCTGTCGCGTTACTACCACGCTGCACAAAGTATTAATCAAGTTGAAAAAATTAAACATATAGTGCGTCTGACTGGCGATTGTCCACTAGTTGATGCTGAAATCATAGATAAAGTTATTTCACACTATTTAACCAAAAAAGTAGATTATTGCTCCAATTGTACGCCGGCAACATTACCAGATGGTTTAGATGTGGAAGTGTTCAGCTTTGCCTCGTTAAAAGTTACATTTGAACAAGCGGTAAAACCTTCAGAGCGAGAGCATGTTACGCCATATATTCGTAACAACCCGCAATTGTTCACTTTGGCAAATTATAGCCATCACGTTGATCTATCACACTTACGTTGGACAGTAGATGAACCTGAAGATTTTGAATTAGTATGCAAAATTTATCAGCATTTATATCCTGACAATCCAACTTTCGATTTAGTCGATATATTGACATTAATTGCGAAATATCCAGCATTAACGCAAATAAATCAACACATCATGCGTAATGAAGGTTTACTCAAATCACAACAAGCAGATCAAGCGATTGCCAAATTATCGTTATTGAATGAGCTAGCAAGAGATAAAAATCATGAATAAATCATATCAAACATCAAATCAATGGTTAACTCGCGCCCAAAAAACTATTCCCCTTGGCTCGCAAACCTTTAGTAAAAGTCATATTGCTTACCCTAAAGATGTATCTCCTATGTTCATTAAACGAGGGCTAGGTTGTCAAGTATGGGATGCAGATGAAAACCAATATACCGATTTTGTCAGCGGACTTTTATCCGTATCGTTAGGTTACTGTAACTCATCGATAGATGATGCTGTGATTGAGCAAATTAAATCTGGAGTAACATTCTCTTTACCTCACCAACTTGAAATGGAAGTTGCTGAAAAGTTGGTTGAATTAATTCCATGTGCTGAAATGGTACGTTTTGGCAAAAATGGCAGTGATGCAACTTCTGCTGCAATTCGTTTAGCTAGAGCCTTTACAAATAAAGAGCATGTTGCTGTGTGTGGCTACCATGGTTGGCAAGATTGGTATATTGGCTCAACGACTCGCGACTTAGGGGTTCCTAAATCAACTAAGGGCTTAACCCACCAATTTACCTATAATGATATAAGTTCATTAGAGCAGATATTTACTAATCAAGAGAACCAAGTGGCCGCAGTTATTTTAGAGCCAATGAATGTTGCCTTCCCTACCGATAATTTTTTGCATAAGGTTCAAGCCTTATGTAAAAAACATGGTGCCGTTTTAATTTTTGATGAAACAATAACTGGCTTTCGTTATCACTTAGGTGGCGCGCAAACATTATTTGGCGTAACGCCTGACTTAGCAACATTTGGTAAAGGTATGGCTAATGGTTATCCTATTTCAGCTGTTGTTGGTCGCAGAGATATAATGATGTTAATGGAAGATATATTTTTCTCTGGTACTTTTGCCGGTGAAACCTTATCTCTTGCTGCAGCAAAAGCGACAATCGAGTTTATGGAAACACATAACGTAGTTGCGCACTTATCAACTATGGGCAAGAAATTACAAGCCGGTTTAGCGACGCAAATAGCCGATTTACAAGCTGAAGCATGGCTGAGTTTAGCGGGTCACCCTGCCTGGTCATTTTTAACTATTGGCCCACAAAGTGACTATAGCGCCATACAATTAAAGTCGTTATTTCTTCAAGAAATGGCGGCGAGGGGCTTCTTACTTGGCGGCGGTCATAACTTAAATTACGCTCATAAAACAGCAGATATTGATGAGCTATTATCCGCTTACCAAGCCGTATTGCCTATCTTAGCAAACACCATAAAAAATAAAGATTTTGATAGCGTTTTTAAAGGTAAATTATTAGAGCCTGTTTTTAAAGTGCGTTAACTGTAAAGTACTTTACTGGTAGGCATAGTTTATACATGTTAATATGATACACATAACAAAAGAGCAACAACAAATTATGCATATTGCGTTTCGCGTAGATAGCTCAACGATTATTGGTTATGGTCATGTGATGAGATGTTTAACCTTAGCAGATGCTTTATCGCATGAGCTAAAAGCAGAAAATAAAAATATTTTACCCGATAATTTATTAGTCAGCTTTATTTGTCGTGAACATTCAGGCCATATAAACCATTCAATTCTTGATGCGCATTTTAATTTAATTACACTCCCTAATTCAGTGGAAAAAATTGACCCTAAAGACAGTAACACATGGCTTGGCGTTACTGTCAATACCGATGTGCAACAATGTATTGCTCAACTTAATACCCTCGCTAGCATTGATTTATTGGTTGTAGATCATTACGCCATAGATCATCACTGGCATATATTAATGAAACCTTATTATCAAAAATTATGTGTGCTCGATGACTTAGCAAATAGAATACACGCCTGTGATTATTTACTCGACCAAACCTTTAATCGTCAGAAGCAAGCGTATCGAGCATTAGTCCCTGAACATTGTCAATTTTTGTTAGGCCAAGATTACATGTTATTGAGGGAAGAGTTTTCTTTATTAAGAGATCAAACAAAGCGTCACAGAGAACAAAGTATCAATAAATACAACAATAGTGATAGTGACAGTAACCGTCAACCAGAAAACTCAATAAAAGTATTGATTAGCATGGGCGGAACAGATCCCGATAACCTATCTCAACTTGCATTGAATGCTATTGATGCATTAATACAGCCATCGCTTAACATAGCGATTAAAGAAGCTTATAACATTACTGCCGAAATAGTGATTTCTAGTCAATCGATACATTTAACCCCGTTAACTATATTTTGTAATGAACGCAACTGGGCAAATCTCATCATTGATACTAAAAACATGGCAAGTTTAATGTTATCCGCTGATATTGCTATTGGGGCATGTGGCGGTACAGCTTGGGAGCGTTGTTGTTTAGGCTTACCTTGCTTAACTACTGTGAATGCGGAAAATCAGCAATTAATCGCTGACAACTTAACACAAGCGGGTGCCATTATTAATTTAGGTTGGCACCAAGAAGTCACGGCTAAAACAATAATGTCATTCCTGATGAATATTATTAAGCAGCCCAAAATGTATAAAGAAATGGTTGAAGCTTGTTTTAACGTATGTGATGGTGAAGGCGCTAAAAAAGTTGCTAAGCAACTTAATCAAAATTTAAACATTCAAAAGAACGTCAAGGCGACTGCTTATGAGCAATAACCCATTTAGTACTCTAAGTGTTTTAGTTGATAATGACTCATGGATTTTACCTTATGCTGAACAGTTGGTGGATGAATTATCTTTAAAATATACCTGTAAATTAGTTCGAATAGCAAAAGATATCCCTTATGGTGACGTATGTTTTTTTCTAGGCTGTACGCAAATTGTCTGTAAAAATGAATTAGCTCGTAATCGACATAACCTTGTCGTCCACGAAAGTGATTTACCGCAAGGTAAGGGTTTTGCACCAATGAGTTGGCAAATATTACAAGGTAAAAAAGACATTCCTATTTGTTTAATTGAAGCAAATGAAGAAGCTGACAGTGGAAAAATTTGGCTCACGGATACAATCAAACTTAATGGCCGTGAATTGCATGACGAATGGCGTAAAAAACAAGGTGAAGCGACTCTATCTATAGCTAAAAAATTTATCGATAACTTTGAAACCCTGACACCAAAAAGTCAGAAAGGAGAAGTGAGTACCTACCCACGTAGGAGCTCTAAAAATAGTGAGTTATGCTTAAATAAAACGTTAGCTGAACAATTCGATTTATTACGCGTTGTCAGTAACGACCATTACCCTGCATTTTTCATCAAAGACGGCATAAAATATACTATCGAGATCAGTCGTGACCAATAATTATATCGTTGCCACGATAAAAGAATGGCATATTGAACAATACAATAAAGTCAGTCCAACTCTTTCGGGTAGTTGGTCGTTAATTAACGATCCAAATAAGCTGACACTTGAATACTTACGAGAAATAAAGCCTACGTATATTTTCTTTCCGCACTGGAGCTGGATTGTTTCCAAAGAAATATTGGCAGAATTTACCTGTATTTGTTTCCATATGACAGATGTTCCGTATGGGCGTGGAGGGAGTCCTTTACAAAACCTTATCTCACGCGGCCATCAAACAACGAAATTAAGTGCTCTTAAAATGACAGAACAGTTTGATGCTGGAGCTGTTTATCTTAAAGCACCTCTCTCATTAGAAGGTAATGCACAGCAAATTTTTGAGCGTAGTGCTGTACTCACATTTGAAATGATTAAAAGCATTATTACGTTGGCTCCCATTCCCATTGAACAAACTGGAAACGTAGTTATTTTTAACCGTAGAACACCAGAACAAAGTGAAATAAAAGGTCATGAAACATTAACAGAGTTATATGATCTTATTCGTATGATGGACGCTGAAAGTTACCCTAAAGCCTTTATTCAACTCGGTGAGCTAGCCTTAACCTTTGAAAGTGCAAAAATAAATGACCAAGTACTAAACGCGAACGTCACTATCACTAAAAACAGCTAAAAAATAATACAACATTGAGAAAGTTCATGAAGCAAAAGTTTATCACCATTGATGGAAGAAAAATTGGCCCTCACTACAAGCCTTACATTATTGCCGAATTATCAGCGAATCATAATGGTAATATAGAGCAAGCATTTAAGAGTATAGAAGCCGCAGCGGCTTGTGGTGCCGATGCAATAAAAATACAAAGCTATAGCCCTGACACTATGACCATAAACTGTGATAAAGAAGACTTTCAAGTTAAAGGTGGATTATGGGACGGTTACACGCTTTACGATTTATACAAGTGGGCACAAACCCCATTCGCATGGCACAAACAATTATTTGAGAAAGCAAAAGAAGTCGGCATTACCCTTTTTTCTACACCTTTTGATGAAACCGCCGTTGATTTATTAGAGGAGTTAAATACACCAGCTTATAAATTAGCGTCATTTGAAATAACCGATTTACCTTTAATTAAGCGTATTGCCCAAACAGGTAAGCCCTTGATTATATCAACCGGCATGGCAAATTTGACTGAAATTGGCGAAGCAATACACACCGCAAGAGTTAATGGCTGTAACGAACTTGTTGTTTTGCATTGTATCAGCGCTTACCCTGCACCAGCAGATCAGTCAAATTTAGCAACCATTCAGGATCTTGCTAACCGATTTAATATAATTCCTGGGCTCTCAGATCATACTTTAGGGACTGCCGTTTCAGTTACATCAGTAGCATTAGGAGCCTCCTTAATAGAAAAGCACTTCACTTTGGATAGAAATGACGAAGGCCCCGACTCGACTTTTTCACTGGAGCCAGCAGAATTAAAAAGGTTAGTGGAAGAAACAGCAATTGCCCATCAAGCTATAGGGCATGTAGGATATGAAAGAAAGCCAGTAGAAGTAGATAACATAAAATTCCGACGCTCTCTCTATTTTGTAAATAACTTAAAATGCGGTGAGAAAATAACTAGCGCTGATGTAAAGCGAATTCGTCCAGGATTTGGTCTCGCCCCTAAACATTACCAAGAAGTTATAGGGCAAAGAGTCGTTAAAGATATTGAGCGTGGAACAGCTGTACGATGGGAATTAATAACCAATGAAGAATAAAGTACTTGTAGTGATAGCTCATGCTGATGATGAAGCCATTGGTTGCGGCGGCACTTTAATAAAACATCGTAACGCGGGTGATGAAGTTCGTATAATTTTTATGACTAACGGCGTTAGCGCTAGGAACAATACTAAAGAGAGGCAAATACAAAAGCGATTAAAAGCACAAGAGAACTGTTGTCGACAATTAAACATCGTTGACTATTACAACTTTGACTTTCCTGATAATAAAATGGATTCAGTTGCATTGATAGAAGTTATCAAATGCATTGAAGAAGTTATTGAAAATTATCCCACCAATATTGTTTATACTCATCATGGTGGTGATTTAAATATTGACCATCAAGTGGTACATCGAGCAGTGATAACAGCAGCACGACCTACTCCTAGCTCTACAGTAAACAAAATACTCACTTTCGAAGTCAATTCAAGTACCGAATGGTCTAATGAGAACATTGGCAGTAATTTTACTCCAACATATTTTGTAGACATTTCCCAAGAACTAAAAGAGAAAGAAACGTTATTAGCGCACTATGAAGAAGAAATGCTCCCTTATCCCCATAGCCGTTCTATTACCGCAATATTAAACAGCAATAAAGTTAGAGGTAGCAGTGTCGGGTTACCTGCCGCAGAGGCATTCACATTGATTCGAGCGTTAGTTTCTAACATGTAATTTAAATCAACTAGTAAGTGCAAACGATTAATATGTTGGCGAGTAAAAGTCGCCAACATATATTGGTACCTTGCACTAGCTTACAAATATCTCCTTAAACATATTAACAACTTTCTTAACAGTATCCGCTTTAACATGTCTATGATCGGCTTCCCAAGGCTCTTCAATGCACTCTGTAACCAACTCATAACTTGGTAAGTAGTACATATCTTCATTTTTTGACACTAGTTCATCTGCAGCAACACGCAATACTGACTTAGAATGACAGTTTGCCGCTATGATATGACTTTCATTAGCACGCCCCGTTGCTAAGAAAGGAATAGGGGATACGCTAATAATCAGCTTAAAATTTGGGTTTTGAGATTTAATGATTTCAAAAAAACGTTGAATATTGTTTACATTTTCAGAAACTGTCAAAGTTTTATGTTTGACCAATTGATACATATTTTGCCTCGGATTACGAGAAATAACAGTGCCATCATATAGCTCCCAACATTCATTCAAACCGAGAGTAATAACAAATACTTCCGCCTGTAAAAATGACTCTCGAACTGCCCTTGTATGTTTATCATAATCATCTAAATAAGCCTTTCGTGAAGTGAAAAGCACATTTTCACGGTACGGGTCCATAAAGTAGCCATTGTCATTTTCAATCAACAACTTGCTGAAGTCTTTCAAACCAAATGCTTTTTCTGCAAGCTGCATGAAACTAGGTGTATTAAATAAAATACCGTAATTTGCACAAAACTTTACATAATCGTCACCAGGTTGATAGCCATCAATTAGCATTCCTGACATAGGGTCATCATTACGTTCTGTAATAACATAATTATAGCCATCTTGTTGAAATATTTTGGCTATTTCAAACGCAAAACAACTACCTGCAGAGCCTATTGGTGTATTAACATCCATAATAGGCTGTTTATTTACATAAGGTAATAGCTGGTATTTTGAATTTGGCCGTTCGGGATGATTTGGATTAGGCCAAAATAATGCTGACACCTTAGGCTTTGTATCAAGATTATAACGATTATAGCTATCATTATATGTTGATTCGTAGTTAGCTAAATCCAATAAACCTTGCAAAATTACTTTATTTAACACCGCCTCATTAGTAAGCTGCTTCTGCAAAATATTATTACAAGTTCGAAACAAATCAGATAAATTTTTGCAATCAAGTAAATTTGGATCAGATTTTTCTAAATGATTGATAATAGTTTGTGCTAATGATTTGCTCGAAAAAATACTATTCAGCAAATATCTTACATGGTGAAAATTGCTAAGCTCTTGTCCTAGCGGAATTTCAATACAATTTTCAGCTGAGGCCCTTTCATCAGTGCTCATTGCCTTAAACCGGAGTGCTTTTTCCCCAAATTCCTGAAAAGGTTTACAGCCATAGATTGGAAAGTAATAATTATCTTTAACATCTTGCCAACTTGACTCACTTTGCACTAAACAAAGGTTCAGCGCGTATCTTGTATGGCCTTTTGATGGTGAAAGTGCTTTGTGGGCCAACTGGGCTGGATTGAATATTAGACAATCACCGGTATTAGGCTTGCTATATTCAGGTGAAAAACTAATTTTATAGTGCTTACAAAGGTCCGAAATATCCAATACACGATTGTTGATATCGTTGTATATATACCCGATGTCTTTAAGCTGATCCGTTGTCTTCTTATTCAAAAAACCTGTGCAGCTTTTATGCTCGTCATAACCATTTAAATAAACAATCAGCTTTAGATGATTTTGCGGACCACTATCACAATGCCACTTGGTAAAGTATGCATTGTCTTCCATGTCATCTTCAACTTTGTAAATCGACCACCAAAAAATACAATACTCACTTTGAAAATACGAGATAAGCTCCCTATCTACCTCTTCCGTTAATACTAACGGAAGTAGGGTTTCTAATACGCTAGGGTGTTTTATGCCATCAGGATCATTGTCAAATTCTTCAATTATGCTATGACATAATGAACTATCAACAAGGCTAGGTATTAATTTTCGATGCTCAGAACATAAGGAAGTACTGATACATTCACTTTTAAGCGAGAAGCGTTTTTTTGCATTTGCACCGAGCTTGCCATATTCATGCTCTTCTTCATAAACTTTTTTTAAAAAGTCTTTTGCATTTGGACGTAAAATATATTCTTTACCGTTAATAGTTACTTGTTGCTCTAGCTCTTCACCTATATCTGACATTATTATCTCCTATTTATTTTCCATAATGTAAAAGAAAGCAAAAGCCAGGCCAAGCAGAAAATAATATCAACCTTTAATTTAACTCTATATAAAGGGATAATGTGTCACATAGAAATATCAACCTTTAATTTAACTCTATAAAGGGATAATGTGTCACATAGAAATATCAAGCTTGGTATGATTTAACAATAAAAGGAGGATTGTAGAGAAGATGAAAATAATTGATCAAGAAGAGAAAAAAATTTATATTCAGTCAATTACCGCTGATGACGTTAATGATACTTATGTCGAATGGTTAAATGATCCGCAAGTAAATCAATATTTAGAGACTCGATTAAAACCACAAAACTTGGTGAGTATAACCTCATTCGTTAAATCCTCTATAAACAACCCTAAAGAGTACCTTTTTACAATTAACACTAGCAGTGATAGGCACATTGGCAATATCAAGGTTGGTGCAATTGATCAATACCATGGTACTGGTGAAGTGAGCCTTTTTATTGGTGATAAAAACTGTTGGGGAAAAGGTTATGCAACATTAGCAATAACGTTAATAAGCTACTTTGCATTTTCAATATTAAAGCTCAGAAAGCTTTCAGCGGGCGCATATCTAAGCAATAAAGCTAGTACAAAAGCATTTATAAAAACAGGGTATCAAATTGAAGGTATAAAAAAAGCACAGTTTAAGTTTAATAATAAGTTTATTGACGCCATTTACGTATGTTTGTTTTCTCATCAAAGTCAATTTCCCAACTCACTTAAAGTTGAAAAATTAGATTTACCTGATAACAAATAGCAACGACTCAAGCACCAAACACTTTGACACTATAGCTACATAAGATAAGAGATACCTTGTTCAACAAGGCCATAAGAACTATAAACTTTTTGAGCTATCCATATAAATCATCGATAACTTCAGCTTAGTTGCTTTTATTTCTTAGTTTAACTATCCATTTAGCGTCATTAATATAATGGGCATTTTCGGCATTTTCTCTATAGTACACTGGCGCTACAGTTAAAAATTCTTGATAAATTTTCAAGCCCTGTTGAAAACGACAAAGGCCGTCTTCTTCACTGGCACTACCGTAAAGTAATTGTGTCAATGCAACTTGTATATGCATGACCGTACCAATTAATAGGTCATTAATATGTTGGTTGGTATTACGAATCAAATCAGTGTTAAGCAATAATAAATTTGCCGCGTCTTGAAAACTTGCTAAAGGTTTATCATTCACACTAATCAACTTTGCACAAATCCAATCAAATAACTCATAATCTAAGTTTGCAACAAGTCTTTTATACAATGATAACTCGTTGTCAAGGTGAATAGAGCCTTCGTATACTTGTGTTACAAGAGAGCTTTTTTGCAAAACCTTTTTATCTTCAAACATAGATACTAAATCATTTGGTCTGGTTGAAATACTCCCCTTCACTAAAGCACCATCACTCAAGTTAAAACAGTTTAAATCAGAGAAGCCTATAATTTGTTTACTTAAACTTGCGTTTGATTGATAAAAAAATGAATCGCATTGAAACTTACCACCAAAATTGCCATCAACTTCAATTTGTTTAGCTGCATTTACTTGATAAAGATTCTGATCTTCTTCTTGATCATTATAATAAAGACTTTTTTTACTATGATGTAAATCACCTTGCTTATGCCCTAAATCGATACCGCAAAGAAAGAAGTTTTTAAAGCCTAAGTTGTAGCCCATAACGAGCGCTGTATTCGCTACGGTTGGGTTAATAAAATGGTACGATGAAAAAAGTTCTCCGCCTTCAGCATCTCTTTGCAGTAAAGCAGATGAGGGTTCATTCATCTTTGCCGCCATTATCCTACGACTAAATAAATTAAAGACTTCAGGATGCACTATAGTGGGGCCAAGCAGCACTATCCCTTCAAGAAACTCTGCAGGGCAATAGTGGGTGACCTTTTCTGCCACCGGAAAGGTTCGTTCTTGTTCACAATGAAAATCTGGCTTAATACCATATTTGTATAGCGCACTTAACGCGCTACCACAGCTAATAATAATAGCTTTGCTTTGGTATTGATTAATAGTGTCAATCAAGCCATCTAATGATGGGCCGTTACCAACAATAAACACGGGTACTTCGGCTACATGATTATCTAGTATTGCCTTTTTGGAAAGCAGTGGAACTTGGTTATTCAAATTACCTAACATATGTCCGATAGACATTACAGCATCATCGAAAAATCCCCACCCTTGCCCCATTTCCAAATAGCGACGATTAAATTCCGCCAATAATGTCGAGAGCTCAGGTGTTTTATAATGGATATATCCTGCGACATGAGATAGCTGATATCTACCATTGGCTGCAGATTGATGCATAAAGTCATCAAAGAACGTATCTTTTTGCTCACCAAGAGAAATAAAAACCCGAGTACCTTTTTTGTCAAAATTATTGAGAACCATTTCCCAGTTCATACTAAATAATGATAAGAAAAATAAATCTAAATCTGGTTCTACAATATTCAAGCAAGAAACTTCATAGAACTGGGATATAAGTTCGAGGTGATAACCTGCACCGACACCAAAAACGATTAATGCACTTAAATTTTTTTGATTGTCAGAGGTTAATTCTTTTTTCTCCGGTATCAAGTCAATAATTTTATCTAAGTAATTAACATGAATAAAGTTAGCTTCATTCTCTTCTGCGCTATTAAAATTAAACTTTTTAATATTTGGCGATTTTCTAAAAGCTTCAAATTGAACTATAGTTTCAAGATAAGAAGGATAGGCATATAAATAATTTCCAGTCTCAACATTAAGCGCATTGATGAAGCCATTTGTGGTATCAATTGCATTTTTTACTGGTTGATATTTAGAAAAAAATTGAAAAATCTCTGGATAGTATTCTTCAAAAGCAGCCATATTGACGTCATATCTGGCCATTAAATCTTCATCACTGGACACTAATAAAGACATTTTATCGGCAGCTTCTTGTAAAACTTTTTCTTGTTCTTCCATCGCAGAGCAGGCTAATTTTAATTTGTTTAGCTGGAGTTCAGCATCCGTTAAACGATCTAATTTCTTATCCATATGCACACACTATTATAAGCCCTTATATTGCTTAATCGCTTTTTTTGCTTGGGATTGCTTGATAGACATTTTTAAGGTTTCTTGTTTTTTAGCTTGCAGAGTTATGATATTAGGCTGGTCTTGTTTTTGAATCCAGAGTAATAATTCAGTTAACTGTTTTTTATTGTTTAGGTCATTTTCAGGAATGACTTGCTCGCAGAGCTGTTCAAGCAGATTTTGACGTTCAATAAGAGCAATATAGCATTGCTCAATTTCATTTTGTTCAACATATTCGTTAGCTCTATTGGTTAAGCCTGTAATATTTTCAAATAAAGATGAAAGCAAGTTTTAACCTTAAATTAGCTAGCTAATTCTTTTGACTTTAATAGCGAGAGTCCTTCTTCCTTATCTGCAGTTGACATACTCTGCCACGCATCACTTAGCGGCTTGAGTAAATCAACAACACTATCTAGTATTGTGTTATCTAGCGACACACTTGCTTCTGTTAGTTGCTCAATACAGTAACCATATAACTGATAAAAGTTGTCAGAGATTTTGGGTTCTGACTCATGATCTAAAGAGTCCTGCAGTGAGCGAAGAATACTTGTTGCTTTGCTTATACTCTTCGACTTTAATTCTAGCTCTTTACGCTCAATAGCACCTTTAGCTACAGAAATACTTTCAAAAACACCATTAAATAGCATCACAATAATGGTATGCGGATCAGAAGCAATAATGGCACTTTCTCGATCGATTTGTTTATAAGCTTTTAAATTTTTACGCATTTTTTCACCTTTAATATATTAAATGAAGTAACGCGAAAAGTTAATCAGACTTTGTGTTTAAGCCAGCTAAACTCGAAGTCAGGAAACTACTCGTCGCGTTATATTGTGAAACTGTTGAGTCTAAAAAGCTAAATTGTTTTCTTAAGGTGTCTTCTAACGACCTTAAACGAAACTCTAACGCTTCATATTCATCAGCAATTCCACTAACTCGCTTGTTTAAGGTGCTTTCACGTTGAGTTAATACACCATCACCTGCGATATAGCCATCAATCATGTCCGTCATTTGAGTGGCGATACCTCCTGATGATGCAAAAAGCTCGCCAAGATCTGCCAGATCATTTTCTAGCGCATTGTCCAGTCTTTCTTGACCCGGTAAAATAGTTTCCGAACTAAATGTCGATATCTGCATGCGTCCATCACGATTTATCTCTATTCCTATATCGGACAAGGCACTAAGCGAGCCCGTCAAACCACTAACACTGTCTATAGCTGTGCTTGCAAGGTCACTTTTAACCTGTCTTACGTTTGGGTCAAACGCTAAGCGGCCTTGCTTCGGCGCAGCTAAACCGGTTAAGTTATCAACGAGAGCATTATAGCCATCAATAAATTCATTAATTAACTCACTACCATTTTCGGTGTCTTGAGCGACAGAAATTTTCGCCGGGCTACCGACAGTAGTTACTTCACTTACCGTTAGCGTTAAATCTTCGATGATATTCTTAAATTCATTGTTACTACTACTAACGTTAGTTATACCATCAATCGTGATTTTGGCATCTTGTGCTGCACGAATAGAAGTGTTGTTTGTAGATATTTTATCTAGGGACGGATCCGAGCCTGTAACTACCAGTTCGTTGGCCTCCCCTGTCACTGTGGAATCAAAAACAAGAAAAGAGCCAGATTCACCATTTACAATATTCACTGAAACGCCAAAATTATCACTTTGCTCGTTAATTTTATCTCTAATTGCCGAAAGGTCGTCTGAAGCTTCTATCGTGACATCAAAACTATCAGTTCCATTTGCAAAACTTAATGTACCAGAACCCACAACATCAGCCGAGCTAGTAAAACTTTCAGAATTTAAGCGCGTTCCTTGAGCTAATTGAGCTACGTCAACTTCAAAGCTACCATTGCTTGCAAAACCATTACTTTTCACGCCAATAGCAGTACTAGAAGAAGAAGTAACTTGTTTATTGAAGGCATCTGATTCAGTTAACTTTTCGAGAATGTCATTGAATGAGGACAGTGAAGATTTAAAACTACCAACACCTGATAATTCAAGATTTAGTCGATCGGTTTTCTCTTGTAATCGCGTTTCTTGAGGAATTGCTTCGGCATTAACATATGCAGTAACAAGGCTTTCTAAGTCTAACCCTGAACCTATGCCTAAACTTGTAATATTAGCCATAAAAATCTCCTCACTTATGGTATTAATTAGCGACTAAATTAGAGCGGACTTCATTAAACTTTTATACATGGCTATCAATCAATAAACCAGAAACGCTTTCAATTTCTTGATGGAGGCTCTTAATTTTTTCCGCCATAGTCAACATTTTGTCACTTGGAAACTGACTGATGAGTTCTTGGGTTTCTTTATCGATAACTTTAATAATAGTTTTACCTGAGCTAGTATCGTTTGAAAATCCAACATGTTTAAATGAATGACTCATAAATGCTGATACAACATCTAAAGCTTCTTGAATCTCACTTTCACTGATTTTTTTTTCTAACGTGCTATTCGCATTAGTCTCGGTTTGCTCAATAGCAATACCCTTATCATTAAGAGTAACACTTTCTTCAACTTCATGCTTATTATTGCTGACCTTTTCACTATTATTGATAGTAATAGGGCTAGTAAAATTATTTTCTCTTGGGTTTATATTAATATCTGATTCTGGGCCCATAATACGTACCTCAGCACACATTAAATGAATAAAGGGAGCTTGAAACCAAGATCCCTTTTCTCTAATTAACTAAAATTTTATCATTATAATAATGACAATGCTATTTGCGGCTGCTGATTTGCTTGAGCTAACATTGAGCTTGACGCTTGTTGTAGTACACTATTTCTAGCTAATATTGCTGATTCTTTAGCATAGTCAGTGTCTTCAATACGAGATCTTGATGCTGCAACGTTTTGTGCCGTATTGTCATTACTACGAATAACAGAACTAAAGCGGTTTTGCTTAGCACCTAAGTCTGCACGAGCATCAGTCACTGTTGCCAATGCACTGTCCATCTTTAAAATAGCCGTTTGCGCATTAGCAAATGAGGTAACATCCCCAGCAGTACCAACTGTAGTCGCAAAATTATCTGTTATTGAAATTGAAATTGTTTGACTAGCATCAGCACCAATTTGGAAACTGGCTGAATAAGTACCATCTAATAAGCTCACGCCACCAAAGCTTGTCTGGCTTGCAATACGAATCAGCTCATTTTCTAATTCTGTATATTCCGAGTCCAATGCGGTTCTATCTGCTGCAGTATTTGAGCCATTTGAAGATTGTACCGCTAGCGTACGCATACGTTGTAACGTATTGGTATATTCATCCAACGCCCCTTCAGCCGTTTGAGATAGTGAAATTGCATCGTTAGCATTACGTGAAGCTTGGTTTAAACCATTTACTTGCGCGGTTAAACGACTAGAAATTTGTAGTCCAGCCGCATCATCTTTTGCACTATTGATACGCTTACCTGATGATAAACGCTCATACGAAACACTTAGGTCAGAAGTTGAGCGTGAAAGCTGACGTTGGGCATTCAATGATGAGATGTTACTGTTAACTGATAAAGCCATAATTATACTCCTGGGTACTAACCCTTCAAATAGATAATGAATGAAGCATTTATCTGTTTAACTAATGCCTCTTGAACCTTTTATCGGACACCTGAAAAATTACTTTAATTTTTTTTACTAAAAATATGTCAAAAGAATCAAATAAAAACTAACCCATTGAAAAAAAAGAATTAAATTTTAAAAATAAAACTAAAGTGCCAACAGTTCTTTGTAGCTAGAGGCAATAAATAATTCTAAAACAGCGTTATTTATTAGCCAACAGTGCGCTATAGGTTGCTTATTGGCAAATTCAGTTCAATCATAAACAGCTTGAAACACAACGGCTAACGTAGCTAATTACGCTTAGTTGTTGGGAAGATACTGAGGGCAGTGATAAAATAGAAATGCAGCCTGAATAACCATGGCTGTGTGGTAAACGAAAAAGCCCTCTTTAAAGGATAATGCCGATCGTTTAAGAAAGCTTGACCGATCTTTTGGCTAGATCATAATCCCTAACTATTAAAATAGTTAGGGATTTTTTTATGCTTAAAAATGAGTTGGCATTAACATTCGAATCATTTGAAAATGAGGAAAGTTTTCACTGTGCATTTCAGGCGATCGATTCTCAATGGATTGAAGAGGCGCTATTCGCCACAGAAAAGCGAGTATTAGACGAAGAAGGTTACCTGCACAACAAGCCGTTTGGTTGATTATCATGATGGGATTGATGAAAAACCGATCCATCAAGCAAGTTTGTAGTACGCTTGATTTAGCGCTTCAATCGAACCAACATCAAGACTTCTCATCTGTTGCCCCAAGCGTATTAACCGATTGTCGTAAACGACTCGGTGAGTCACCACTCGCCTACCTTTTTAAAACATCTAGTACCGCCTGGTTAGAAACCTCGTTGTCGCAAAAAAACAAAATTGGCCTACATGTACTCTCAACAGACGGGACCACCTTTCGTAGTCAAGATACCCCCGAAAATAGAGAAGCCTTTGGTTTCATTTCAACTAAACATGCCGTTTACCCGCAACTTAGAATGGTTAGCTTGATGTCGACACATTCTCGCATGATGCTTGGTACAGCATTTGATCAATGTAGTATTGGAGAAACAACCCTCGCTAAACGGTTATTGTCCGATGTGCCTAATGATACTCTCACCTTGTTTGACCGCTGCTATTTCTCAGCAGACTTATTACTGAGTTGGGAAGCTAATGGGTCGAATACGCACTGGTTAATGCCGGTTAAGAGTAGGCAACGTTATGAGGTTATTACGCGTTATAGCGATAATGACTTACTCATTGAAATGCCTGTTTCTCCTCAAGCTAGAGTTAAAAATCCCGCGTTACCAGCAACATGGCAAGCTCGTATGATTTGCTACCAACAGCCTAAAGGCGAGATCAAAGGCTTTATCACATCGCTTATCGATCATAAAAAATATTCGATGGTAGATTTACTCTCAATTTATTGGCAGCGATGGGAAATAGAAGAAGGCTTTGGCGAAATAAAATGTAATCAACTGCAAGGTGAGATCACACTACGAAGTCGGTTTCCAGAAGGCGTTCGTCAGGAATTATGGGGGTGTTACTTGGTTATAATTTAATTCGTTTGGAAATGGTGGCCATTGCGAAGGAAGCCGAAGTATTGCCCACAAGGATCAGTTTTACCGCGGCTATAAGTATCATAGACTCTCAAGTACGTAGCTATGCATTATCACCTGATGGGACATTACCTAAGAAGTTGATACAGATGCGACAACATGTGAAATCTTTTATTTTACCAGACAAAAGAAAGCACCGAACATTTCCACGTTCAGTGCTTTATATACCAAGCCGTTACCCTCTTAGATATAAGCCTCAAAAAGCTTAACCGAATGGCATTACTCTTTAAAGGAGAGCTTTTTCAGAGCACTAGTATTAACGCACTAATTTAATAATGATAACGCGATTTGTGGCTGTTGGTTTGCCTGCGCAAGCATGGAACTCGATGCTTGTTGTAGAACGCTATTTCTTGCTAGCATTGCTGATTCTTTAGCGTAATCTGCATCCTCTATACGTGAACGAGAGGCAGAAACATTTTGTGCTGTATTATCATTACTTCGAATAACTGAACTAAAGCGATTCTGTTTAGCACCGAGGTCGGCACGAGCATCTGTCACTGCTGCCAACGCACTGTCCATTTTTAAAATAGCCGTTTGTGCGTTAGCGAATGATGTAATATCTCCAGCGGTACCAACTGTGGTTGCAAAGTTTGCTGTAATACTTATAGAAATAGTTTGGCTAGCATCTGCCCCTACTTGGAAGTTTGCAGAATACGTTCCATCAAGCAGGCTAACACCACCAAAGCTTGTTTGACTTGCAATTCGAACTAGCTCAGCTTCTAGCTCCGTATATTCAGAATCTAGCGCTCCCCTGTCTGCCGCCGTATTTGAACCATTAGATGATTGTACCGCTAAGGTACGCATTCTTTGTAAAGTGTTTGTGTATTCATCTAACGCCCCTTCTGCCGTTTGAGCTAATGATATACCGTCATTGGCATTACGAGAAGCTTGATTCAAGCCATTTACTTGTGCTGTTAAACGGCTACTTATTTGCAGGCCTGCGGCATCATCTTTGGCGCTATTGATACGTTTACCAGAAGATAGACGCTCATATGAAACACCTAGTTCGTTGGTTGAGTTAGTTAACTGACGCTGAGCGTTCAGTGATGAAATATTACTATTTACGATTAAAGCCATTGCTATCATCTCCTAAATTAGCGGGTGTGGCTCTATTGCTGATAACAACACTATTTAGGAACCACAGTACATATTTTTGACACGACATAAACAAAGCATCATCTGTGCCAAAGTAACAAATCAAATAAAATTAAATAAATTTAAATCTTTAACTTGTATAAATGTTTGCTGTGCCGCTTGCAGCGCGACTTTAGATTGCTCGAAATTCGCAACCGCTTTAGCAAAGTCTAAATCCTCTACATTTGAGCGACCCTTTTCTAAATACAACTCGGCATCAAGATGATTACTTTCTTGATTATCAATCAATTGCATTCTTACTCCGGCTTCAGTTCTACGTGAAATAATGTGATTAAGGGCATTGTCAACTTGATCTAAAATATCGTTATAATCAATTTGACGCTGTGCACTATTTGTTGAGCTAGCTCCCGACTCCATCCAATCAACCGCTTTTTTAAACGTTTCAAAGACACTAATACTTTCCTGAGGAATAAGATCGACACTATCCCCCGGCAAAGGATTGCCGCTGATCTGAAGCTCAATTCCGTTTGTAAGAGAAATAACCTGACCCGGTACATAGGCATTAGTAGAGAAAAAAGTGTCTCCATCGGCATCCGTTATGGTTAAATCTGTAGGTGAAGTAAAAGAAATATTGTACGGTGGAGGAAAGCCCGCACCAGGCGTAACATCATTACTTGAAGGATCGGTAATCTTTGCTAGGTTAATTGATATCTCTGACGTGCTTGTATTATATACTGGCTGAAAATCGCCAAGGGCATTTGGCACACTTTCAAATGCTAAATTCCCAGGCTGGTTAGTAGCCACAGTGACATTTTTGGCTATTTGCAATTCACGGATACCGCTATCCCCCTGATAAGTAACTGAGTTATCAGGCTGTAGTGCAAAAGGCTGAACATCGGTATTATAACCGGCAAAAATGTATCCGCCAGTTTCATCTTTACTGTTTGCAATATTTAATAGTTGGGCCTGTCCGTATTGAACTTGAGCTGCTAATGATTTTAAATCACTGTCTGATAGCGTACCATTATTGGCTCGGATCAAGTTTTGCTTGAGCTCTTGCATTAAAGCTTCCGCATTTTCAAAGGAAGTCTCTTGCAGCGTATTCCGATTTTCCGCTTGAGTGATGTTGCGCTGATATTTTTCAATATTAGCTAATTCGTCTTTATAACCGGCAAGTGTGCCATAAGCTACAGCATCATCTTTAGCAGTAAGTACCCTTTTACCGTTAGATAAGTAGTTAACTTGTTCATTGACACTAGACTGTTTACTCGTTAACTGTTGACTATTTTGAAAATAAAACTGTGCTGTTGAAACTCTCATAATATTTCCTCTTAGACCGCGGCTAATAAAGTATCAAAAATGGTATTGGCTACCGATATGATGCGTGATGAGGCTTGATAAGCTTGTTGAAACTTAATCATATTTGCCGCTTCTTCATCAAGATTAACACCTGACGTAGATTGATTACGGTTGTAGGCTTGCGTAAATAAGGCTTGGGCAGTATTGGCAACAAGCTCTGCTGAACTTGCTTTCGATCCTATATCAGCAGTTGTTACCGCTAGGCCTTGACTAAATGTTTGCGTACCGTTGCCAACAATAGCTTGCTCTTGTGTGGCAGAAATAAAACCGGCATTGCTTCCATTACCAGGGCCAAATACATCGGAAATCGTGAACTTTTCACGAGCTAATGAACCTTGTCCCACTGGCGCACCTGA
>TARA_R110002012_G_scaffold82336_1_pt1 | contig 23573 bp, 24 predicted proteins | sample TARA_R110002012 | Tara Oceans TARA_R110002012 (sample SAMEA4396515) | marine metagenome | biome: Westerlies Biome; feature: [DCM] deep chlorophyll maximum layer (ENVO:01000326); material: water (ENVO:00002006), including particulate matter (ENVO:01000060) such as... | depth 40 m | reverse complement strand
CTCTTACCAAACCAACTTGATACAAAACAAATAATTCAAGTTTTACTATAGTTCTATCCAGTTACCGTCTTTATCGGCATACAAAGTACCTGTAGTACCATCCTCCAAAGTTACTTCCAACTTATATTGCTCCTGCTTATTTACATAAGCTTTACTGATGGTCCCCGAAGGATAGTCAGTAGAAACAGCTGTTGCAACCGCTTCTGGTAAATCACTTGTTTCTATTTCAGAGAAGTCGTCCTGAGCTATTGCAGTTTGTGTAGTTACTTGTGCTACATCTTCACCTGCTTGAGCAAATGCGGTTAGACTTCCGAATGATAATACTGCTACAAAAAATAATTTTTTCATGATTTTCATTTTAATAGTTAAACTTGTTATACCTATTGAAAATATGATACCAAAATTCAACGAACACTTAAAATATACGTAACCACCTATATATGTGTGTGTTATGATTTGTGCACAAAAAATTGAACTGTGTATTTATGGGTATCAAACTTTTTTAATGGGTAAAAACTAAACACTATTTCTCATGTATCCTTTTTGTATTCCAGAAACAGATTCTTTATTACCTAATAATTAATTGTGCAAAATTGCCAATCAAATGACAATGCCATCAAGTTACCGCCATATTTCACCTTATAAAACACCAAAAACAAAAAATGGGATCGTTTAAACGATCCCATTATCATTGGTATGCCCAATAATATCATAATAAACACATCCTATCTTTCTATCCAATCCCCATCCTTATCGGCATATATGGTACCGCTATTGCCTTCCTTCAAAATTATATCCAACCTGAATTGTTGGAAATTGTTAACATAGGCCTTATTGATAACCGCAGAAGGATAATAGGTGTCTATTGCCTTGGTCACTGCTTCGGGCAATTCTGCAGCACCTATTTCGGAGAATTTATCTTGGGCAATGCTCATTTCCGTAACCGCCCCTGTTGCTGCTTTGTTCTCTTGAGCACAGGCGGTTAAACTTGTTATTGATAATGCAATTCCAAAAAATAGCTTTCTCATGATTCTAATTTTAATAATTATTACCATTACCAAAGGAAAAACGATACCGAAATCAATAAAAAACCTTCATTACACTGACTTTCAATAACTTAAAGTAGTTTTGCTATTACACAAAGACTGTGTAATAATGGGTATTAAGGAATTCAATTGTGTTAAAATTACACACCATAACCTCAGATAGGGGAACAATGACAACTTGAAAACCCATGAACAGGACTAAATATGGCAACGGCTTACACTATTCTACTAAGACATAAATAATAGTTGGGTGCCACTTTCCAATAGAAACGCATAAGGGCCACCATAAGGTAGCCCTGCTAATTCAAATAACTCATATAACTCACTTTACCAATGCATTACATATCTATCCAGTTGCCTGAAGCATCGGCATATAATTCGGAATTGGTTCCATCTGAAAAAGTAACCTCCAACTTATATTCAGCCTCTTCATTTACATATGCTTTGTTTATTACGGCTCCGGCATGATCCTTCTCCAAAGCCTTTGTAATTGTGTCGGGCAATTGATCAAGATCTATTTCAGTAAATTCTTGAGCAATAATTACTTCCATAATTCCATCGTGAAATATTGGAGGTGACGCCAAAACTGGACTTAAACTTCCCATTGCCATCGCTGTGGCAAAAACCAAGCTTTTCATATCATTTTTCATATCTCTAGTGTTTTGTGTGAATACTATTTGTTTCTCACAGCAGATAGAAGGAAAATTGTGCCAACAATCAAATTTCAATAATTAAATATACAAGTCATTGACAATCAGTCATTTATGCAAAATCTATTATTTATAGGGAATGTATAAATATGTATAGCACCGCAAAAAGTGTATAAAAATTATACACTTTTTGGGCACAATACCTGATATATTTGTTGGAAATGGGAAATAGTCCCATATGTGGTCCATAAATCTATTTTACCTGATGAGCAGGTTTTAATAGGTCGTTGACCGTTTTTACAGGATTAAAGGTCACCAAGGGAACTTCAACAAAAATAGTATTCCAAAAGGCCATGGCACCGTTCCATAGACCTGGCAGCTCCAGAGCTTTTAGATCTTTTCCTTCTTTTGTTTTTTGGGTGATAAAACCTTGTTTGGCATCTACATAATTGAGCAAATTAAATTTCTCTCCCTTATAATTTCTTACCCCGCAGACCAAATCTACCGGGTTAAAGTGGGTAGAGTTTTTTAAGATATCGACCTGTGCCGGATTATCCATATCTACTTGTGCAGATTCTATAATTTGAAGTGAAATATGACCGTGGGCATCCCTTATCCAGAACGGACCGCCTCCAGGTTCGCCTTCATTCTTGACCATTCCACAAATACGAATGGGGCGGTTTATCTTATCCTTTAAAATTTCTATTTGTTGCCCTATACTAAAACCCCCGAATTTATCTGAGAATCGGACATTTAAATCCTTTTCCAAAAACGATTTTATAGTTTCCAATAATTCAGAAGTTAGATTATCCCCGTCCAATAGCTTGGCGTATTCAAACGCCTTGCTTTGTAATTCCAACAACAGTCCGGCCAATATCTTTTTGCTTTTGGCAACGTCGTCAGAAAATCTTGGAACCACCACATTATCAATATTCTTTATAAAAATAATGTCCGCATCCTGCTCGTTCAGGTTCTCTATCAAGGAACCGTGACCAGCTGGCCTGAACAACAGGGAGCCATCCGAATTTCTGAAAGGTTTGTTGTCCAAAGTTACAGCTATAGTATCCGTAGAAGGCTTCTGAAAGGAATAGTTAACCGTAAAGGAGGTTTTAGCATCCTTTGCCACACGCTCCCCGGCAGTCTTAAATTCTTTGTTGAACATTTCGCCATGCTGCTCAGAAATGGTAAAATGTAGATTTGCCTCGTTATTCACCTGGGCGTAGGCAATAGCCTCCTTTAAATGTTCCTCGAAAGGTGTGGCGGTGTGCTTGCCATAGTCATGAAAGGGCAAAAGGCCTTTTGGGTAAAATCCGAAATCCAAGCCTTCAGGCAATAACATCTCCTTTACAAAAAGGTACTTTTCCTCATCCTTGGAGCTTGTCTTACCAGCTATCCTTTTTTGAATAAGGTCATAAAAGGCAAATTTTTTATACCCTTCAAAGAAGGCCTTCACATCCTTATCCTTGGTTCTGTCCAAATAGGCCTCGAATTTTTCGGCTTTGGGATCATAGGTATCCAAAAAATTGAACATTGCCTTGAACATTCGGGATGCAGCACCGGAAGCCGGTACAAATTTCAGAAGTGAAATTTTCTTCTTTGCATCCTCAAATTTTTTAATAAGCCCTTGCTCCTCAGCCTCGGAAAATTTGGAAATGCCATCGGATACTACCGCGGCCTTTTCCAATCTCACAAAAGGAATACCCTCCTTAAATGTCTCAATTTGACCAAGAACTTTTTCTTTAGAAATACCCTTCTTTTCTAATTGTTTTTTGTCTGCTTCCGTTAATTCCATTATTTTCTCAATAGTTGGTTAATGTAGTTCTGGGCCGTTATCAGCCTTGTTTTTTTATCACCCTTTAAGATAATAAAATTCCTGTTATATTTTTCCAAAGTATCCTTGAAATAAAGAAACATTCGTTCACGGTCATTTGGTTTATCCCTTAGGTCATCCTTTTCCCACGGAATGTCTATATAGGTCAGAAAATAGATATCGTAAGTGTTCTGCAATGCGTAAGTCTCCAAAACTGGATCACAATATCCCAAATAGTAGGCTTCGGAATAAACTTTGGTCTCCAAAAGATCGGTATCGCATATTAAGACTTCATTAGCCTTCTTGGTCAGGGAATTTTCCAATTTGATCTGTCCCTCAGCTATGGGCAATAAATCTTTTGGCTCACAGGTTTTCCTTTCTTTATCCCATTTGTCCTGAAGGTATTCACGTGCATATTCCGGTACCCAAACGGTATTGTAATGCTTGGCCAAATCTTGGGACAAGGTTGTCTTTCCCGTAGATTCCGGTCCAAATAACACTACTTTAATAATACTTGAGGGCTCTTGTTTAAACTTTTCTTCCATGCAAGGTATCCGAAAATGGCAATAATAGTGAACAATAAATATTGCAGAGATGTAAATATAAGTCCTTTATAAAGATATAATGGAACCGATATTACATCACCGATAATCCAATATACCCAATTTTCAAGTTTTTTCTTGGCCATGAGCCACATTCCCACAAAGAATACGGCCGTTGTAAAGGTGTCTATATAAGCTGTCCAACTATCCAACTTATCAAATACCACGTATACAAAAACAACAAATAAAATAGTAGCAACAAATAAAAAAACCATCCATTTTTTCTCTTTGGGGGTCGTTGTAGTTATGGGAATAAAATGGGTCTCATCTACCTTTCTAGTCCATATATACCATCCGTAGACACTCATGGCGAAGTAATAGGCATTGATCAGCATATCTCCCAATAACCCAAAAACAAAAAGGATATATACAAACAGCCCCGTACTAAGGATACCTGTAGGGAAAACCAATATATTTTCCCTCATGGAGTACCAAACACTTAAAAATCCGAAAAACACCCCTACCATTTCCAAAATTATCAAATGGGTAGGAGTATCTTGGTACTGGGCAAAAATCCATTCAAAAATGGGGCTCATAGTTACTCCGGTCAGATTTTAGAATTTACATTTTTATCAAACCACTTTCCAACAATCCCAATGAAGATTTGTTTCCATATGCAAACCTTACTTAAACACTGAAGATATATACGTGATCCAATAGGTTTATTTTGTTGATTTTAGCAAGGCTTTAAACAATTAATGTTGATCAAAAATAGCCTTTCCCAATAAAAATATTAGGGTTTATCAGAAAAAATACTTCGGAATTGGTAGGATTATCGCATTTATTCCCGAACAGACAACTAACTAAATCCAAGATTATGAAGCAGTAATATTGGCTATAATAAGACTGGCTGTAAAGATTGCAGCCCACTAATTTTTAATGGCATACACACAGGTATATCCCTCAAACTCCAAAAATATAATATTGTAGTGGGAGGCCTTTCCCTTATAAAGAATGGTGCCAGTAGTCTCTGAGTCGGACAAAGAAAAATCCGTAATATCTATATGGTGCAAAAAACTTAGGCCATGTTGGGCATAAATCTTGTACAAAGATTCCTTGGCTCCCCAAACAATGGTAAGTTTTCTTACCAAGGCATCCGCATTTGCCACGGTTTTATATTCCTCCAATGGGGTATACTTGTTTGCTATCCTTAGAATCTTATCACGTTGCATTTCAATGTCGATTCCTACCTCTTTGGTATCCGAAATAATAATTCCCGTAAATTCGTGTGAATGTGTAATGGAGATAAACTTGCCATCTGTCAAATGCGGTTTGCCCGCATCATCATAAAATAGATCGTGATCAACATAACCCTCTATTGCCATTAAATGTCTTATACTCAAGAACCCCCTTCTATGCAATTCCGACTTCATTCCCATCATACGTTTTTGGCAATGCGGAGTAAGCACAACCCCTTCAGAAAGTTGGGATTCCGTTTCTTCAACTTTCCAAATCAAGACTTTAGCATCGTCCCCGACTGTTATTGTTTTGTAAAGAGGCATTAGATTATTTAAGTTATTACTACCTTTGCAAATGCAAAATACAAGTATATTGTTCTATTACTAAAATAAAAATAAAAAAGGAGAAGAAATAGGCTATTCGAAGATATTCTTCATTTAAATTGTTTTTAATTTATTCTTCCGATTTATTTTCAAGCGAATACGAACAACTAACTATAACAAAAAAAGTTTATGAGTACTAAAACCATTCCTTACGTACCCTATAAAGTAAAAGACATTGGCCTGGCCAAATGGGGAAGAAAAGAAATTGAACTTGCGGAAGCCGAAATGCCCGGACTAATGTCCTTAAGGGAAGAGTACGGAAAAGAACAGCCTCTTAAAGGCGCCCGTATTGCCGGGTGTTTGCATATGACCATACAAACAGCGGTACTCATCGAGACCTTGGTTGCCCTTGGCGCAGAGGTGACTTGGAGTTCATGTAATATTTTCTCTACCCAAGATCAGGCTGCTGCTGCTATAGCTGCAGCCGGGGTTCCTGTATATGCATGGAAGGGAATGAACGAAGAAGAATTTAATTGGGCCATTGAACAGACCTTGTTTTTCGGAGAAGATCGTCAACCCTTAAACATGATCTTGGATGATGGGGGAGATCTTACCAACATGGTATTGGACAAATACCCAGAATTGGCTTCAGGTATCAAAGGCCTTTCCGAAGAGACTACCACTGGTGTTCATAGGCTTTATGAAAGGGTGAAAAAAGGAACCTTGCCAATGCCCGCCATCAATGTTAACGATTCTGTTACAAAATCCAAATTCGACAACAAATACGGTTGTAGGGAAAGTGCAGTGGATGCTATTCGCAGGGCTACGGATACAATGCTTGCGGGCAAAAGAGTTGTAGTTGCCGGATACGGTGATGTAGGAAAGGGTACAGCAGCTTCTTTTAAAGGTGCGGGGTCTATTGTTACAGTTACCGAAATTGATCCAATTTGTGCCTTACAGGCAGCTATGGACGGTTTTGAGGTAAAGAAAATGGATACAGTGGTTGGAAATGCCGATATAGTAATAACCACTACCGGAAATAAGGATATTATTCAGTCGCAGCATTTTAAAGCGATGAAAGACAAAGTCATAGTGTGTAATATTGGCCATTTCGACAATGAAATAGACATGTCATGGCTGAACAAAAATTACGGCCATACCAAGGATGAAATAAAACCACAGGTTGACAAATATACCCTTGAAGGAAAGGATATTATTGTTTTGGCAGAAGGTAGGTTGGTAAACTTGGGATGCGCTACCGGTCATCCAAGTTTTGTAATGAGCAACTCCTTCACCAACCAAACCTTGGCGCAAATGGAACTTTGGAACCATAGTGACAAATACAATAATGACGTATATATGCTTCCAAAACATTTGGACGAAAAAGTGGCCGCTTTGCACCTATCCCGATTGGGAGTGGAATTGGAAACTTTAAGACCGGAACAGGCAGAATATATTGGAGTAACCGTTGAGGGTCCTTTTAAGCCCGATTATTATAGGTACTAGACTGCCTTCTTGTTTGGAAAGATTCAAGAATCCATTATAATACAAAACCAAAATCCTTATCACTCAAACAGATAAGGATTTTGATTTTTTAATTCCTACACCAACTTAATGAACATACTCTTAACCGGAGCTACTGGAACCTTAGGTTCTAGAGTATTATTTTCGCTTTTGGAACTTCGCTTTCAAAGTATAGACAACATTTACCTCCCCGTTCGTAAGAAAACTTCTGTTGGACCTGAACAACGAATCAAAAATGTAGTATCAAGTGAGTTCGCAACAGATTTTGTAAAAAAGAACCTTCCTGAAGTCTTAAAAAAAATAGTCACGGTAGATGCGGAAGAATTATTAAATCCGGCTTCTTTTCTAGGAAATAATAAGTTGGATTATTTTATTCACTCGGCCGGGTATGTCAATTTATCAACTGATCCTGCCGCCAAGGAGGAAATATTCAATCAAAATTTAGAGTTTACCAAAGATATATTCAATACCTATTGCAGCCATATTGTAAAATTCGTCTATATAAGTACGGCATTTGCCGCAGGAAATATAGGCGGATTATTGCACAACGATTATACCAACATAAAAAACGGTAATTACCGCAATCATTACGAAGCCTCCAAACACGCTTCGGAAAAGTTCCTGTTAAAAGCTGGTAAGGCAAAAAATATTCCAATTCAAATTTTGCGGCCCAGTGTACTTGGGGGAAATATTTATGGGAGCCCAAATTATTTTATATCAAAATACATGGTCTTTTATCTCTTTGCGAAGTTTTTTCACAATAGCAGCTCGAAGGACGCCATACGTATTACTACCAAAACGGACACTGGGTTAAATATTATTCCAACGGACTATGCCGCTCAGGTAATTGCCATGGTCATTTCTACAGAAATTCAACAATTGAACATTGTTAATTCCAAAGAGACGAACATGAAAAAAGGCATTGCCAAAATTTTGAAGGTCGTAGGCTTCTCCAATTTTAGTTTTACCGAAGATCAAATTAATACCTCAACAGGATTTTCTTCAAAGTTGGAAGAGTTTTACTACGAAACCATTGGACTGCATTTACACCCCTACATGACCTCTAAACCCAATGAATGGGACACAAGCCTATTGGAGAGTATTTTGCCCATACCTAACTACAACCTAGTGGATTATTTATCTGAAACAGTTGCTTTTGCCAAGGCCAAGAATTTTAGAAATCAGAAGTGGTAAATACGCTACTTAAAAATTTCCGGATCTTAATTGGCATTGTCAAGTCCCAGCTTTTCCAAATCATAAAGATAAAAATTCCGTTCGTCGTTCATAGCCACAAAAAGTCCATTTTTAAACGTCGAATTAAGAGGTACAGTAACCACCTCACAGCCATCGGTTTCCCGTGTGGATAGGTTCACGGCCTTTATAAATTGGTTGGTAGTTCTTGAAAAAATATTGAACTGACCTTTTTGTTGGTCGGATACAATTAAATAACCCTCGCCATTGTCATAACGGGCAATTGCGATTCCTTCTATATCCGATTTAAAATAGTCCGTTCCAAAACAGCTTATTTCGTCATTGCCCATAGTAGGTTCTGCATAATATTTTCGAATACAATGTTGCTCATCAGAATAATAAATAAAACCCAGTTCATGATCCACAGCAATAGCCTCTATCTCTTTTTTACCACTGAATTTTCCAAACTTACGCACCAACTCTGCCTTTACATTGCCCCTGTTTCCGGCAGACAATTTATATTGCTCCAAATAATTGTCCAAAGGTCCTGTTTTACGACCCACTATGGCATAAATTGTACTGTCTTTGGGCGACCTATACAAACTTACACCCATTGGCAGCTTTAGTTCTGGATCAGTTTCCTCGGTAAAAACCAGAATCCCCCCACCATCAAGGGGCTCCATATCCGGAACGGAAAACACTCGGATCTGGCTTTTTTCGCGCTCAGTAAATACCAAGATATCAACTCTGGTGGAATCATTTAATTTAAGACCATATGCCACGTCCACATTATTTGGCCTTTTCATGTTTTTAAGGGACTTATCCTCAATTATCTTGCCCTCCAAATCGAAGGCATAAATTGCCCCATTGGATTCCTTATCAGTTCCAAACACAATACTCTTGGAGCTATCTGCAGGGTTTATCCAGATAGCGGGATCATCGGTATCGTTAATTGTTCTTTCTGTAATTACATTGGGCGCTATTGGCGGTAACTTACTGAATTTACATGAAACCGAAATGACAATTGTAAATGCAGTGAAAAAAAGTTTTTTCATTATAGAATATTTAATATGACCATCAATAATTTTAAAGGCCCTTTTACCTAATAAAGTTAATCTTGGTACCAAGACTTTAATCCTATTTTTTAAACAAGTCATACTTTAGACCAAAGGTCAAGCGTTGTCCATAGTATTCCATCTGCTGGGTACGGCTCTTAACACTTTGAAAATAACGCAAAGGTTGATCGGTAATATTATTAATTTCGGCATAGACTCTTAAGCTTCTACTGATGGCAAAGGAAGCATTGAAATCCAGGAAAAATTGTGTGTCGTAATAGCGATCCTCAAACTCGTTTCCACCTAGCTCATCAATATAGGCATCCGAAAAATTGGCCGAAAGTCGCGCTGAAAACTTTTTATCGCTGTATCCTAGGGAAGCATTAAAAGTATTTGGAGTTGTATTTGGCAGATCTATATCCTCGCGCTCGTCCCCATCCTCATTCCTAATGCCGTTGGCAGAGGAGGAAATATAAGTATAGTTTAGATATAAACCTAGGTATTTTGCAAAACCGGGAAGAAAGTCCAACTGACGTTGAAAAGCAAATTCTGCACCAAATATTGAGGCTCCATCCCCATTAAGGGGTTGAAATACCTCGTATCCCGAAGTGCCTGCACCATAAAAATCATCTGTAGCCTCCCCTCTATTGGTATAAATAAAATTATCTATACTCTTATAAAACAAGCCACCTGAAATAATACCCACATTCTTAAAATAATGCTCGGCCATCAAATCAAAATTCATAGAGGTTGTTGCTTCCAGTTCGGGGTTACCCACTACAATTTCTTCATCCCCCGAAATAATATCCAGAGAAGGAACCAGATCAGCGTAGTTTGGCCTTGCCAGGGTATTGGTCCAAGCAAAACGCAATATGGAGTTATCAGTAAGATTGTATTTAAAATGTACACCTGGCATTATATTGGTATAAGAACTCTTTTCTGTAATCTCGCCTTCCAAGTTTTCTTCATCCGCTATTCTATTACCGACTGCCGTAACATTAGTGGCCTCCAACCTTAACCCTACCAGCATACTGAAATTGTCCGTAATTTTTTGATTGGTCATGGCATAGCCGGCATAAACAGATTCATCCACATTAAAATTAGCTCTTAGGAATTCATCCGGCACCGATTCCCCGTCTACCAGATTTAATCCGCCCAACCATTTTTCGTCCGCGAAAGAACCAATTAAATATTGGCTACCAGCTAAAAAATTATAGTCAGAATAGTCCTTTACGGGTACATCGGCCAAGGTGGGATAGCTATCCTCTAGGTCAAATTCAAAAAAATTATTATCCCTAAATTTTGACTTCAATCTCGCCTTTCCTCCAAATTTAATGGTCCCGTCCCCAGCACCAAAAAAGTCGGAAGGCAGTACAAAATTTACAAAAATGTTAAAATCCTCTTCCTCTGTATATTGGTTTTCCTCTGTAAGTTCATCATATTCAAAATTACCAAGGCTAGCATCCAACTCGTTCTCCACTCTCATAATAGGAAATCTGGTATTGCTATTATCGTTTAAAACTGAATACTCTGACGTAAAGCTCACATATCGTTCATTCAATCTTTCCTCGGAGGCTTTGGCATAGGAGACCATCCAATCCAGCTTTAAGGCACCTAATAAATGATCTCCTCCTAAACTGTAGTTTTGCATACGTTGATCTTCCAAGCGCCTGTTTTTACCCCTTTTATTATCAATACCCCCTTTGGTTTCCCTTGCTGCTTCCACAGGGAATCTTGTGAGCCTTCCATTGGTTATAGTGAAATCCAACAGCTCAATATCCTCAGGATCCAATATCTCACTCTGTAGTCTAAATCTATTTTCCCTATCGTCTCTCCAGTTATAAATGGTTTTTACAAAAATGGAGTTATTGGCATTAAACCTGTAGTCCATATTTGCTGAAAAACTTCTTCTTATACGCTGCACCAAATACTCGCGCTGTTCGTAAACATTTGTGTAGGGCGCAACGTCCACTTCTTCCAGAATAGGCTCACCTTCTGCATCATCCACACCGGTATAGTACTCAAATTCATCCGTCCACTCCGCTTCCACGTTGTCAGAACCAAAATCATTATTGTTATATGAAGAAGATATCATCCAGCCAAATTTGCCATTCTTACTCCTATCACCCAAAAGAAATGAACCGTTCCAAATAGGTTTATCCGTAATAAAATTAATTCCGGACCCGGTCGTGGCAGATAGTCTAAATCCTTGAGGGGAAGCTCTAGTAATCAAATTAATCGATCCCCCTAAGGCATCTGCATCCATATCCGGTCTAACCGCCTTACTGACCTCTATGGTCTGGATCATATCCGCCGGTATAAGATCCATCTGAACATTTCTATTGTCACCTTCCGCGGAAGGAATGCGACTACCATTTAAGGTCACCGAATTCAATTGAGGAGAAAGTCCACGCACTATAACATTCCTTGCCTCCCCTTGATCAACCTGCATGGTAATACCAGGAATACGCTTCACGGCATCCCCTATATTGGAATCTGGAAATTTACCAATCTGATCTGTAGAAACCACATTGGTAATATTTAAATTGTTCTTTTGTGTATTAAGCGCCTTGGCCTGACTTCCCAAACCAAAACCAGTAACCACAGCACCTTCCAATTCCACAGCTTTAGGGCTTATAAAAATGGTAACAGTGGCAGTTTTATCAGCCTCCACCAATACTTCTTGTTCCACATCCGTGTAACCCAAATAGGTAAAAGTAAGGGTATGTACCCCAGCAGGGACATTTATTAGGGAAAAACGTCCGTCAAAATCGGATATTGCTCCTTTATCTATATCGGATATTACAATATTGGCTCCTGGTAAGCTTAGACCGTTTTCATCTGATACCGTACCTTGAATATTTCCATTTTGGGCGAATATTGACCCACTAAAACAAGCAACAAGTAGTGTAAAAAATACTAATTTTAAGAATTTAGCTGATTTCATTTTTTTGGTTTTTTGTACATCCAAAAATATGTAAATCAACACTGTACAATGTTTTTTTAAGGGAAACAAAAAGGAAACATTTTTATAATTCCAAGGAAACAAGAAGGCAACAAAAAGAATTAATTTACATTAAAATAACCCTTTGTAAACAAAGGGCGATATGCCTCTAAAAACCCATCAAAAAATGGCTCAATTCCTCTTTTGAGGTAATAGGTAACTTTTTTCGAAGTCGGTACCTGGCTACACGGATGCTATCTGGAGTAAGCCTTAAAATTGATGCTATCTCCTTGGATGATAGATTGAGGCGCAGCAGGATGCCCAACCTTAATTCTGCCGGCGATAAAACATCCAACGCCGCCTCCGAGATTCTTTTGACAAAATCTGGATGGATTTCTTTAAATAAAACAATAAACTCATCCCATTCCCGCTCTTGAGCCAGGTTAAAATCAATTTCGCGCACCACCGCATCCAGCTTCCTTTTTAGATCCATATTATTGCGCTCCAAACTCTTTTTTAATGTTTGTGACAAATTGGAAAGCATTTTATTCTTTTGGGACAAGTGTAGGCTATATCTGGAAAGGGCTGCATTCTTGAGCTGTATCGCATTTTGCAAACTTTCTTCTTCGGCTTGTCGCACATCCAATTCAGCCTTCAGAATTCGTTGCTCATATTTTAACAACTTCTGACCTTCAACGCGCTTTCTTCGAAAATGCAAATAACCAATAAAAGTAATAGCCAAAACCGCTAATATTGAAATAAGTAGCAATGTATTCTGCGCCTTTTCTATTTTGTTATTTTGCAACAGCAATTGTATCCTCCCATCCTTTTCCTTAGTATCATAAATTCTTTGAAGTGCACTGGCCTGATTGGCATTATATACATTATTATTCTCCTCCTCCAATTCGGTAGATAAGCTTAACATATTGAATGCCGCCTCATAATCATGTAATAGATTGTAACTCTTGGAAAGGTCCCTATAAGCACTAACCTCTTCCTTTCTGTTTCCAATGAATTGAGCAATGGCCAAGGATTCCTCAGTATACACCAAGGCCTTCTTCAAGACACCTGTCTTTCTATAAACATCACCCAGATTGTTCAATATATTCGCCAGTCGAGCGTTTCTTTCCTTTCCATGATAAGCCAAGGCCTTCTCAAAATATTGCTGGGCCAAGGAAAAATCCTCTAAATCCTCATAAATACTACCAATATTTTCATTGACAATCGAAACCCCAGCAGTATCCTTTAATTCATTGTACAATAACAAACTCTCGTTCTGGTATTGCAATGCTTTTAAATAATTCCTTTTTTTTTCATAACATGCTCCCAAGTTACTCTTAGAAAAGGCGAGGGCCTGTAGATTTCCCAAATTAGTTGCCTCCAGAATTCCATTTTGAAAATAACCTTCGGCAATATCATAGTTTTTCAGAAAAAGATGAATACTACCAATTCGATTCACCAAATCCACGTACAAAGTATCGTGTCCAACTCCCTCCAAAACCATAATAGCCTTGTTAAATTGATCTATAGCCTCCGTAAATACTCCATTTTGCTCGCAAAAAGAACCTAACTTTAAACGGGCAAGGGCTATGTCGTATGGTTTCCCAATTCCTTGCTGCCTTTTTAGATTTTCATTTAATTCAAAAAAGATATTATCAATCTTTTGAATATCGGGCCGAAATCCGTTTTCTGTTTGTGCCAGTAGGGATGAGAAAAAAAAGAAAGACAAAACCAGTGAAATTATACCAAAATCTCTATATGTCATAGCCAACAAGAAAATGACACAAGATATCCTACGCAGGTTAAATAGGTATTAAGAGCGTATTATTTTAAGGTGAAGTCCATATAAACAAAAAACTCTTTCCAACTAAGGAAAGAGTTTTTTAATACTTAAAAGCTGGAATGTATTAAGCCTCAAAAGGCTCAATAGAAACATAGGATTTACCTCCTGCTTTCTTTTGGAATTTTACAAGACCGTCTACCCTTGCATGCAAGGTATGATCTTTTCCAGCATAAACATTTTCACCTGGGTTATGTTTAGTACCACGTTGTCTTACAATGATGTTCCCAGCAATGGCAGCTTGTCCACCATAAATCTTAACGCCCAAGCGTTTTGATTCTGATTCCCTACCGTTTTTAGAACTACCTACACCTTTCTTATGTGCCATGATATATTGTTTTAATTCTTGTTATTAACTTAAAGCGGCAATCAATTCTGCTTTTTTCATTGAAGAATAACCTTCAACTCCCTTAGCTTTTGCCAATTCTCTTAGCTCTGCAACCGTATTTTTACTCAAATCCTCGGTAGCTTTAGCTTCCTCCTTCTTTGGAGCTTCTGCTTTTTTAGCAGCAGGTTTAGCTTCTTTTTTTGGTTCCGCCTTTTTCTCAGATTTTTTGGCTCCAGAGGCAATAATACCTTCTATTACCAATTCAGTCAAATATTGACGGTGACCGTTTTTCTTTTTGTAACCTTTACGTCTTTTCTTTTTAAAGACAATTACCTTATCACCTTTTAGGTGCTTAATGACTTTAGCCTCAACAGCGGCTCCGTCTATAGCTGGGGCGCCAATTGTAATGTTACTACCATCTTCCAACAAAAGAACGTTATCAAAGGTTACTTTGCTACCTTCTTCGTCTTGTAAACGGTGAACATACACTTTTTGGTCTTTCGCAACTTTAAATTGCTGCCCTGCTATCTCTACAATTGCGTACATAGCTTGTGTTATTTATAAATTTAAGAACAAGCCTAATATTTACTTAGGCGGGTGCAAATATACTCCTAAATCCTTAATCCACAAGTGATTTTTGAGATTTTTAAACCGATTTTCTTTTGAGGTTGTTCGAAGTCTTGAACAACTGCATAAATGACAGGGTCAGAACCAAGGTAGTTGCAAAGCCCATAATGGCCACGGTAAAGAAAACAATACCCTCCGATGTGTTATAATCCCGGAACCATACTTTGGAGAGTTCATCCAAAAATCCCAGATTAATCTCCGTAGCATAAAAGGCGAAAAACAATGTAAAGATCAATGTCCCTACAAAACCGGTAACAATCCCCGCCGTAAAACCTTTGCCATAATTAAAGGATGGCCCTTCCTTGAGCCTAAAATATTTTATGGCCTCATATATCCCGAATCCCGTAATTACACCATTAAAAAGACTATAAAAAATATTGGTGTGAAGATTAAAAAGGGACAACAATAAGAAATAGGCAATTAATGAGCCGCTAACAGCTATGCCAAACCTAATAGGGAGTGCAAATTGTTTCATTGTATAGAATTTTCTAGGTTATGCCTTTAATTTACAGAATTTTAATGATTTATGCACGCAAATTAACAAGGAATTGATTTTATAGTCCATTTTACCCTCGATACGCATTGGCACACCTTACAATACCCGTACTTATAGGATAAACGGATTGTTCCTTTCCCAAAAGCTTGTTAATAAAACTGGTATCATTGGGGTTAGGGTCGATATTTTGGTTGAATTATCATCAAAATAATTCAAGTGTACAAAATAACACCTGTCGATTTTCGCGAAAATGGGATTCGATTGCAGTTATAAAACGTTCAAAATTCAGTATCTTTGATATCTTATAAAGTAATGGTGCCGACCATTTAAAAAAACGTCCGCCCAACTTAAAAAATTATCTTAAAAGGCCACTTTAGCCACGCGTAACAACATTAAACTTTACCTGATGATAAAAAAATTAACCCTTATCCTATCCGTCGTAATAGCGGTTGCCTACTCCTGTAAAGATGAAAACAAGGAGAATTCACAAATGAAAGGCGTAATGGCTATCCATGATGAGGTAATGCCAAAAATGGGGACTATAGGCAAATTAGTGGCACAATTGGACGAAAAAATTACGAACGATGCCTCTTCCGACGACTATGTAGCTGCAAGAGAGGAATTAAAGGCTGCACACAAGGCTATGATGGACTGGATGAAAAGCTTTGGCGATAGATTTGATGGTGACGAGATACTGAACGGAAAAGCGTTGACGGAAGAAAAACAAAAATGGCTGGATGAGGAAGAGACCAAAGTCAAGGCCCTTAAGGATCAAATAAATTCCAGTATTAAGCAAGCGGAGGACTTATTACAAAGCAATTAAAGCAATGCTACTCCGTCCAGCGTAAGGATTCAATAATTTTGCGAATATCCTTTTGCAGATGTACCGCAGCTGGCAAAATAGAATCATAATTAGGTTTGGCATAAAAATACAATGACCCGGTTACGAAGTGCTCTGTACTGTCCGTTACATAAAACTGGGATTGCGAAGCTGCATTACCCTTTACTTCATAATACATTCCATATACCTTGTGAGGTTCGTTAACAACAGGTTCCTCATAAATACCGTCGGCCTTCACAACGTGCTCGTAGCTCAGTTTTTGAGCATCCGTAAGCAGTTTGTCCAAATTGCCGTTCACCGCCTTATAATTAATAAAAATAGAACCTTTCATAAGGGGGTAGTCCAATGTAAAGGAGGTATTGGACTCGGATTTCAATTTGGCCATTTCATTGTATTTGACAGAAAAGTGTTCTGTTTCCAAGATTCCTTCCTTACCCGCTGGATATTCCAGCCTAAGCATTGCCTTAGGTTTCGGCAAAACGTCGTCCTTACATGACGATGCAAGACACAATAATAAAACAATAAGTCCGAGGTTAAGCTTCATGGGGCAATGTAATTTTTATTTGTTTCAATCGCTTTTTATCCAAGCTCTCCACAATAAATTGATACTCTTTGAACATTACCACCTCACCTCTTTTGGGAAAACTTCCTGCAATTTCCAGGACAAAACCTGCAACCGTTTCGGACTCGCCCTTTTTCTCCTCAAAATCGTCCTCATCCTCAATTTTGGCCACTCTATAAAAATCCTTCAAAGCAGTTTTGCCATCGAAGACAAAGTTGAAATCGTCCAGCTTAGAGAAAATTAAGTCCTCATCATCAAACTCATCACTGATATCCCCAACAATTTCCTCAATAATATCTTCAAGGGTAACTATTCCGGAAGTACCCCCGTACTCATCTACCACAATGGCCAAATGATTTTTCTTGGTCTGAAAATCCAGCAACAGGTTGTCCAGTTTCTTGTTCTCAGGAACAAAATAGGGCTCCCTGATCAACGACATCCAATTAAAGGTTTTTCGGTCTATATAAGGCAGGAGATCCTTAACATAAAGAACCCCCAGTACGTTGTCCATATTCTGGGAAAAAACTGGTATCCTTGAGTAGCCATGGGTTTTTATCTCCGCCAAAACTTCCAAAAACTTCATTTCTTCATTAAGGGCAAAAATATCAATCCTGGGTCGCATCACCTGTTTGGTATCCGTATTTCCAAAAGAAACGATCCCTTCAAGTATTTTCTGCTCTTCCACGGTAGTATCCCCCTCGGAGGTGAGCTCCAATGCCTGGGACAAATGACCCACGTTAAGATTGGATTTCTGTTTGCCCAATTTGTTATATAGGAAAATGGTAGCGGACCTCATTGGCAAACTTAAAGGCGAAAACAGAAAATCCAGGACCTTTAAAGGAAAAGCCATGAAAAAGGCGAAGGTAAATCTATTGCGATTGGCGTATACTTTGGGTAAAATCTCCCCAAACATCAATATTAAAAAGGTAACCACTACTACCTCCAGAAGAAAGCGTACCGGAACAAGTCCTAAAATAACATAGGTAATATCGGCGAAAATGGTGTCGCCAATATTATTGAACAATAATACCACCCCAATATTTATGGCATTGTTGGCAATCAATATGGTGGCCAAAAGTTTTTTGGGGCGATCCAAGAGAGCAACAATGATTTTTCCTTTGGCCGTCTTTTTTTCTTCTATCTCATTAACATCGGTTTGGGATAAGCCAAAAAAAGCCACTTCAGCCCCAGAAATAAGGGCAGAAAAAGACAATAAAATAAAAAGGAATGCGATTTTAAAAGCAAAACCGCTATCGACTGCAATAAAATTCAATAATAAACTAAGGGGGTCTGGGTCCAATAGTCAGTCTTTAAATTTAATTAATCTAGAATGGTAAATCATCTTCCTCTTCAGGTCCGTTGTTACCTAACGGCTCATTAACCTTATTTGTTGTGGCAGTTGTACCTTGCTGTGGTTGATTCTGGCTGCTTGCCTGGGCATTGGCCATACTTTCCTTTTTGGTGGTCAAAAAGGTAAAATCCTGAACATGAACCTCGGTAGTATACCTAGTATTCCCATCTTCCCCTTGCCATTGACGGTTTTTAAGTCGGCCTTCCACGTAAATCTTGTCCCCTTTACTTAGGTATTTTTCACATATTTCAGCTGCCTTGTTCCGAACCACTATGTTATGCCAATCAGTATTGGTTACCCTTTCCCCTGTCTGCTTATTGGTATAGGTCTCATTGGTAGCCAATGGAAATCTCCCAATACAGTTTCCACCTTCAAAAAAGTGAATTTTAACCTCATCTCCCAAATGCCCAATCAGCATTACCTTATTTAGTGTTCCGCTCATAACTCAAATTAAAGTTCAAAAGTACTAAATTTTAAACGTTTTTATAAAATCTGCAATTAAAACTGGAACAGGATATTTATGAAGTTCAGCTATTTGTATTCCATTTTCAAGATTGGATTCAAAGGTGATGATCCAAAACCGGGTATGCAAATGTTGGTGCGAAAGTTTATGAACTATTTTACTTTCATTGTAAAGGTATATTTCCGAGGGTTCCTGCAACGATACCAATTCTTTCAAATTCCCCGCAACTTCTCCCTGATCAATATACTTTTCGGATTCCAGCAATGGAAACTCATATAAATTTTGCCAAATACCATTTCCCTTTCGCTGTTGCAATAAAGTCTGTTTATTTTCGTCTACCAATACCAAATAATTGAAATACCGATTGCGCACCTTATTCTTTTTTATTTTTACCGGTAGATTATCAATGCTATTGGTAGCGAAGGCCACACATGATTTTTGCAGGGGACAGCTACCGCAGTCTGGATTCCTTGGCGCACATTGCAGGGCTCCGAATTCCATAATTCCCTGGTTGTAGTCCCTTATATTCTTGGCATCCATAATGTCTTTTGCCAATTCTTTAAAGTATAAAACACCCTCCGAACTGTTTATGGGCAGGTCTATACCATAATATCTGGCCAAGACCCTATAGACATTTCCATCTACTACAGCTTCTGGACGGCCAAAGCAAATTGAGGCTATTGCCGAGGCGGTATAATCGCCAATACCTTTCAACTGCAACAGCTCCTTATAGGTATCTGGAAATTTTCCATTATATTTTTCCGTAATTATTTTTGCCGTGGCATGTAAATTTCTTGCCCTTGAATAATACCCCAACCCTTGCCACAACTTAAGCACCTGCTCTTCGGATGCCGCAGCCAAATCCTGCACTTTGGGGAAAGCCTCCACAAACTTCATATAATAAGGTATACCTTGCGCTACACGGGTCTGTTGCAGCATAATTTCCGACAGCCATATGCGGTAAGGCTCCTTGGTTCTACGCCAAGGCAGAAGCCTTTTATTTTGCTCGTACCACTCTAAAATAATTCTGGAAAAGTTCATTTACTAGGTCCTAATTTACAAAAGTAATGGTTTACCCACTTAAAATTAAGTTCCTTAGCAAGGAAAGATTGAATTTAATTCATATATTTGCATCCCGAAAAAAAAATTCTTTAGAAATTTATTTAGTTAAAATGACGAAAGCGGAAATTGTAACGAAAATCTCAGAAAAACTGGGAATTGAAAAAGGAGATGTGCAAGCAACTGTGGAATCTTTCATGGATGAGGTAAAAACATCTTTAGAAAGCGGAGACAACGTATACTTAAGAGGTTTCGGCAGTTTTATCATTAAAACAAGAGCTGAAAAAACAGGTAGGAACATATCCAAAAATACTACCATTAAAATCCCCGCACACAACATCCCTGCCTTTAAACCGGCAAAGGTTTTTGTAGAAGGTGTAAAAAGTAATGTACAAGTCAAATAAAATATTATTAATCTAAAAAAGTAGACCTCTATGCCTAGTGGTAAAAAAAGAAAAAGACATAAGGTAGCTACCCACAAGCGTAAAAAACGCAGGAGAGCTAACCGACACAAGAAAAAGTAGTTGTAACAACTACTTTTTCCTTTTATACGTTCCTTGACATAGAAATTCGTAAAAGAATTTCGACGGGTTTATACAACCTGTACAAATTATTGTTTAATCATTTATCCCCACTTGATTTATTGAGTGGCGGGATGAATATAAATTAATTCAGGTGAATAGAGAATTAATCGTAAGATCTAGTTCCAATGCCGTTGATTTTGCCTTGCTAAAGGATGGAAAACTCACTGAATTACACAAAGAAGAAGACAGTAACGACTTTGCCGTTGGCGATATTTTAATTGCCAAGGTGAGAAAGCCGGTAACTGGACTAAATGCAGCCTTCGTAAATGTAGGGTACGAGAAAGATGCCTTTCTACATTACCACGATTTGGGGCCGCAACTAGCTTCTATGTTGAAATTCATTAAAAAAGTTAGCACTGGAAAACTTAAGGACTATTCTTTAAGTAATTTTCAGTTTGAAGAAGATATTGACAAAAATGGTAGCATCAATGATGTTATTAAAGCCAATCAATCCTTACTCGTACAAATAGTAAAGGAACCCATTTCCACAAAAGGACCACGAATAAGCTCTGAACTTTCCATAGCTGGCCGATACTTGGTCATGGTCCCTTTTTCCGACCGCGTTTCCGTTTCACAAAAAATTGAGAGCAAAGAAGAAAAAGATAGGTTAAAAAGACTCGTAAGGAGTATTAAACCAAAAGGGTTTGGCGTTATTATCCGAACAGTAGCAGAAGGCAAAAAAGTAGCAGAACTAGACAAAGACTTGCAGAATTTACTGAACAAATGGTCAGTAATGTGCAATAAAATCCAAAGAGCACCGCATCCATCCAAGGTTTTGGTAGAGCTTACAAGGGCTTCCTCCATACTTAGGGATGTTTTTAACGATTCCTTTACAGGAATCCATGTTGATGACGAAACGCTTTTTGAGCAAGTAAAAGATTATGTGCATGAAATTGCACCAGAAAAAGAATCTATTGTAAAATTGTATAATTCTACTGTTCCCATATTTGAAAAATTTGGGATAGAAAGACAAATAAAAACTTCATTCGGCCGCACGGCCTCCATGAGCAAAGGTGCCTATTTAATTATTGAACATACGGAAGCGCTACACGTTATAGACGTTAACAGTGGTAACCGTTCCAATAAGGCCAAAAATCAGGAAGACACAGCCCTAGAAGTAAATTTATTGGCCGCCTCCGAAATCGCAAGGCAATTACGTCTGCGGGATATGGGAGGAATCATCGTGGTAGACTTTATCGACATGGGTAAGGGCGAACACAGAAGACGCCTTTTTGATCATCTTAGGGATGAGATGAAGGACGACAGGGCCAAACACAAAATACTACCCCCAAGTAAGTTTGGACTTATACAAATTACAAGACAACGGGTCAGACCCGAAATGAACATTAAAACAAGTGAGGAAAATCCAAATGGTTCCGGCCAGGAGGTTGAGGCCCCAATTGTTTTGATAGACAAGATAAATGCAGATCTGGAAAAACTCTTAAAAGGTCCGGCAAAGGACAATGGAATTATCTTAAACATACATCCATTTATTGCCGCCTATTTAACCAAAGGGTTTCCATCCATACGTTCCAAATGGTTTTTGGAACACAAAAGATGGGTTAAAATTCAACCCAGGGATGCCTATACGTATCTTGAATATCGTTTTAAGAATAAAGACGGTAAGACTATATACTAACAAAAAAGCGACTTCCGAAACGGAGTCGCTTTTTTTGTTTTAAGGCATTAAATTGCCCAAACTTCCCTATAAAATCAATCTACCCTGGGAGTAACAATTATATTCCTAAATTCTATAGGACCGTGATCGCCTTGAAAGTACAATGGTCCTGGCTCACCTTCCTTGCTGTCCAGAGCTCCTCCGGTAATTCCAGGGATTATTTGATCACTGATCACCGTGGTTCCGTTGGCCACCACAGTCACCCTTCTACCGATCAAGGTAATATCGTATTCCTGCCATTCTCCAGCCGCCTTGGCCGCAACCTCAATAGGCGTAAGAAAGCCGTATACGCCACTGTATTCCACATCCGAGGGCTCTGCCCCTTTGCTATCCATAATCTGCACCTCGTAGCGCCCACGTAGATAAACCCCACTATTACTTCCTTGGGGATATTTAAACTCCAAATGCAATTTAAAATCGTTGAACTTTTGATCGGAAACCAAATTGGAACCCGATTTAGGGCTTTTTAACACCCCTGATTCCGCGATCCACTGGTTTTCCCCCATAGTCTGCCATCCACTTAAATCCTTTCCGTTAAACAATTTAATGGGCTTGCCCCACTTTGGGTTCTTGGTATACTCCAATTGAGGGGCACGCGTAGCCACCCAATTGTATGTTTGGCCGTTGGTATACAACAAAGTACCTTTTAAGACATCGCCGTTCATACTTCCTTCAAACTCCATATACGTATTGCCATCTTCCCATTGGGGAGGAATGGCAAAACTAAATTCTCCGTCCTTCATTTTTACCTCGGAAATTGGTCTGGCACTACCCATGGCATAAACAAAACGGCCTACCAAAGTTCGGGAACCGGAATGACGGATTTCCAACCAAGAAGGAAGTTCTTCCCCCTCTTGGGAAATAACCATATCCCAACGCCCCTCTATTGGATTTATTTGTTGGGCAAAGGACAAAGTAGTAGAAGCCAGTATAAGGCCAAACGCTACCACGTACATCTTAAATCTATTCATTACAAAGATTGTTTTTTATGAATCGTAAATATAATTACAATACGCCTACTGCACCAATTAACGTCCCCAAAAAAACCTAACTGATAACCCAGGAATTTTAGGGCCTTGAATAAATTAACGGGCTGGATTTTTCAATTCCACAAACCACCGTATATTTACAGAAATACTCCGAAGAATTTACAGGAGCAATTGTGCATCCAGAGCCTTATTAACCTAATGATTTCACCAAAAAATTCCTTTTCCGTAGACGAAGCCACCAGAAAATTGGAAGGGTATTGCGCCTATCAGGACCGTTGCCATAAAGAGGTAATTTCCAAACTAAGGGAAATGAATATGATTCCCCAGGCCATAGACCTAATTGTGGGACACTTGATTCAAGAGAATTTTTTAAATGAGGAACGTTTTGCCCGTAGTTTCGCCAGGGGGAAATTCAAAATAAAAAAATGGGG
>TARA_R110002012_G_scaffold168842_5_pt1 | contig 23600 bp, 20 predicted proteins | sample TARA_R110002012 | Tara Oceans TARA_R110002012 (sample SAMEA4396515) | marine metagenome | biome: Westerlies Biome; feature: [DCM] deep chlorophyll maximum layer (ENVO:01000326); material: water (ENVO:00002006), including particulate matter (ENVO:01000060) such as... | depth 40 m | reverse complement strand
GTACTCTTTCATTACCAACCAGGTATTGTCGTCCTTTGAGAATTTCATCACCAGTTGGTTATTAGATTTTTTTGAGAAAAGTTTCGTTAGCCAGTTCATAGGATAAATTGTTTGTTTTGATCGTTTATACCCCTCCAGAATGCCTGGTAACCGTTGTTTCGATGAACACTGCCAGAGAGGCGACGGATTAGAGGTAATTGAAGATGTGTCCTTTTTGGCCCCCCTGTTGATAGTCTGGTGTCGAAAGATGGGTGTAATATTTGTGTTTCAATTTTCAATCGTATATATTTAAGAAAATTAAATATATAACAATGTCATCATCTGAATTTATAAAAGGCACGCTGAAGACCATTATTCTGAAGCTCCTTGCCGAAAACAAGCAAATGTATGGATATGAGATCAGCCAGAAAGTGGAGGAGCTTTCTGCAAGCGAGATCAAACTGACCTATGGTGCTCTTTACCCCGTTCTTTACAAGCTGGAGAATGAGGGGTTGCTGGTTGCCGAAACCGAGGTGGTGGACGGACGTGCCAGAAAGTACTATTCGCTTACGCCACAGGGAGTGGAGTTGGCAAAGGTAAAAGTGTCGGAATTGCAAAAATTTACCGAGACCCTGAAAAATATCCTGCTGCCGGCACCGAACATAAGTCTGGAGATATGGGGAGCTTGAGCAAAGAACAGCTTCAGGCCATCAGAGATTACCTTGCCCGCCAGGGTATGACCTACAAGCCCCTGCAGGATGAGGTGCTTGATCATGTTAGCTGCGATATAGAAAAGCTGATAGCATCCGGGCAGTCTTTTGATGCTGCCTGGCTGGCGATCACTAAGGAACTACCTCCAAAACAAATTCAAACTATACAATTAGAAACCATGGAAACAATGAACAAAAGAGAATCGCTCTCGAAGTGGCTTGCCTACCTTTCTTTTTTCCTGCTTTTCGCAGGATCGGTATTTAAGCTGATGAAGTTTCCCGGTGCCGGGCAAATGCTCATCGGATCTTTTATAGCCATTGCGCTTGCGTTGATCAGCGGATCTACGTTCGGAATGATAGCCAATAAAGAAAAGAGGGGAGGGTGGCTGCTTGTAGCAATCCTGTTGGGAGTGCTGCTGTTTCTGGCGTCATTTACTTTTCAAATCCTGCACCTGCCAGGAGCTATTGAGCTGAGGACAATGGCGGTGTTGGCGCTGTGTTTATCTTACTCCATTTCTTTTTTCTACCTGAGAGGCAACGAAAACTATCTGCTGACCTGGCTTCACGAAAGGTATACGCCAGCTATTGAAAGATTTATTTTCATATTATTTGCAGCAGTATTTGTGTTGAGAATGCCTTCGCTGACGTTGGGGTACGAAGATTTTGTGTCTCGAATATTGCTGGTTATTACCATTGCTTCTGCCGGGCTTCATTTCCATGCCATAAGCTGGCAATATCTGAAGGCTGAGGAAAAACCAGGCGTAATTTTTTCGCTTGGGTTGTCCTTTAGCCTGGTTGTTTTTATGCTACCGGCCCTGGTTGATTTCCTTGATATAAACGCAAGAGGGGTGCTAACTGTATTGTTCTGGCCAGTAGCTGGATTTATTGCGACCTACATGGGAGTGAAGGATGGCAAACAAAAGGCTATCTCCCTGGCCGCCACCGCATTTTTTACGGCTGTCTCTTCCGTATGGGCCTTGGTTGCTGCAGGCTTCTTGGTCACAGCGGCCAACGGTTGGGTATTCAATGGGTTTGTGTTGGCAGCTCTTCTATCTTTATTGGTCTTTTTCAGGCAGAACCGATTTTTCAGGATGTACATGCTCATCGTGGTTAGCCACTACCTTTTTGTGTACCCGTGGAAGCTTGGGCTTTGGTAAAATTTGTAGATGCTGGTTTTGATTCGTCAGTCTCAAAGCCAGCATCTACTTTTTAAAAGGAATGGGCTTGCTCAGGTAGTACGCCGGATAAGCACTTATCAACAGAGTATCTACCACCTCCGGAAAGGAGCAGTGCAGTACTTATTGCCACCCACAGGATGAAGAACTCAATCCCTTCTCCAGGCTGATTTCCATACCAGTTCATAAAAAAACCATGTTGCAAGTGAGAGGTCGTAACAATTACTATCGCAAGCAAAATGTAGGAGGCTGCCAAAATTCTCGTAGCAAAACCGGCCAGCAGAACAATGGAGCCTAGTGCTTCTAATAGGATCACCAGGAAGCCGAGCACCCAAGGCATGCCAACAATTTCGGTGAAGAAGATCATCGTTCCATCAAAGCCATAACCCTCAAACCAGCCAAAAAGCTTTTGGGCACCATGAGGAAAAATGACAAGACCAAGTAGCACTCTCAAAACGAAAGGCTCCCATGTATCGGGGGTTTTAAAAATTTTATTGATCATGATTCCTTCCTTTTCAAACTCCGTAGTAGAATTTCTCAAGTACGATTTGGCCGTTCCGCCATTCCTGCACAGATATCTGGGTGTAGTTTCTGGTTCCCCAGTCTTTGTGGGTGTAGTCGTAGTGCCATTCTACCATGGTCACGCTTTCACCAACAGCAACCTTGAGCGGTTTCGCCCCTCTAAACTCTGTGATTGCTGCGAAAAACTCTTCTTCCCGCCTTCTGTTGGCGGCCTTGCCCACAGTGGGCTTCGTTTCGTTTTCCTGCATCACTACATCTTCATGGTAGTACCTTTCAAAGGCTTCCATGGCCTTGCCCTGAAGAACAAGGTCGTTCAGGTCACTGATCTTTTCTAATAATGTTGACATATTACTTTGTGTTTTGTGAGGCACAAAGTTCCGACCTGAGATACTGCGGGAGAATAAACCAGATTAAAAAGGAAGGTTCAACTAGATTAACATCTATTGCTCATGGATAAGCTGACTTCTGATTTTGCTGAGAAACTCCTTAGTGATACCAAGGTAAGAGGCGATCATATATTGAGGCACACGTTGCTCTATTAGAGGATATTTTTTTCTAAAAGCCAGGTATCTCTCCTTAGCAGGAACGCTCATACTTTGCACTATCCTATCTTGCGAAGCCACAAAGGCGTTTTGAATAATAATCCGGAAGAATCGTTCGAGTGATGGGATTTTTTGGTAAAGCTCCTCAAGCTTCTCATGATGGATTTGGATCAGCTCAGTAGTCTCCAAACAAAGTACGTTGTAGTCGGCAGGCTTTTGCTTGATAAAGCTACCCAAATCGGCTACCCACCAGTTTTCTATTGCAAACATGGCAATATGCTCGTGTCCGTCCGGATCTACGTAAAATGACTTCAAACACCCCGATAACACAAAGCTCTCAAATTGGCAAATGTCGCCTTGTTGTACGACGTACTGTCCTTTTAGATACCGCCTCTGATTGATATTGGCCAGCAGCAAATGCTGCTCTTCTACGGTAAGAGCTATATACCTGGCGATATAATCAAGTAGAGGTTTGGGGTTCACTTTCTCTGATAGTTAAGTCAGTAGTTGGTAAACGTAATTTCCTGGTTCTGGGGTTAGCTCTTTTTCAAACCACGGATTCTTCTTTTGCTATATCCGTTTTCTGACTGTGAGTTACTGCCTAAACCTACCCCAAACCACCTTTACCAACTCATTCACATCGGGTGAAATTCTAAAAAGAAGGACGGCCCCGCCAAATAAGAACGTGATCATTGTAGACCGGACGAAAATATCCAAAAATACATTTGAAAAAGCAGGAAGATAGATGCCGGCCAAAAGCACCAGTCCAGAAATGACCAGCATACTCACATTTTTCCATGTGAATGGCTGAACTCCGAGTTTCATCCACACAAAAATCATCTTCACCAAATTGTAAATGAAGAGAGAAATGGCGGAAGCCCAGGCTGCTCCATCAATGCCATAGAGCGGAATAAGCCACAGGTTAAGCACAACAGCCAGGATAGCCAGGATCACCAACGACGCCACGTTGAACCTGAAGTACTTCGACATCACAATGATCTCCCCGTTCAAGCTAAAGGTCATGTCCAGCAGTTTGCCCAAACCGATGATGTTCACCACGGTAACCCCCTGGATAAAGGCTTCGTTGTTGGGTACCAGCGCAAAGATGGAATTGAGGTTGGCTGCAATGCCGGTGTATAAAAGTGACCCAGCAATCATCTGGTTGATGGACACCTTTTTGTACAACTTGTCTATCTCCACCATGTCGTGCTTGTCGAAAGCCCGGGAAATTAGGGGTGTCGTTATCTGCGTCAGTGCCCGGCGGGGCATTTCGATCACTACAGCGATGTAAAAGGCAGTGGTATAGATGCCATTCCAGCTCAGGCCTATTATTCCGCTGATCATGATTTGATCAATATTCAAGATGATGAAAGAACCGCCGGCACCCAGCAACGCATACATGCTGTAGACCATCATTTCTTTCAGTTGTGGCCTTTCGAATGTAGAAAAAGAGAATTTGAGTGACAGCTGCTTGCGGTAAGCAAGATAGCCGAGCAGGTAAAGCAACGATACACCGTAGACCAAAATCATGGTGTAAACCATGACAGGGAAAGTGATGATATTCACAGCATAGAGCAGCACGGTGATACTTGTCCCAACCCTCACAAGCACTTCTTTGGCAAAGTTAGCCGCCACAATTTTTAAGAGTGCCCGGGAATACCCTTCGGCTACTGCCTGAAACGACATCACCAGCAGCACAGCCAGGATCACCCACTGGTAGTTGTTGACCAACCCAGACTCCTTAGCAAAATAGGCCGTGATGGGTTCCCTGAAAATATTGTAAAGGACAAGTGTGATCAGGTAGCCGATCGTTACCCCAATGAAGCCAAAGGCCAGCAGTTCGCCAGGGCCGTTTTTCTTTTTTTCGAACGCCGGATAGAAACGAACGGTGCATTGGGCGAGGCCAAGCTGAGCCAGCGGTAACAGGAGAAAGGCGGCACTTGGAATAAGCCGAACCAGGCCAATTTCTTCAGGTGTCAGAAATTTTGGAAAAAGGATAAGCACGTTGACATAGCCAATCACCACGCCCACATAGGTAAGCACGGTTGTGATAAAGCTCTGCCGGATGACTACGCCCATGGTTATGGTTTAAACCAGATAACGGTGTCGGTAAGGCCAGTGGAAGTGAACACGCACGGCCAATCTTTTACAGCCTCATGTACCGGTTTGTACCAGTCTCTTTCTGCATTGTCCAGCACGAGCATGCCCCCAGGCTTCAGTTTGTGAATGCCAATCAGAGCACATTCGGTGCGGGCACGGCCGTCAACAAGCAGGAAGTCAATCGAATTATCGTCGAAGGTAAGCAACTCGCTTACGTAGTTGACGAATCCTTTTTTGGTTTTTAGCCGTTCGGGAAAGTAACTCATTATTGATGCTGGAAATGGCTTTTCTTTTCCATCAGGCTCTACCAGCCTGTAATCCACGTTGTTGATATTTCGCTCTTTCATCCAGGCTTGCACTTTCTCATACCAGCCTTTGTGGTGTTCAATACTAGTGAGTTGACCGAGGTGCTGCGCAAAAAAAGCCGTGCTTTTTCCACTGCCAAACTCAACACCTTTCATGTCTTTCGTCAGCAACTCCCTGAAAATGACAATGGAAGCTGGAGATGTCCAGGCTGTCATGCGGTTGAACTGCTTAAAAGTCCAGTAGTAGGTCTTGAGTACCGGTCGAAGGATTCTGTAAGACAAGTAGGTGAAGTTGGCACCTTTGGCCGCTTCTGCAGGCACCTTGATGTTCCGCTTGATGAAGAAAAAATTGGCTGCTAGTTCTTTTGCCTGCTCGTACCTGGCTTGCGATGTTTGCATTGTTTGTATTTTGCGGCTCGAAGTTATCAAATTATCCAGAACAAACCGGAATGGCCCCACTCAGAATAGGCATGTTACTCGATCAGGATTTTCCGCCCGACTCCCGGGTGGAGAATGAAGCGGTAAGTCTGATTGAAGCTGGTTTCGACGTATTCCTTTTCTCGTTAGCGTACAAAAAGGAAGCAGGCGAGGAAGTTTGGAATGGTATAAGGGTCAAAAGATACGCAGCAGGTAAATGGATATATAAGTCTTCGGCGCTGGCCTATGATTTTCCTTTTTTTCATAGGAAAGTGAAGCCGATGATTGTTCACTTCATTGAGAAGAACAACATACAAGCGTTGCATGTACATGACATGGTGCTGGCGAGAGCTGCTTTTCAGGCAAACGAAAAATTCGGTCTTCCATTGACTCTTGACCTTCACGAGAACAGACCGGTGATTATGCAGTTTTACCCTCATTTGAAGAAGTTTCCGGGCAAATACCTGATCAATTTATCCAGGTGGGAAAAGGCACAAAACGAGCTTCTGAGAAAAGCCGAAAAGGTGGTATTGGTGACAGAAGAAGCACGGGACGAAGCAGTTCGTTCTGCCGGTATAGAGCCTGGAAAAGTGGTGGTGGTGCCCAACACGATTCACCCGGACATCTTTTTGAACTATTTCATAGACGCTGGGATTGCCGCTCGCTTTAAGGATACTTTCAACATTGTATATGTGGGCGATACCGGCTTGAGGCGTGGAACCATGGAGCTTATTGAGGCGCTGCCTTTGGTCTTGAAGACAATTAAGAATGCACATTTGATTGTCGTCGGCAAGAGCACTGAAGATGTGCAGTTGCGGCATCGGGCCAGCGAACTCGGTGTTTCAGAATTTGTAAGTTTTGAAGGCTGGCAGGACGTATCTCTTTTCCCCTCTTACATAAGTGTCGCTTCGGTTTGTGTGTCACCCATCCACCGCAATTTGCACCACGACACCACATTCGCCAATAAGATTTTTCAGTACATGGCGATGGGTAAACCTCTCGTAGTAAGTGATTGCCCACCCCAAGTCAGGGTGGTTGAGGAAGCTCAGTGCGGATTGGTTCATGAGGGAGGGAATGCTGAGGATTTGGCCAGGCAGATAATTGCTATTTCCAAAGACCCGTCCCAAGCTATGAGAATGGGCGAGAATGGTAAAGACGCAGTGCTTGAGAAGTACAATTGGCCCAAAACCAGTGCTGGGCTTATTGATTACTACCAAGGTCTCAGAAACAAATAGCCCAACGAGAAGGATGCCACAAAGACACGAAGGGCACAAAGCTTTAGTTTTTGATGGTAAAGCCTGGTGTTAGCGAAGGGATTTCTTAGAGTCTTTGTGCCTTTGTGGCAATTTTTCGTACTCCTGATTTGTGTTTTTTGGCAAACCTAAGACTTAATCGAGTGGTTTTAGGTTGTATGTGATTTTCACCTTCTAAAATACAGAACTCAGAAAGGGCAGTGCTGGGCTTATTGATTACTACCAAGGTCTCAGAAACAAATAGCCCAACGAGAAGGATGCCACAAAGACACGAAGGGCACAAAGCTTTAGTTTTTGATGGTAAAGCCTGGTGTGAGCGAAAGGATTTCTTAGAGTCTTTGTGCCTTTGTGGCAATTTTTCGCATTCATGACTCGTGATTTTTTCACCTTCGTTTTTGATTTTAAATGTGGACTTAGAAAAAACCGGTGCTAATAAGAATAATTGAGATGAAGCAAGTGCGAGGCTTATTGACTACAGTCGAAGTATAGCAAACAAATAACTGGAAGAGGAATGCCACAAAGACTCGAAGGCGCCAAGTTGTGACTTTCGGATTCTGAGCAGTAGTTGTCTGTTAAATTTTCGCGGTATTCTTTTCCGCCGTTTATTCTTTTGAGCCTTTGCGCCTTCGTGGCTAGGAGATCTTAGTTTCTAAATCTTTTGATTCCTTGCTTGATTAACGGCACATTGAAATTGATAAGATAACCCAGGTTCAATTCAGTTAGCCTCAAATGACTGATAATTTGAGCCTCCCAAAGTGGGTTTAATTGATCAACGGCTTTTAATTCGGCAATCACTAGATCTTCTACCAACAGGTCTAGCCTCAATCCTTCGTCGAACACCAAGCCATCATAGTAAACAGGTATAGTTGCCTGTCTTGCCACATGATATCCGGCCTTCTTCAATTCATGCTCCATGCAAGCTTCATAAACCTTTTCTAACAACCCTGGACCCAACGCTTTGTGGACATTGTAAGCCGCATTTATAATGGCTTTACCAATTTCTTCTTCGTGTTGAGAAAGGGGGTCGAAGTTTAACATTACTATTTTTCCGTTTATTTAGGTCGAAGCCGGATTGAGTAAGCTTTTGAGTTGCGCAATCTCCCCCTCTTCATTGTAAAAATGCACCGCCGCTCGCAGGTAATTGGGCCTGTAGGTAGTGATGATTTTTTCATCAGTCAGCTTTTGATGCAGTGACTTGTCGCATTCGAACGACACAATGCCCGACCAGCTTTTCTCGTCTCTGGGGGCCATGGGAGTAAAGCCAGCTCCTATAATAGCGGTGTGCAGCTTTGTCGAAAGTGCTTTCACCTCTTCGTAGATGTTTTGCCACCCGATGGCTTTCAACTCTTTCAGTGCCTGGCCCTGCATCAGTATCAGAAGAGGCTTCGGGTGCCCGGCTTCGAGGCTCTGCGGAGGGTTTTTGAGGTTTTCAGCCGGGATCGGATCCTTTAGGAAGTCAGTCATACTACCAGGGCCAAGTGCTCCCTGCTGCAGCCTTTTTGTCGAGTGCTTATTAACGTAGATCATGCCAGCTCCGTAGCCAGCGGTAAGCCATTTGTAAGAACTCGCCGCCAGCACGTCGACGTGTATTTTCTGCAAATCGATAGGGATCACACCAAGGCTTTGGATGGCATCCACGATAAGGAACGTTCCATGTTTTTGGCACATGGCCGATATGGCCTCAAGGTCAATCCGATAGCCGTTAGTGTATTGCACATGGCTGATCACCAGTACCTTGGGCTTGCCAGAAAGCACTTTTTCAATGGCTTCCAAATCAATGTGGCTTTTCATGTCCCAGTCAATCCAGTGAATTTTTCGGCTATGGTGAATCCATGGAAGTGTTACCGAAGGGAAATCGTGCTTTACAAGTACCAATTCGAGGTCAGAAGGCAACATTTGCTGCACCCAGGAAATACCGTACGAGGTATCCCACGTCAGACCTATTTCTTCGCTTGAGGCATTCAGAAGTTCCGCAAACAGTTTCCTTGTTTCTTCCATTTCAGCCATCCACACCGGCAGCTTTTGGCTGGCATACTGTGCGAATTCTGTAAGGTAGTCGGTTCCCTTTTGGAGGGTTGCCTGACTCATGGCACCGGCATTGGCCGTATTCAGGTAGGTGCAGTTGTGAAGAAGAGGGTATTGGGAGCGAATGCCTTTTTTGTCTGCGATCATTTCTTTCAGGTAAAAAACCAAAGTTTAATGGCCAATGCAATTACGGTAATCACAAGGAAGATGCGAATCACTTTATCGCCTTTCTCTACTGACCACCGGCTGGCAATCCAGCCGCCTGCGCTGTTGCCTACTGCTAGCACCAGCCCCAACGTCCAGTTGACTTTGTCCTCTATAATGAAAACTAATAGCGCTGACCCAGTATAGATCAATGCCGCAAACACTTTTACGAAGTTGGCTTTAACCAACGAAAATCCGTTGATGTGAGTGAGTGCGGCGATGGTAAGAAAGCCAACGCCAGCCTGAATGAACCCCCCGTAGATGCCAATGAAAAAGAAAGCGATAACTCCCCACAATTGATGCATAAAATCCAGCTTCTCTCCGTTGGATTTTTTCTTAACAACGGAGTCGAAAATGATCGAGAGCACTACAAGCACCATGATGATGGCCAGGATGCGATTAAAAAGGTCGGCATCAATTTCGACGGCAAACCAGGCACCTACAGCACCTCCAATCAACGACGAGCCAGCCAGCCACCAGGAATAGGGTCGTGCTGATACGCCCTTGCTTTGAAAGCCGGCTACCGAGAAGATGTTTTGCCCCATGATGGCTATCCTGTTGGTAGCATTGGCTACTGCTGGAGGCAGTCCAAGAAAAATGAGAACCGGCAGCGATAGCAAGGAACCTCCCCCTGCAACTGTATTGACAAACCCCGCCACAAACCCAACGGCGATGATGAGTAGATATTCGTAGTATTCCATGCCTCTTCGTTAGCTGCCGAAGTTATAAGAAAAATGTGTCTGAGGATATTTATTTTATATGGAGGCGGTGGCGTCTGACAACTTTCTTACCTCCAAAGCGTCACTACATTCATTAAGTAGTTGCATTTGGTTTTTACCTAAAGTCGGATGGAAAAAATTAGGTGCTATTTCGGCCAATGGTACAAGCGTAAACCTCCTGAAGGGAATTTGCGGATGAGGCACAACCAGGTTATCTGTTTTGATAACTTCATTGCCAACGTACAAAATATCGATATCGATGACCCTTGGGCCCCATTTTTCTATCCGCTGTCGCCCCAGGTGCTTTTCAATTTCCAGTGCTTGATGCAAGACCTCCTCAGCCCGTAAACCACTTTCAATCTCAATCACCTGGTTAAGAAAATCGGCCTGCTCGGTCTGGCCCCACGCCTGGGTAGCGTAAATCGACGAACTTCGAACCATCTGCCCTATTCGCTCGTTTATCATTCGGCCTGCCTCAGAAAGGGTAGCCAAACGATCGCCCTGGTTGGAACCGAGTAAAAGGAAAATGCCCATGGAGGTGAATAATTTTAGCGGTGCGATTAACTTAGGTGAATCTTGTTAGATTTGCAAAGAACAAAAATAAATCAAAAACTGTCTCAATGGCCTTTCTTCGAAATTTGTTAGCCACCATCTTTGGCCTTTTTATCTTCAGTTTTCTGGGCATACTTATCCTTGTTGGCATTGCTTCCAGTAGTTCAGAAGAAACGGTAGAAGTGAAAGATAATTCTGTTCTCTACCTGCCATTAGGAGGTATTCTAAGTGAACGTACTCCCGAAGATCCGTTTCAGGAATTTTTCCCCAATAGTGGCCCCAGTTACATCGGTGTGCTTGATCTGTTGAAAGTGATAAAAAATGCAAAAACAGATGAAAAAATTAAGGGCATATACATTGAGCATGGCTACCTGTCGGGAGGCTTTGCCAGCCTGAAAGAGGTCAGAGATGCCCTTTTGGATTTCAAATCATCGGGAAAGTTTATCTACTCATACGGGAACTATATTTCAGAAGGTGACTATTATATCGGGTCTGTCGCCGACGAACTGTACGTTAACCCGCAAGGCTCCCTTGAATTTAATGGCTTCAGTGCTAATATTTCGTTTTTTAAGGGAACACTTGACAAGCTGGAAATTGAGCCGCTGGTGTTTAGGGTCGGGGAGTTTAAGTCGGCCATCGAACCTTTTATTCGCAAGGATATGAGCCCTGAAAACGAACTTCAGATCAACTCTTTTTTGAACTCCGCTCACGATACTTTTCTTGCAGATATTGCCGAAGCAAGAAGTATCCCTGTTGAAAAACTGAGAGAGATTTCATCGGAAATGAAGGTGCGACGAGTGGCCGATGCTGTTGACTATGGCCTGGCCTCCAAAGTAGCCTACGAAGATGAAATGAAGACCCTGCTCAAGATAAAACTTGGGATAGAGGAGAGCGCTGACATTACATTCATTTCGTGGAAGAAGTATAAGAAGTCGATTTCGCCAGACGAAATATCCAAGAACAGGATTGCAGTAATTGTGGCTGAAGGTGAGATTTTGATGGGAGAGGGCGAGGAAAATCAGATTGGAGCCGAGAAATTTGCCCGGGAAATAAGAAATGCTCGGGAAAGCGATAGAATAAAGGCGGTGGTGCTGCGTATTAACTCTCCGGGAGGAAGCCTCACAGGCTCGGATATAATTTGGAGGGAAATAATGCTCACCAAAGAGAAGAAACCTATCATCGCTTCAATGGGCGACTATGCAGCATCAGGCGGCTACTACCTTTCCATGCCGTGCGATACCATCGTCGCTCAGCCCAATACTATCACGGGTTCGATAGGCATTTTCGGTATGATGTTCAATATGGAGAAATTTCTTGAAAACAAGCTGGGTATAACTTTCGATGTGGTAAAAACAGGCGAATATTCAGATATAATGACTGTGACAAGGTCGTTGAGTGATTTTGAGAAACAAATTATCCAGGACGGTGTGAACGAAGGATATGAAACCTTTACCTCGAAGGCGGCAGAAGCGAGACACTTGCCGATAGAAAAGCTGAAGGAGTTAGCCGGTGGAAGAGTTTGGACGGGCATTCAGGCCCATGAGCTTGGCCTGGTTGACCTGCTCGGAAGTTTTGACGACGCAGTCAAAATTGCTGCTGACAAGGCTGAGCTGGGCGACGATTACCTGCTAAGTTTTTACCCTAAGCAGAAAAACTTCTTTGAGGAGATGTTCTCAAGTGCTTCTGACGAATTGGAAGCCAGGTCTATCAAAAATAACTACGGTATGCTTGCCCCTTATGTGAAAGAAATTAGAGATTTGCAGCACTATGAGGGCATTCAGGCACGCATGCCCTATTCATTTGAAATTAAATAACCGAACCTACGCTATCAGGGAATGACTGAACTAAGAAACGACTGGACAAGAGGAGAAATAGAGGAGATTTACAACTCTCCCATGTTAGACTTGATTTACAGGGCGGCTACCGTCCACAGAGAATATAGCGACCCACAGGAGGTGCAGGTCTGTACTTTGTTGTCGGTGAAGACTGGAGGGTGCCCTGAGGATTGCTCTTATTGCCCCCAGGCTGCACGGTACCACACTGATGTGAAAGTGCAGAAGTTAATGGAAGTTGACGAGGTGCTTTCTAATGCGAAAGCTGCCAAGGACAATGGAAGCACCAGGTTTTGTATGGGTGCTGCCTGGAGAGAGGTGAGAGATAACAAAGACTTTGACAAAGTGATCGAGATGGTCAAAGGTGTGAACCAAATGGGCATGGAAGTTTGCTGCACGCTAGGTATGATCACCGAGTCGCAGGCGAAGCGGCTGAAGGAAGCGGGCCTTTATGCTTATAACCACAACCTCGACACCAGCGAAGAAGCTTACGAAGATATTATTACTACAAGAACCTATAAGGACAGGCTGGATACATTGGAGAATGTTCGGACTGCAAAAATTTCTGTGTGCTCAGGCGGCATCATAGGTATGGGGGAATCTCACCTCGACAGGGTGGGGATGCTCCACACATTGTCGACGTTGCCGGAACATCCTGAGAGTGTACCTGTAAATGCGCTGGTGGCGGTAGAGGGAACACCTTTGGAAGACCAGGAGCGAGTGCCTGTTTGGGACATGATCCGAATGATAGCCACGGCAAGAATCATTATGCCTAAGGCCATGGTAAGGCTTTCAGCTGGCAGGGTGAACATGACCATGGAGGAACAAGCGCTTTGCTTCCTTGCTGGGGCTAACTCTATCTTCGCAGGAGATAAGCTACTTACTACTCCCAATCCAGAGGTGGACGCAGACAAGCAGATGTTTCAGGTGCTTAACCTGAAGCCCAGAGCGTCTTTCAAAGGGGCCGCTGCAGAGAAATATTCAATGGCGTAGCAGCCGCTACCGGGTAGCAGCAACACATTGATTTTCCTGCTACCCATCTTCTCTTTTTAACTTCCACCTGTTATGTGACCAAAGCCACAGATGTGGCGTTTCGATAATGGCTTCCTCAAGAATAGAAGCATACCGTTCTATTATCTCTTCGGCGGTTGCTTCATTTGGGTTTTCAATAACTTTTACGAATTCAAGCGTGTAGTGCCCTCTCGAAGTTTTCTTAATCAAAGGGAAGAAAACGGGGTAGTTGGTTTTTCGGGCAATCCTGTCGGCGCCTATCAAAAATGGTGTATCCTGATTGAGAAACTTTATCCAATGACGACTGCTGTTTTTCTTAGGTCTCTGATCTCCGATAATACACGTCAGCGAAAGCGCTCCCTGCGAGCCAAGCTCAACCACCGTTTTGTACCCTTTTTTAGATGGTACTGCCACCGCACCAAACCTTTCCCGGGCGTCCTTCATTAGAGCTTCGTAGTAAGCTGACTTTAGAGGTTGGTAGAAGGTAAGTACCTTGTGGGACAGCGACAATGGTATGGCTGCGAGCCACTCCCAGTTTCCGTAGTGGGCGGTGTACATAATCAGGCTTCTTCCTTGTTTGAAAAAGTCTTCGAAAACCTCTGCGTTCAGTACCTGAAATCGTCGCTTGATAGCTTTCTCGCTTATCGAGATGAACTTTCCAGACTCAAAAATCAAGTCGGTAAAATGCCTGTAAAACGCTTTTTCAATAGACTTGATTTCAGAAATGCCTTTTCCGGGGAACGAAGCCGTGAGGTTTTTTCTTACCGTCGTCGTTCTGTATCTAACCAGGTAGTAAAGCAAAAAAAAGGAAATATCTGACAGTATATAAACCAGCCAGAAGGGCAGGCGGGACAACAAAAGTACGGGTATGTATTTCAGGCTTTTCAATAGAGTGTCTCCGAGCTTTTTGTAAGTTGACTGGTTGAGGAGCAAATGCAGAAACAATATTTATCAGTAAAGAAGTTCTGGCAAACAAATTTTATTTATAGAGAGTTTTTCCTCCATGACTTTCCGAATACTTTATACCAAAAAACGGAATCAATGGTTGCGCCAAAGGAAAAATAGCGCATTATGGAAGATTTAATAATATCAAAAGTTTGCAGGTTCACAAAAGTTTGCTGAAATTCATGTAGTTACGAATATTCTGCAAGAGGATTATCTAATATCAATACAATTAATTGCGAGACGTATGAAATCAATCTTACTATTTGCTGGCACAATTATCTTGTTTTCCCTGGGCTCCTGTGTTTCTCAAAAAGACTTTATCATTGAATCTGACTATAGCTATCTGGGAAGATTCAACAAGTACAAGACCTTCGACTTTGTGAATATCGACAAGCGTGACAGCTCCAGCCACAATCCTGATCTGGAAAAATGGATTATTAACAGAATGGAGTCACAAGGTTATAGCTACTCCAATAGAAAACCAGATATATACGTCAACTACAAAATTTACTTCTCTGACCTGAAATACCGTGGCTACAATCAGGAGGATCTTAATGCATATCTCAATAAGGAAGTATCGCTGGCTTCCAATGATGAATTTGAGGATGAGGTTTACCTGAGTGATTCAGAGCTGACAGAACTCGAAAATGCTGAGGCTGCTTCAAGAAAAAGGGAGTATGACGCAAGATACTATACCATGGACTCAGGCACATTGTTGATTATTCTTGTCGATAGAAGGAAGCACAGTGCCGTGTGGCAGGGATATGCCTCAGGTGTGTTTGCGTTGGGTGCCGACAATCTTGATCGCCAACTACGCAGAGCTGCGGGCGTTATTTTCGACAAATACAAAATAGTGGCCGACGGCTATCTCATTAACGACTAGACATTTCTGTAACATCGGTTCTATACTGAGCGTCTAATAAAAAAGATGTGATTGATTGTGCAACCTTTACAATTAAATCACATCTTTGGTTTAAGGACAAACTCATTATATCATGAACAGACTAAGCAAATTTTTGCTGCTACTTGGTTTGACACTAGTGGTTCAGCAGGCTGTCGCTCAGCGGGTAAAGGAGGAAAGAAAGGTTTCTTCCTACGATGCCGTGAGCGTAAGCACAGGAATTGATGTTTATATTCGTCAGGGCAACCGCCAGGAAGTTACAGTGGAGGTGGATGAAGATGACCTCGACGATTTGATGACCGAGGTAAGGGGCGGTGAGCTCAAGATTTATTTTGAAAACAATAACAGTTTCTGGAATTGGAAAGACCGTGACGCCACAGTTTATGTAACCGTCACCGATATCAAGTCTATTAAAAGCTCAAGTGGTTCAGATGTGACCGGGGAAACAATCATTATCTCCGACTATTTGGAAGTAGAGTCTTCGTCGGGAGCTGACTTAAAACTTCAGGTAAGAGCCAGAACATTGAGGGCCGAGTCGAGCAGTGGCTCTGATATGGAGCTGTCTGGCGAGGCTGAATTTTTCGAAGGGCGCTCTTCTTCAGGCAGTGATTTGGATGCTATGGACTTAGTGGCTAAAAAAGCGAAAGTGAGAGCCTCCAGCGGCTCAGATTTAGCGATTACGGTCACCGACGACATTGAAGCCGATGCCAGCAGTGGCAGCGACATTTCCTATTCTGGCAGGCCGCAATATGTCAATATCGACGAGTCGTCGGGAGGAGATGTCCGAAGACGTAATTATTAAAACCAGACATTAACAATACAAAGAGAAAGGCTTCACCGAGGTGAAGCCTTTCTCTTTGCATCCAATAAAATGCTGTTTTGATAAAACGGCGGATCAATCTCTATTTCTGGGGGATTGATTTTTTTGTATGGGTATTTTGTGCTTGCATAAAAAAGCAAAAGGTCCAAGCGAGACGCATTGAACCAGTTTTGCTTTTTTATTGCCGCCTATTTGCTGAATTGAATAACGTTCCTTTTGAGTTTTATCCCCCAGGTTTTCCGCTTGATCCAAAACGACTGATGGATATTTTTCAGTTGTTAGAAAGTAAAAGGGACGTCTACCACCGTCTTGTCCCAACCAAGGCTCATAGTGGCGCCATTTGCCCCGCTTTTGGCAAATACAATCGAGAAGTATTCAATCGTATCGGCAACTTTCTTTGATGGAACAGTTACACGCAATACATCTTTGTCTTCTTTGTAGCTGTAGGCTCCCCAATAGTCAAGAGCTGAGCTAAAAATGATCGTCCACTCAGATTCGCCTGGAATAGTGAAAAGTGAGTAGGTGCCGGCCTTCAATTTTTTGCCAGCCACTGTAGCGTCTTTGTAAAGCTTGATCTCAGTATTTTCATTGGCTCCTGTTCTCCATACTTTTCCATACGACTCAAGTTTTCCGAAAATCTCCCGGTCATTCTTTTTGGGTCGGCTATAAATCACCCGTGCGAGAGCCTCATCGCTTCCTTTTCGGTCGTGGGCAAAGTTGTCGGGATAATAAGCCATGTCCATTGAGCTTTTGTCGGGCCCCCTGAAATCCTGAGCCTGTGAAGAAAAGGCAATCAGAGAAATGAATGAAATCAGTAGTAATGTCTTTTTCATGTTGTTACTTTTTTTGTTGAAGGTCTGTGGTTTTCAGTTTTGGCTTTGTCGGTTGGTTTACCAATCGCTCATTTATAGAGGGTGAAAATGTTTCTGAAAATGTAATGACTGGCCTCTATTCGAAACTGGTCGGGGTCAAACTGACCACTGTTTTCATCAGTATTGGTAATGGAAATACATGCTGTGCCCGAGCCTGGATGAATATAAAAAAAAGAATAAAATGCTTTTTGCGTGCCAGTGTGGCCGATTACCTGCATGTCGTTGAAGTCTTCAAGAAAAAAGGAGGAGGCAATAGACTCGTCAATACCATCGACGACGCCGATGGGCAGTTGTTTTTTCCACAGCTCCTCTAGCGTTGACCTTTTGAGTATTTCGAAACCATTGTGATAGCCAGTGAGGAAGCCCAGGTATTTCAGCATATCGCTGATAGGAGCATTGAGTCCACCATTGCTAGTGGTGATGCCTGTGTCGAAATCGAGCCCGTTGGCTACCGGCTGCCCGTTTATAAGGGTATAGTTGTTGGCCCGGTATTTCAGCAAATGGTAAGGTGTAACATCAAAGTAGCTACTGTGCATGCCGAGAGGTTTCAGCACGTTCTTGTCGATATACACCTCGTAGTCATCGCCAGTAATGATCTCTATAATTCTGCCAAGAAAGATAAGGGCGGGGTTGGAGTAGCTGTATTTGCTTCCTGGTTCAAACAAAATTTCTGTGTAGGGGAGCATGGCCACTATCTGGCTCCATTCGGTCGGCTCAAAAGGGTGCCAGTCTTTGTTCCCACCCCAGGGCCATGTGGGATCACGAAATCCTGTTGAGTGGCTCAATACCATTTGAATAGTAATATCGTCCATGCTGCCGAAAGGATTGTGTACCATCCGAAGCTCTGGCAGGTATTTGGTTAGCGGATCACTGAGCTGTAGAAGTCCTCTGTCCCTCAACTGCATGATTCCGATGCTTGTAAATGTTTTGGTGATGGAGGCCCAATGGAAAATAGTATTTTCATCCACGTTTCGCTCACTTTTCAGGTCAGCTTTGCCGACATAGCTGCTGCCAATTGCTTTTCCTTTTTCAACGAAAACCAAAGCACCACCTACCACATCGTTACTCTCCAGGGAGCTTCTAAAATAGCCATCAGCGGCTTTCCATGCTTTATCAAAACCTTTGGGACTCTGACCAATAGCTGAGCCCAAGGTTAGGAAAACACATAGCAGAACGAGTGTTATGTGGCTATAAACGAAATCAGACTTTAAGCTCATCCCGGTTCTGTTTGAGTACTTCGATAATGAAGGCTATATGCTCTTCGGGTGTTACACCGAATAATTCCATGCCTTTGTTTACTTCCTCCCTGTCAACAGTGGCGGCGAAGCTTTTTTGCTTGAGTTTTTTCATCACCGACTTCACCTCCAGCGACTCGACGCCATCGGGTCGCACCTGGCAGCAGGCCACGATAAATCCGGTGATTTCGTCGCAGGCTATCAGGCCTTTGTCGAGTAGCGTGTCGTAGGGTACTCCCCAGTGGGTGTAGTGCGCCGAAATGGCATGAGCAATTTTCGGTAGCCCTCTCTCACTAAGCAGGGCGACAATTCGGTTGGGGTGCTCTGAGGGCCAGGCTTCATAGTCGGCGTCATGCAGCAGACCCGCAATGGCCCATTCATCGGCATCCTCTCCCAATTTGGTGGCGTAGGCTTCCATCACCAGCTCTACGGTGCGGGCATGCCTGCGGAGGCTGTCTCCCTTTGTCATTTCAAATAGCAGTGCTCTGGCGTCTTCTCTTGTCATAGTGGGTAAAGAAAAAGCACCCTAAGGTGCTTTTAAAAGTTTATAAGAACTATCAACTATGTTAATCAATCTCACTGATAAATAGAAGCTATTTTATAAGAGTAACTCCTCCCCGTTGCTCGAAGGTTTCGTTGGTAGCGTCAAGATTGCTTTTGTACCTCATCACATAGGCATAAGTGCCAAAAGGCAGAGGTGAGCCGTTGAAATAGCCGTTCCATTTGAAGTCAATGCTGTCACTTTGATAAACCAACACGCCCCATCGGTTGTAGATGAATATGGTGAAATCAGTTACGTACGGATTTGGAAACACATAGAAAGCCTCGTTTTGCGGAAGCCCCCGGCCGTCTGGCGAAAAGGCATTCGGTGCAAAAATTCTTGGGCGACAATCGTCAGTTACTACCACCCGGGCAGTTCGGCAGATGCTGCCATTGGAGAAGGTGACTTCGTAAGTGCCAGGCTCTGAAGCAGCGTAAGTGGGCAATACAGAAATAATGTCCAAGCTTGGAAGCTTCCTCCACTCATAGGTATTGAAAATGCCAGGATCAAGCACCACTGTACCATTTGCGGGGTCTTCTGAGCAGAATGTTAACGTGGCAGGCAGTGATATTTCTGAATCGAATATAGGCACGACGCTGACATTAAGTTCTGCTGATGCTTCACAGCTATTGTCTATGCCTCTCACTGCAACCTGATAAAGTCCGCCAAGCCCTGTGCTGATTGAAGCGGTAGTTTCTGGCAGGATAGTCCCGTCAGGCCCTGTCCACTCAAAAGTCACCTGGGCGGGAATATTCGCCTGTGCTGTCAATATCACCTGTGTTTCGTTGTCGCAATCGGGTTCCTGAATGAGGGTGACTTCCAGTACGTTCTCCACTTGCACCGTGGTGTCAACAGTTACAAAACAGCCCGAGTTGCGGTTACGGATTGTCACGGCGTATGAGCCCGACTGGTTAACAATGGTGGTTTCGGTTGAGGCACCATTGCTCCAGCCAAAGATATAGTCAGCCGGATTCTCCCCACTTGTTAGGGCGGCTGTTAGCGTTAGTTCGCCATCACAAGGGTCGCCAGAAACGGTGATACTGCCCTCAGGGTCTTCACTAAGGAAGAACTGGATTTGTTCAGTTTGAGGACAAAGTGGATCGCCGGCTATCGTAGTGCCCGAACTGGCTACGGTGTATATGCCACTTTTAGACACGGTTGCTGTTGAGCTAGTTTCCGGAAGAGTTATTCCATCAGGGTCAGTCCAGGTGAAAGTAAAGCCCCCGTTGGATGGTGTCACCTCTATTGTGCCTGTGGTTCCACAGGCGGTCTGTATTGGCTCAAAGGTGAATTCGGCTGTTTCAGCCTGGTCTACTACTACCCCCTGCTGTGTTTGGAGGCAGCCGTCTACAATATTCGTCACTTCAACGGTGTATGTCCCAAAAGGAATATTAGCAGTCGTTGTGGTCGTAGGTGATGTAAATGAGGCAGCCAGAGCCTCAATGCCTGTAGCAAAATCAATTACCCGATAGTTATAAGAGCCGGGCGTATCGGTGGTTATAGTGATGCTTCCATCGTCACAACCATTGTTAGGTTCGGCAGATGTAATCAAGAACGAAGGACTACTGCTATTGATCCCTACTGCACCACGAGTAGTTGTGCAACCATTGACCGTGTTGCTTACTGTAACTCTATAGGATCCTGCCGGGAGGTTTGGGATACTGTCGGTAAACGGCCCGGTCAGTGGAACATTGTTAAAGATATTTGTTCCATTATTGCTGGTAATACTGTACGTGTAGCTACCTGTGCCAGCAACTTCAATTTTTAAAGCACCGTCGGCCACTGCGCAGCCAGATGCATCGAAAGGTGTAACTATTTGATCTGGCGCTTCCAGTATCGTATAAGTTATTCGGTTCGTCGTTTGGCAGCCGTTCACATCGAAAATGCTCACTGCATACTCGAAGTCGCCAGCCACTGATGTGTCAATATCCTGAAAGCGACCTGTATTGCCAGTGCCGGCACCATTGATGGCCCAGGTATAAGTGGCTCCCGGGTTTTGGGCATCCAACGGATCCAACTCTTCACCCGCACAAATGATCTGGTCAGGGCCAAAGTCCACAATCGGTCGCTGGTCGCCCACCAGGGTGGTCAGCGTATCCGAACGGCAGCCAGCAGCATTGGTGATGAATATTGTGATGGTACTTGGTTGCAGTACAGTAATCTCTCTGGTGGTTTCACCAGTTGACCAGGTGTATGTGAGCCCCGGATCGTCTTGAGGCCAGGCGGTAAGCACCACACCATTGTCGTCGCAAATGGCAACCGCACTAGGTACAATAGGCTGCTCCGGTGTAGGGTTGATTACTACCGTTTGAACCAGCGTTGTATCCAGACCACAGCGATTGGTGATATTCAAAGTGACATTGAATGTTCCTACTTGCTGGTATACGTGAGTTGTGTCCGGGCCAAGGGCCTGGGCACCATCACCAAAGTTCCAGGCAAACTCGTCAATATCGGATGTGCCGGTAGCAGTAAACCTGGTGGGTTGGCCTACGCAGCCACCATCCACCGCAATGGACGGATCCTGTGGTGGATTGAGGATGTTCTGAGCAAAGTTGGGAAGGCCCAGCCTGGAAATTCTGCCGTCCAGATCAAAGCCCTGGTCATTATAGCCTGCCTGCACTTGATCTCCATTAGAGTTTGAAATCGTGCCAAGGTTGCCGCTATTGTCTTTTGCCATGTAGATCACCTGATCGGGGCCAATTTGGAGGGAGCCATATCCCGTTCCTGAGGCTAACTGGAATTTACTTTGCTCGATAAACTGGACGACAGAGTCGTCAGAATAAGTAACGCTGGCGTTGAGAAGGCTATCCAGGTTATACTGGAACAGTTTGGAGTTAGCGCCGGTAGTGGTGACATACACTCTTGCACCGCCGGAGGAAAACTCAAGACCATAGGCTTCGCTAGGCGCAGGCTCTTCAAGGTCGATCAGCAATGGGGAAGTAAATGCTCCGTTGGCAGCGTCGAAGTTGACCAACTCGAGGAAGTTTTCAGCGCCTGGAATTACCGAGCCAATCATTGATCCGGTGGGCGACACTTTCATCGTGCCTCTGCCGTTAAGTTCTTCGGCGAATGAGAGCGTTTTCCCAATGGAGCTAATCCGGGCATTGCCAATGCCTGAGGTAGTTATTGGGTAGGCCCTGTAGTTGTTGTTGCCATACTCGTGCCCGAAAAGCCAGGTAAAACCCCCTCCAACACCAGTTGCAGCCAGCTTCTCCGAGCTATTGGTGAACAGCGGCCTGTCTTTAATAATAACAGCTCCACGAGCCAAATCCTGCTTCATGTCAACCACAGAAAAACGCATGTTGTAGGAACGGTCACCATACACCTGATCGGTGGTGATTATGTAAAAAAGCGTTTCGTTATCAGGAATCGGCAGTATAATGGAAGACTGGGCTGAAGTACTGTCTCCGCCAATCAGCGTGCCGTTGAGCATTATCTCGTGGTCTTTGTTCCAGACGGTTCGTCCGTTGGTGTAGAAAAGTAGGTCGCCGTTTCGATCCGAAATCGAAGCGCAACCTTCCGGCGAACTCATAAGGTTTTCGTCCGTAAGTGCCACTGGCGGTGCTTCATTGAAGTCGATGCCCGCCTGCTCGCCAAAATACCAGATATTGGCTTTTTGCTCGTCGTTACCATAAACGGTTACTTCGAAAGAAGCGAAAGCCGGGCAGCCGGTGGTAAGGTCAGTTACCTGGGCCCAATAGGTGCCAGCTGAATCGATCTCGATGATTTGGGTGGTTTCACCAGTTGACCAGAGGAAGGTGTAATTTCCCTGCTGTCCGCTGGGTAGTGCATTTCTTTGCAGTTTTTCTCCCGGGCAAATCGTTGTGTCGGTGAGATGGGTTAGTTCGAGCTGATTATCAATAATATTAAACACCTGCGTCGTAGACTGGCTTTGCCCGTTTAGGAAGGCTGTTAAGGTAACCGTGTAAGGGCCGGGGTTCTGATAAGTATAAATCGGCGCATATTCCTGCGACCCACCGCCATCTCCGTAGTCCCAGGTAACGAACTGGGGCGTGGGCTCCACGCTGGGAGAAAACATGGTGGGTGTGTTCTGACAGAAGCCGAAGATATTGAAGCTCATATTGAACACAATGGGCGCCGATGTGCTGGTGGCAGGGAATTGTCTTCCCAAAGCGTCGCCGAAATCAGGTATCTGAGCCTGGTAGGCTACGGAGTCGGGCAGGCTATCAGGCTGGTTGATCCGACCGATGGAAAATGGCCCGCTATTGGCTGCCTGGTACAAATGGTAGATTCGCTGATCCGGCCCTTTTTTTAACCCGAAGCTTCGGAAGTAACCTCCCACGATGCTGTTAGAAGTTTGGAGAGAGTCAAAATCGAACTGATTTAGCTGGCCGGTAAGTGCATTGTTGCCGCCATGCCTGGAGTAGTAAAGCTTGGTGCCGTCATTTGACCATTCTACGTCATAAATAGACTGCCCCGAACCATCGTTTACGCCAGTGTTGAGGATCTGGCGTTCAAATGTTAACGTGCCGAGATTAGAATCGAAACGAAGGATTTGAATGTTTCTGTTGCCTGTTTTCGGAGCTACAGCGATGATGATTGAATCCGGTGCGAAGGTGTGCACGCCAAAAGCTGCGGCCTCAGCGGTAGGATTTGAGGCATTGAAAAAATTGAAGGTGTTGATCGTGCCAAAGCCGGCGGTGGAGATTTCATATACTACATAGTCGCCTGTGGTTCGGTTTTGAGACAGCAGCCAAAACCTTTGCCTGTTGGGGCCAGGAATGATCGCCATGGCTTCAGCCGGCGTGGTGAGGCCCGTGGCCTGATTCAACTGGCTGATATCACCAAGTGTAGGTGCAGCTGCCGAGGCGTTTCCTGTGAGGTTTTTATCGGCTACAGAAAACTGAATTTCATTCGCACCAGCACTGCCAGGGTTGGTGAAAATATAGAACTGGCTTGTTGTGCCAGGCACTGGGCAG